>Ga0180433_10012263_pt1 | contig 10046 bp, 8 predicted proteins | sample SS_ome_8_FD_132980 | JGI IMG/M metagenome (GOLD analysis project Ga0180433, IMG submission 132980) | Hypersaline lake sediment archaeal communities from the Salton Sea, California, USA - SS_1_D_1 metaG | ecosystem: Environmental > Aquatic > Non-marine Saline and Alkaline > Hypersaline > Sediment...
CTGAATTAAAAAAATGAGAACTCAGTTGAAGTAGTGGAAGCCCCATAATACACATAAAATAGTAATTTAATATAACCAAATATTTAGTAAGAAATTTCATTGGAAATGAATTTATAAAAAAATTTTTATAAAAAAATTTTAAGGAAAATAAGTTTGAGTTGAATAAATTTGGAAGCAATAGCAGAGTATCTGATAAAAATAGAAGATTTTCCAAAACTTCTATCTACTCTATTAAAGGAAAAGATCGTGGATAAGATCATTGGAGCAGAAACAAAAGTTAATAAAAAGACCAACGAAGAAGATCGATTTTCGGTCTCTCCTATAATATATGAAAAGCCAGACGATATTACTAGCTTTCCTTTAACCAATCTAATCAGCTATGGCTATGCCCGAACTGATTCAGCGGCTAAATTTTTGCATAAATCAGTCAATGGTGCGATGCAGGAAAAAGTTGGACTCATTGCACGACCCTGTGATACCCGAGCGCTGATCGAATTAGCTAAAATAAAACAAATTAAGTTAGATAATCTTTTTATTATCGCTTTTGAAGATAGAGGGATGGTTATTAATGTATCTCGGGAGATAAAAAAGGTTAAAGATATAGATCCCACGAAAGTTGTAAAGGAGAAGATCGGAGATAAAGGGTTAATCCTTTTATTGGACGATGGAAAAACTAAAGAAGTAGATTTAACTGTGGCCGAAAATTGCTCACGATGTACTCGAAAGATTCCTGTAGTAGCGGATCTAGGAATAAGTGATATTGGAATCCCTATTGATTCAGAGGAAATGATTCTAAAAGCATATTCCGACAAGGGTGTTGACCTTATTGAAGTATCAAAGATCGCCAAAAAGGATCTTCCGGGAGATGTGAAGACATCTCACACTGAAAAGATGAAGGAAATTAAAGAAAACGCATTAGCGAAAAGAGTAAAAGATTTAGAAGAATGGGATAAAACTCCTCAAGAAGAAAAAATTGCTCGACTGCAAGCATGTACAATGTGTGGCATGTGCATCAGAGGGTGTCCTGTTTGCTATTGTGTCGACTGTATTCTACAACAGAAGCGTAAGGATAAAAAGATCAATAAAGAAACCTATCAGTTAACACGAATTGCTCATGTTGCGGATCGCTGTGTAGAATGCGGCAATTGTGATAATAACTGTCCTGTACACTTACCGTTATCATTATACTTCCAATCTCTGAACGAAGAATTTAAGAAAGGATTTGGCTATACTACTGGTGAAAGCGTAGATGATATTCCCTTTAGGTCAGGTAAAGCAATTAAGAAGATGGAATTAGAAAAAACATAATATATTTTATAAAGTTCAAAAAAATATTATTAAAAGTGAAAAATTATGTCATTACCAAAAAAGGAAGCAGTACAAGTAGATGAGAATATCACTCACTATGTATATAAAATGCTCAATCATGAGATGATCCTAAAATATGATGAGTCTAAATGCATCCAATGTGGGTTCTGTCAGAGAGTGTGCCCAGTTACAATATCTATTTATAATGAACCTCTCAAGAAAACGGCTATTGGTACTCCAGAGTTTATGAAAATAGATTCCGATAAGAAGATCGTAGTAGATACTGATAAATGCATTTGGTGCGGAAGTTGTAGTTGGATATGTCCAGGATATACCTTAGAACTGCTAGTTAACGGAGAAAGTAAAATACTTCTCGTAGAAAATGGTTCTCTTCCGGAGTTTGAGGAAGAAGTAAGAACTCTGGAGGACGGACGCAAAGTTCGAAAAGTGGTAGAAGGATCGATCAAAATAATATGCCATGAGAAGGATACGAAAATTATTGATAAGTTTGTTGATGAATGTTCGGTTGACGCGATGTCTCGAGACGGAAAAGATATTATAGTCGATAAAGATAAATGCATTCTATGCTTCAAATGTTCCGATGCTGCTAAGAAATATGAGAATATCGAAGTGGATGTTCACCGTGACAGATTTAAAAATGTTAGGGGAGAGCCTGGCTCAGTATGGAACGGTATTATGCTCAGAGTAACCGGAGTAGAGGGAAAGATTAAAGGAATTATGAGTCGAAGCCAAAATAAGCTCGCTGACGCAGTAATGCGATTAATGGGAAAAGAATTAGAGGAAGAAGAAGCCTAAATTTTTTTAGTTATTAATATTATTTTTTACTAATTTTTTATCATTTAATTATAGATGATATTTCATATGAATAGAAAATCCAATTTCAATAATTTTAATGGAAATTTGGAGGATATATTTCAAACGGATGGGAAATATATTTTTTTAGCTGGAGCGGGCATCTCTATAGATTCACCTTCTAATTTACCTTCAGCTCGTATGCTGATCGATACATTGGTTAATTATGTATGTCCAAAAGAGGTTTTAGATGAGCATTCTTTAGAGATTAAATATGAATTACTCATCCAAGTATTTAGAGACGAATTCGATCAAGAGCTTAAATTAATTGACTTTTTTGGTATACCTACTAATCCAAATTCGATTCATTTCTTTCTTGCACAAATGATTTTTAACAATTATTATGTTATGACTACAAATTTTGATCAATTGATAGAACATGCAATATTCTCTCTTCAGCCTCAAGGAACACCCAAATATCAGACTGAAAATCTCAAAATAGCAATTACTGAAGATGACTATGAGAATATACGAGAAGAGGATTTAAAAGTATTATTTAAACTCCATGGATCTAATAAAAATATAATAACGGGCGAGAATACTAAGCAAAGTATCATTACTACTATGGATGCCATTGGAAAGAGCATGAAAAAGCAAGAAGGTCTTTTTGTATTGCCGTTGTATATTCATTCTGTATTGGAAAGGATATGCTCAGGTAAAACTTTAGTATTTTTGGGTTATGGAGGAGGAGATGGTTTAGATGTACTTCCTGAGTTAGCACGTATTGAAAATATTGATAAGATTATTTGGATTGAACATTCGAATGATCTTGCATTATCTATCGAGAAATATTCACTTTCAACATCTGCTAAACCCCAAGATCTCCCAAAATTATCCCAACTTTCTGGAGCTGAAGATTTTATGCATTATCGAGTAATGCATTATGGAACCGATTGTTATAAAGTTAAAGGTAGAACCAGTGAAATCACTGCTAAAATGAGAAAGCTTTTCAAACTACCCAAATCTAAGATAAATTTCGAACCAACAAGGAATCTGAATAATATTAAATTCCAAGATTGGTTGGAATCAAATTATCCAAAAGTAACTGAATTAAAATCCTACTATTTAGCAGGAAAACTATTTCGAGTATCTCTTGACTATGATACATCCTATAAATATCTCATGCATGGAAATAAGTTATTTGAACAAAAATACAGTTCACCCACATTAGCTCCAAAAGAAGATATTCAAATAAATGCTGAAATTAAAGCTAATATTGGTATGCTTTATATGACCGTACGCAATTATAAAATGGCAGATCTTTTTACTCGTTCTGCTTATTATCTTTTTCAAAGAGTTGGAAATGATCGTGGTATGGGTGACTGTCATCATAATATTGGATATATACAGATTATTTCAAAGAAATTCAATGAAGCCTTAATTAGTTATCAAAAGGCAATTTCTATGTATGAATATGCGAATTCTAGCTATGGACTCGCATATACTTGGAAAGATCTTGGTCAGCTTTATCAACAGAAAGGGGATTATGAGAAAGGATTCGAATGCTTGGAGAAAAGTTATGGTTTATTTCGAGAAGTAGGTGATTTCTCAGGAATGGCAGATTTGCTTAACCTAATAGGACTGAGTTATAAAATCTCAAAACAAAATCTGGAAAAAGCAATGGAATATTATGAAAAAGCTGAGGCCATTTATCAACAATTGGGGCAGCTAAGAGGACTTGCCGGCGTTAAAAGTAATTTCGCATCTCTTTATTATGATAAGGGTGATTTTGAAAATGCTTTAAATATTTTTCAAGAAGTATATGAACTTGATAAAAAGCATGGTGATCCACTCTATATTGGTACATCTCTAAGAAATATTGGTAAAGTGTATCAAAATATGGGAAATGTTGAGATAGCATTAAAAAAGCTTAAAGAAGCTTATGAACTCTTAAGAAACTCTCTTCCAGAAGGAGATTTAACTAGAATTGTTGCCCATGAAATAGAGTCATTAAATTCAAACGTAAAATAATATTATTCTAAAACATTACATAGGTAGCTTTTTAGGAATTCCCAATCCTATTAGATCAAGTGCCTCTTTTCCAGAAAGCAAGGTTTCTATTTGATAATTCAAATTTGCTACAGTGGATAATGATAACATCCTTTTTGTTATTCGCTTAATTGCTTTTTCATATTCACCCTCTTTGATGGAAACTATTGAAATAACTTTAGTATTTTTATCCGCAGAGACCACTCCTAAAGGTAGCACCGCTTTTTCGAAAGATTCACCTGGATATTCTCTCATAACTTCAGTATATTTCTTTCCAACTATTGATTCTTTTCCTTGGGGAATCCATGAAGTTATCATAATTAATACCATATTTTTTCATACCTCGATTACGTATTTAATTTTATAAATTGGATTACAAATCAGATAATAAATTTCAAATAGAATATTTAAAGATTTACCAAGAATTATTGATTTTGAATTTGATCTCTATAAGAAGAGTCTATAGAAAGAAGAATCTATAGAAAAAAAGGATAAAATTATTTTAAATAATTTAATGCGGAAAGTGCGTATAGTTTTGTTACGTTCATTAAATCCTCAATATATACAAATTCATCAGCGCTGTGCCAATTATTATCATATCGAGAAGCTCCGACGAGAATAGTTTCTATACCTTTCTCCTGAAACCAATGTGCATCGGTAGATGGCATAAATAATTGAAATTCTTTTTCTTCTTTATACACAGATTTAACTGCTTTTTTAACTGCTTGAGTGAATTCTGATTTTCCATCAATTACAAATGGTTCCATCTGGATGGGCATTTGCACCGTAATATCTAAATCAGGATCCTTTGCTTTGAGTTGATCTACAAATTTTAAAAATACCACTTTTATGCTCTCGACATCTTGTTCCGGAATAGTGTTTAGGCTAAAATGAAGATAACATTTGTCTGGAACGGTGGTGATTTTATTTCCTCCATGAATTTCTGCTAAGTTGATATGACTTACTCTTGTCGTAAATTCATCCGGAATTGGATAGTTCGTTTCTTTTTTCAGAAACTTTTTGTTGAGCTCTATTAGATAGTTCATAATCTTGACCATTCGCTCAATAGTATTAATACCCGATTGTTCGTTTCGGAAAGGCGCTGGTAAATCCGGAGCGGCTAATCCATGGGCTTGTTTACCTTTTATTGTAATAGTCGCATATATTGTTCCCCCCGTATAGCCAAACGCATAATCGCAAGGAGCATCTCCTAATAAACATACATCTCCCTTTAAAACACCGGAATTTAATAGATGTTCCACGCCTCTTAAGCCTCCCGTTTCCTCATCTCCTACGGCGGTGAGCGTTAACTTTCCCCTCAAGTTGACTCCTAATTCTAATAACGCCTTCGTAGCGAAGATTTCTGCCGTGACTGAGGATTTATCGTCAGAAGAGCCTCGACCATAGATTTTCCCATCAACTACTTCCCCTCCGAATGGATCCTTCGTCCAACCCTTAAATGCTTCTACTGTATCATAGTGGCCATAGAAGATTAATGACCGCCCATTTTCATGTTCATGATTATTAACGTATGTTCCAACAAGATTATTCCTTTTGATAGTGGTTTCTAATCCAATTTCTTTCATAATTTTCTCTGTGAATTTTGCTACATCCTTATACTTAGATGGAGGGTTTTCCGAGGGAATTTGAACAATCTGCTGATGAAATTTAATGATCTCATCTCTCATTTCATCAATTTTCTCAATAATTTTTTTTTCTAATTCATTCATTTTTATCCTCTAAGAGGTAATTTTTTTATTTGATTAAATGTAGATTGAATCATATTTATTAAGATTTCTCATCTAAAGCTGTAAAATTTTATTTAGCTAAGAAATCTTGGAAACTAAAAAATTAATAAATTAATGAAATATTATTTAGCTTGACTTGTCTTTAATGAAAATCTAAAAACTAAATAGTTAAATAGTGATAAATAATGAAAAGAATTGCAATTAATGGATTTGGAAGAATCGGTCGAAATTTCTTTAGAGCGGTTCATGACAGATACTGGAATGACATTGATGTGGTTTCGATAAATGATCTTTTTGAACCAAAGTATTTGGCCTATGTCCTAAAATATGATACCGTATTCGGAAGATTTAAAGGAACTATAGAAGCAAAAGAAAAATCACTGATAATTGATGGAAAAGAAATTCCTGTTACAGCTGAAAGAGACCCAGCAAATTTACCCCATGGAAATAATGATATCCAAGTTGCGGTAGAGTGTACGGGATTCTTTACTAAAAGAGAAGGTGCTACGAAACATTTAGAAGCCGGAGCTAAAAGAGTACTTATTAGCGCCCCTGCAACAAATCCTGATATTACTGTTGTATTAGGATGCAATGATGATAAATTGACCAATGAACATAAAATTATTAGTAACGCTTCATGCACTACAAACTGCCTTGGTCCTGTAGTAAAGGTTTTAAATGAAAATTTTGGTATCATGAATGGAATAATGACAACAATTCATTCCTACACGGGAGATCAGATCACTGTTGATTCTGCACGTGCAGGGGATCCTGTAAAAATGATCCGTGGTCGTGCAGCTGGTGCAAACATTATTCCGACATCAACTGGTGCCGCTGCTGCGATTGGGTTAGTCTTTCCTAAATTACAGGGAAAACTAGATGGTATAGCAATGCGTGTGCCAACACCAGATGGTAGTGTTGTTGATTTGAAATGTAATCTAGAAACTGCTGCTTCTGCTGATGAAATTAATGCCAAGATGAAAGAGGCTTCAATGGGTAGTCTAAAAGGAATCTTAGAATACACCGATGATCCCATTGTTAGTAGTGATATTGTTGGAAACCCAGCAAGTTCAGTCTTCTGTAGTTTATGGACCAGCGCCATTGGAAACCTTGCAGGCGTTGTTAGCTGGTATGATAATGAATGGGGTTATTCCAATCGACTAGCTGACCTCATAGTTAAAAAATTATAGACTATAATTCAATTTATTTCTTTTTTTATTTTATTAATCCTTTTTTATTTATACTAAAAACACTAAATTTGGACTCTGATTGCTCATTTAAAGTACTATGAATTTTTTATAGTGAGTTATGTATAATGAATTAAAGAAATTCCATAATCAAATCTATACTGGAATGCGAGTTGGGCAATCACATCATTGGATTTATAATGATGGACACTGGAATGAAAAGAAAACAGCTCCCAATGAATGGCAAATAAGTTTTAATAGTATGAAGACCAGAGCTCATGCTGCACCCATAAATTCGGGCGCAAAATTAGGGACAAAATATCATTGGTACATAATAGCCGATCAAATTGCCACAAAGCTTGATGCTAATTCTTATATGACTAAATTGAATGGAATAAAATTCAAAATTGGGCATAAACGGCCTAATTGGAAAAGCTTTAGTTATGAATATCCCGAACAAGAAAGCTATAAAGAACAAGTCATTAGAGTATTAGAAGATGCATTAAGTAAACTGAAAAATGAAAAAACGGGTATTGAAAAATTTATCTTGTAGTAAACAAGTATATATGGTTTATTCAATAATTTAAAAAAGAAATCATTTTATTTTCCGCAAAATATTTTCATGCATGAATTTAGCTAACGCGAAAAAAATCACCCTTCAAGATAAACAATTATTCGATAAATATTTTCAGAAATATCATCCACAAAATTCTGAATTCACCTTCACGAATCTTTTTATGTGGAGGAATTATTATGATTTTTTATTTTTTGAATATAAAGAGCATTTACTTTTATTTTCTTATGATTATTTAAAAAAAAGAAGAGACCCAATTCACTCTAACTCAAAAGAACATTTTTATTTTTTTCCTCCCATCGGTCCGCATCCCGATCAGATAATACTCGAGATTTTTGAACAAGCCGATGATGTCGAAATCCATCGTGTTCCAGATGAAATTTGCAACAATTTAAGCAGCAACAAGAAGTTTTCTGATTTAAAATTAGCCTATGTCGAGGATCGGAATAATTGGGATTATGTTCATGACAGAGAGGAAATTCTTAATTTAGCAGGAAATAAGTATCGGCAAAATAGAAGATGGTTACAAAAATTTTTGAATAGCTATAATTACGAGTTCCAAATATTAACGCAGGATCTTATCGAGAAATGCAAAGAACTCCAATTAGAATGGTGTGAAGTTCATGCTTGCACTGAAGATGAGAGTTTAGAAGCAGAGCAAGAAGCGATCTATGAAGCCTTAGATAACTTTATTGCGCTGGGTTTTTCTGGAGGGCTACTTTGTGTTGATAACAAATGTGTTGCTTATACATTTGGTGAGATGTTGAATAATAATACCTTGGTAATTCATATTGAAAAGGCACATCTTGAATTTGAGGGTGCATATCAAGCAATCAATAATCTATTCTTAAAAAGTTGCTGTAAGGAGGCGATATATATCAATCGGGAACAAGATTTAGGGATAGAAGGATTAAGACGAGCTAAAGAGTCCTATAAGCCAATCAGAATGGAAAAGAAAAGTATTATATTTCAAAAAAATGAATAAAGGTCATCTAATTTATTAAATCTAATATCATACATTTTTATAGATAAGTTCAAATCAATGAAAAAGCTTCAAATATCGAGAATATGTCAAATAATGATGAAGAAACACGGATTTGTTGGTACCATGAAAATGATGGGAAAAATACTCTTAAAAAAACAAATCTAATGTTTTTTTTTATTTTATAACTTATGAGCTTGATTAGACGAGTTTAAAACTGGTCGTAGCAATATTTATATATGCTGGTTTAATTGGTTAGCATAGTTGGAATGATTAATATATGTGTATTTCCATATAATACTAAAAAACTAATAATCATAATTGGGAAAACTAATGTCAGATGAAGAAAAAAGTGAATCGAAAGGGAAAGACAGTCCCGTCGGAAGATTGATGGGTAAGACTACGGCATATGAGGTTACGATGCAGATTAGCGATCCAACCGTGTTACGAAACACATACTTGACTATTTATGGAGAAAAAAAGGATGATGGAACGAGACCGCATTACGTCTTAAGTATCAATGACATGTATAGCGATTCCTCTGGGATTATCGCTGAGTTGGTAGTTTTAGGAGAGCGGCCAAAACGCCCATTTGAAGTGGGTTCTGAGGTCTATAAGGCAACGGGAGAACAAATTGAGAAGCTTTTAGGAATTCACAACCCACCAGAAGAATCGGTTTCCTTAGGAAACTTAATTGGGTATCCATTTGATGTTCATTTACTTGTTAAGAACTTCGGACGAATTTTTATTACAGGTAAGAGTGGATCTGGAAAATCCTACACGATGGGTGTATTGTGCGAGGAATTCATGAGGAAAGGAATTCCAGTGGTTATTTTGGATCGTCATGGAGAATATGGCTCACTGAAGGTGGCAGCGGGAGAACCACATGATTCAGAAAGTAATCAAAGTGAATTTGTGGAAAAAATTATAGAATTTGCCGATCTCAAAATTAACAAAGGTGGTGATGTGGATGTTGAGTATTTATTTTCATTAGATGCGAAGGATTTAGTAGCGCCTAATCTTTGTACTATAGTCAATATGCGCGGGATGGAACTAAATGTCCAAGAGATGATCGCGGGAAAATTACTTAAAAAACTTTATCAGGCTAGTACTGGAAGACGAATACCCCCATTTTACCTATTCTTAGATGAAGCTCACCTTTTTGCTGGGAAAAAGAGAACTGAAACTTGTGAAACGGTAAAGCTTTTCTCTCAAGAAGGAAGAAAGTTCGGAGCGAATATAGTGATTGGTACACAAAGGCCCCAACTTCTGGACACTACGATTCGCGCACAAGCAGGTTCTTGGGTTGTCCATAACCTTACTGATATACGTGATATCGATGTAACTATATCTAGTGCTGAAGATTTGAGTCGAGATAATAAAAA
>Ga0180433_10012264_pt1 | contig 10045 bp, 7 predicted proteins | sample SS_ome_8_FD_132980 | JGI IMG/M metagenome (GOLD analysis project Ga0180433, IMG submission 132980) | Hypersaline lake sediment archaeal communities from the Salton Sea, California, USA - SS_1_D_1 metaG | ecosystem: Environmental > Aquatic > Non-marine Saline and Alkaline > Hypersaline > Sediment...
AGGCAGTCGCATAATGTCTGTCGTCCTCCCCACAATGGTGTCGAATGTCTTCCAGGTGCACCCGCACGAACAGCTCCCGATCTCTCCTGCAATCAAATCGCTGATCTTGTATCGGATAAGCGGCCAGGCATAATTCCACAGATCGGTGACCACAACCTCTTTTTTATCATCCAGAAAATCGTCGGTCTCGAAGATGAGGTTCGGTTCGATGATATGATAGCCTTTCCTTTCACTGCACTGATAGGCTATGCCCAGGATCTCCCGTGAGCCATAGCAATCATACACCGGACCCAGGGTTTCTTCGACAAGAGCCCTGTTCTGGGGGTGGAGCTTTTCGGCCGTGCTCATAACCCCGTCAAATCTCTTCTGGAGTGCGATGTTACGCTCTTTGACATAACCGGCCACTGCCGTGATGGCATGCGAGTAGCCGAAAATATAACCGCCCCGCTGCCGGGCCAGCACATCCAGTATGTCTTTGACGTAGTTCTCATCGACGAATCTGTCGACAGGAAACCGCTTATCTCTGTACAGAAAGGCTTTCAGCCGTGATCCCGGCTTTGACCACCGGTTTTCTATGGTCTCCCTGTTGCCCCACAGGGTGACCACTTTGTCTCCCATCCGCCGTCCGGCCAATTCCCATCCAGCGAGCACGGCCGCCCGCCCAGCGGACTGGGCCAACTTGTCCTGGAAAAAGGTGATGGGCTGCCCTGTCGATCCGCTGGAATGACTTTCGAACAATTCCTCTCTTTTGAAATCCCTGGCGATCAATTCCAGCGTGTGATCCTGCACGTCCTCCCTGGTCAGAGGCCGCAACTGCGCAAAATCATCGAAGGATTTGATGTCTCCGGGCTTCACGCCCTGTTCGTCGAACCTTTTTTTGTAGAAGGGCGAATGCTCATAGGCGTGGGCGATCAGTTTGGTCAGCTTTTTGAATTGGTCGTCACGGATGAATTCCGGATCTGCCGTTTTCATCCTGCGAAGCCTCAGTAGGTGCTTGGTGACGGTTTCCCCCTTGGCCACATCCTCGAGCCATCGCAACCCGGTGTATATCTCTGTCTTCATCGTGTTCTCTTGCGCTTCACTTTGTATCCAGGCTCTTGCTCGGTGCCTCCGCGGCTACGACCAGTGTTCGATACTGCCGTCGGAATAAATATCTCCCTTGCGGAGAAGAGGCCGTCTTTTCAAGGCATTTTTGATGACGGCTGGCTTTTGCATCGCTTCAGGCATGCGTTAATTCGCCTCAAGGCAATTGTTGTGTCCTTATTATGGGGCACATGACAGGTTCACTCAAATTCTATGTATAGCCAACCATTTGTCAATATTATCGCCGGCGCAATTTTCCATTAGCGCTCGAAATATCGCTCGCATGTCATGTGTCGGCCTCTGCCGCCTCCAATTGAAATTTCAGTGCTGTTTTCTTCCGACGGAAATAAAAATAAAAGGGCAGTCCGAGGACTGTGAGGGCGATCCCTACCCCCGCCTGAAAAGGATTGCGAATCAGGGTGTTCAGTATGAAGAGAACAAGGGCGATGATGAAGGCGATCGGCGTGAGAGGATACCCGACGGTCCTGTAGGGCCGCGGCGCATCCGGTCTTTTGATGCGGAAGATGAAAACCGTGAAGGCGGTGATCATGATAAACAGCCATCCGATGAACACGACATAGGTGATCACGGCCTCGAAGGAGCCCCACACGAGCACGAGCATTGTCGCCCACAGGCTCTGGATGATGATGGCATTGGCCGGCGTGTTGTGTTTCGGATGCACTCTGGCCATGGATTTGAAAAACATGCCGTCCAGAGCCATGGCAAAATAGATTCTCGGTGTGGTGAGAATATAGATGAACGTCGTGGCAAAGACCGAGAGGATGATGATGACGGCGATGGCGATGCCGCCGAAGGGAATCACTTTGGATACGGCGTCGGCGGCGATGCTGTCGGTCTGGATCATCTCCTGGACTGTGAGCAGGCGCATGTAGCTCACGTTGGTCAGCATGTAGACGGCGATGACGGTCATGACACCCAGCACGATGGCCAGGGGGACGTTTTTCTGGGGGTTTTTGGCTTCGCCGGATAGATAGGTCACGTGCTGCCATCCGCCGAAGGACCAGAGAACTCCGATGAGAGCCAGGCCGAATGCACTGAGCACGTTGAGGGAAGAGCCTGTGGTGGAAGTGTTTTGGACGCTCTGCTGAAAAACCTCTCCCGATCCCCAGATCAAGCCGGCCAGGATGACGCAGGAAATGCTCACCAGTTTCATCCCGGTGAAGATATTGGTGAACATCTCAGCCACTTTCACCCTGAAGATGTTGATGAGTGTCAGGATCGCGATGAGCGCCACAGCGGTCAGGCTTTTGGCTGTCGGACTCAGGGGCAGGATAAAAGAGAGGTAATTCGTGCAGGCTATGGCCAGGGCGGCGATAATACCGGTCATGACGATCGTGAAGCTGATCCATCCGAACAAAAAACCGGCCAGGGGACCGTAGGCTTCTTTCAGATAGACATAGACGCCGCCTGTTTTGGGAAACATCGATCCCAGTTCGGCAAAGGTGAACGCTCCGGCAAGGGCGATCAGCCCGCCCGCGCACCAGACAAGAAGGATGGTGTACGGTGACGACAGTTGGCCGGCAATTTGGGAGGGCGTGAGATAGATCCCGGAGCCGATGAGAGTTCCGATCACGATCATGGTCAGGCCGTAGGCAGAGAGTTCCCGTCTAAGCTTGGTCATGTTCCACCCTTGTCGCCCTTCATCAGAGATTGCGGGGGATAGGAAGCGCGAGCGCAATGCATTACGGTATGGTACACTACCTGCACACGCCCAATAATTGAATTGGCAGAGACTCGTTCTCTCCCTGCCCCGCTAAATTCTTTATAACACAGCCTCTCCAGCCGGTCAATCAAAAAAGGTGCCAGGCACCTTTTTCCCCCATATAACAAAAAGGTGCCAGGCACCTTTTTTGGTACCTTGTCAAAGGGGGGTTCAGGTTAGTTGTGTTTGACGAAATAGATCGGTTTGGGGAGAAAGAAGAGTTTTATGTAGCGGATTTTGGTGCTCAGCCGAAATCCCGCTTTTTCGAAGCTCCGCCACGAAGCGTAGTTGCGGCCGTAGACAATGGCCTTCAATACAGAAACATTGCGCTCCTTGTAAAATTTGGCCGCCTCCTTGAGCATATACGGGAAAATTCCTCTGCCCCGGAATTTTTCGGCCGTAAAGCAGTTGTAAATGTAGGACTCGTTCGATGCCACCTGGAGCGGCCAGGTGGTCACCCCATCGGCAAACACCCGCTCTCCCATCACACCCCATGCGTAAAAAGCGATCGTGTTGTCACCGATGGCCAAAAAGCAGGTGTGATTTTCGGCCAATCTTTTCTGGATGTAATCCTTATCCGGATATTGACTCAGCGCTATCAGCTCCTCATGCCGGTCAGGAGTGAGCAGCTGCATTGTGACCCCGGGAGGCGGTTTTGCCTGGATGCTTTCATCGCCCGTTAAATCTGTCTGATATATTCTCTCCGAGTAGAATTGGACCACAGGTTTGAAGAGGCGCATCACGATTCTATACGATAATACAAAAATTCCGTATCTCGCATACTTCTCCCTTCCGCTCTTGTATTCGGCGACAATATTTTTGAGCCAGGGCATTTTTTTCTAAGAAGATGGCACGGCAAAGCCAAAGCTTCATTAAATCTATCGATGCAGTTGCCATTATATTCAACGCGATCGACAATCTCAACATTTTGTTGCATCATCGTGCTGGTTGAACGACTGAATTTTTGATATTGTATATGCCGAGGAGGAGGAAGTCACATGTCCAAAATATTGTTGGCCTGTTCAAGAAATCCCGGAAACACCACCCTGGCACCGGAAAATTTTTTGGCTCTTTCCCAAAAACTGGAGCCGGACAACATCTCTTTTATCCCGCCCAAAATCATCACAAATGATGGCGTGGCTGTTGCCCTGTTCAATCCCAACGATTCCATTCGCACCCACGAGTCGAGCGCGTGTCTGGGCTATATGATCGATGCTGCGCAAGACTGGTGGAAACCAGGAAGCGCAATTCCGGATGGATCCTTTGCCATATTCAGAAGCGATGCGGCACGTGTCGAAATCCTGACTGATGTCTTGGCCTCCCGCACAGTCTGGTACTATTTCGACGATGATATCTTCCTCGCGTCCTCTTCTCAACGCGCTATCATATTTTTGCTCAAGAGCTTTGTCTTCAATCGCCGTGTCGTCCCTTGGATTCTGTCGGCCGGGCTTCTTGGACCGGAAAACTCCTGGGACAGCCGCATTAAATTCCTCAGAGGGGATTCTTCACTGACACTTGATCGCTCCTCATGGACACTGCGTGTCCAAAGCCAGAAGTGCGAGTTCAATCTGGTCGAAAGGTCTGAAAAAGCTCATTATGATAGAATGATGCATGCACTTCGCCACTCCATAACATCCTTGAATGTGGATTTTTCAAAATGGGTGCTTCCTCTTTCCGGGGGATACGACAGCCGGGGTATTCTCTGTTTTCTCAGAGACGAGGAGGATCTGAGGTGTGTCACCTGGGGGTTGGAATCATCACAGTATGATAAACACAACGATGCGTTCATAGCCAAGCAGGTGGCGAACTCCTTCAACAAAAAGCATAAATATTATTTGACGGATCTTTCCGATGAGCCCATAGAGATTCTCTTCCATCGATTTCTGGTTTGCGGCGAGGGAAGAATCGATCACATCGGTGCTTACATGGATGGCTTTTCCGTCTGGAAAGGTTTTTATAATGAAGGCATAGACGGTGCGATCAGAGGGGATGAAGTCTTCGGCTGTTCGGTCCAGCCCACCGAATTGGATGTCAGAATATTCGAGAATTTTCTTCTTCTTTCGGATTTCGCCAATCTGAAAAACCTTCATGAATATGGATTCGAAACACAGGAACTCCCTGATTGGGCCCAAAAAAGGGAGGGGGAACCTCACGAAGATTGGAGGGACAGAGTTTCACAAGTGGTTGAAACGCCCTTTTTCTTAGCTGCGCTGAACGACTTGAAACAACCCTATGTTGAAATCGCAACTCCTCTCTTGACTAAGGAACTGGTCTCAGTTGTCAATGAGCTTCCTGCAGATTTAAGGACGAGTAAGATTCTCTACAAAAAAATTGTTAATGATATAGGGCCGAACATAGGCTATGCCAAACACAGCGCTATTGCCAGTCCCAGAACCATCTTGAGAAAAGAGTATGTCAAGGATGAAATTAGGCGGGAATTGGGCACGGAGTCGGCACGATCTGTACTTCCTGCTGAATTTATTGCGTATGTTTTGGATAAAATAAAATCCGGCCAGGAGCCTGTCTTAAAAAAAGCTCCGACATTGCGCAAAGCCATAAGGCGAAGGATGCCGGGAAAGATCCAGAGCCTCTTGAGACAATCGGTGGTCAAGCCCACCCTGAGTTTTCATGTGCTCGCTTTTCGATGCTATATCATGAGTGCGATGAACAGAATTCTCTCGGAGGATGCCAGGGCTCTGGAATGAGTGCGATGAACAGTGCCTATTGACGTGGATTTCCTTATTTTGGATGAATGACGGATGCAAAGCTGTCGGGCATACAGCAGCGCACCGCAATTGCATAAAGTCATTGCCTGTGCTATATACCTTTGTTTAGGACCGTGCATATTATGGTTTTGTCAAGGCCGAACATGATAATGGTTAAGCCTGGTAATTGTCGGTCAAAGCCGGCGATAGGCCTGTCCGGCCTGAGCTGAGGTCAAAAGCAAATGGAAGCTTTATCGCTCATCGCGCTTATTCTTCTTTCCCTGGTGGGATATTCTGCCGGTGTTGCTGCTGCGTCCAGGCTCCTCTCCGATCCCAAGCCGGGTATTCTCGACCTGATTCTTGTCGCACTTGTTTGGGCGGCAGCCATCTATGCCAAGGTGAGCTGGGATGTCAACCGGTGGCTGCTGATCCTGATTTTTGCTGTGTCAGCCTTCGCGATCGCTGCCCTGGTTTCTGTCCTCAAAGGCCGCCGCAGCCTTGCCCAGCGTCCAGGAAGGGAAGCCCCAGAGTCGGACGATCAGACGGCTGAACCCATCTCTCTCTGGGGGAGGTGGAAACGATTCTCCCGGAAGATGGGGGGATTCCAGAGCCGGTCGATCCTGTCCTTTTTTTATTTCATCATTGTCTGTCCCTTTGCCCTGGTTGTCCGGATTTTTTCGGACCCGCTGCGTTTGAGAGTCAAGCGCGGCACATCCCAATCCCACTGGCTGGCCAAGAAGCCGGTCGAGACCGTGCCCGACAATTTTAGGAAGCAATTCTAATGTATATCCTTGGAATTTCCTGTTTCTACCACGATGCGGCCGCCGCCATCCTCAAGGACGGCGAGCTCATCGCCGCCGCCGAAGAGGAACGCTTTTCCCGGAAAAAACACGACTTCGATTTCCCAGAGAAGGCCATCCGGTTTTGTCTCGATTTTGCGGGCATTTCAGGCAAAGACCTGGATTATGTCGTTTTTTATGAAAAGCCCTTCCAGAAATTCGAGCGCATCCTGATGACCTCGCTCAAGACCTTTCCCAAATCCTGGAAGGTCTTCCGGGAATCGATGATCACCTGGCTCGGGGACAAGCTCTGGATAAAGAGCATCATCAAAGACCGCCTGGGCATCGACGACAGCAAGCTGCTCTTCACCGAGCATCACCATTCGCACGCGGCCAGCGCTTTCTATCCTTCGCCTTTCGAAGAGGCGGCCATTCTTACTATCGACGGAGTGGGGGAGTGGACATCCGCCACTTCGGGCCGCGGCAAGGGAACCGACATCCAGATTCTCAAAGAGATCAAATTTCCCCATTCCATCGGCCTTCTCTACAGCGCCTTCACGGCTTTTTTGGGGTTCAAGGTCAACAACGGCGAGTACAAGGTCATGGGCATGGCGCCCTACGGCAAGCCCCGCTACATGGACAAGATCTACGACAACCTCATCGATATCTCGGACGACGGCTCTTTCTGGATCAACATGGATTATTTCTCCTACCATTACTCGGATTCGCGCACCTTTAATTCAAAATTCGTGGACCTCTTCGGCGAGCCGCGAAAGCCCGAGACTTATTTTTTCACCAGCGGGACACGGTTTCCCTCCTATTTTGGCGAGAAGCCGGCCAATTATGACGAGCTCTGCAGGGAGAACGAGCACTACGCCGATATAGCGGCCAGCATCCAGAAGGTGACCGAAGAGCTCATCCTCAAGCTGGTGAACGCCCTCCACGAGGAGACAGGTCTGGACAAGCTTTGTATGGCGGGGGGAGTGGCCCTGAATTCGGTGGCCAACGGAAGGATTTTGCGGGAAACCCCCTTCAAGGATGTCTTCATCCAACCCGCGGCCGGAGACAGCGGCGGCGCTCTGGGGGCCGCACTCCATGTCCATCATGCCCTCCTGGGCAAGCCCCGCTCCTTTATCCTGGAGAAAGCCTACTACGGGAAAGAGTATGCCGACAGCGAGATAAAATCATTCCTCGACGGGAGCGGCATTGCGTACGAACGTTTCAGTGATGAAGCCGCACTCCAGGACAGGGTCGTCGACGATCTGGTCAGCGGCAAGGTGGTCGGGCTCTACCAGGGCCGCTTCGAATGGGGGCCCCGGGCGCTCGGCAACCGCAGCATCCTGGCCGATCCCCGGAGCGAAGAGATGAAGGACCTGGTCAACATCAAGATCAAATTCCGCGAGCCCTTCCGGCCCTTTGCCCCGGTGATACTGGAGGAGAAAGCAGCCGAATTTTTCCAGGGCGAAAATATCGACAAGCAATTTCCCGCGCGCTACATGCTGCTGGTGCTGCCGCTGGATGAGGCCAAAGCGGCCAGCGTCAAGGCCGTCAACCACATGGGCACCGGACGGCTTCAGACCATCCGCAAGGAGTGGAATCCGCGCTACTATGAGATCGTCAGGAAATTCGGCGAGGCGACCGGCGTGCCCGTGCTTCTCAACACCTCGTTCAACCTCAGGGGAGAGCCCATCGTGGAATCGCCGGCCAATGCCTGGAACACATTCTCCAAAAGCGGGATCGATAGTTTAGTTTTGGGCGATTTTATGATAAAAAAATAACCATGAGTAAAGCCGTTTCCAAAGTCAAAATCTTCGGGGAACTCCTGTCATTCCTTTGGCAGAGAAAATTGTGGTGGATGATTCCGATGATTGTCGTGCTCGTACTGGTGGGATTGCTGTTGATATTCGCCGGCGGCTCCTCCATCGCCCCCTTTATCTATACTTTGTTTTAGAAAAAAGGTGCCAGGCACCTTTTTTCCCCATATAAAAAAAAGGTGCCTGGCACCATTTTTTTTACCCCTGTAAAAAGGTGCCTGGCACCTTTTTGTGATACTTCCGGAGGGCGAAGTTGGCGAGCATTTCCTGCTGGATCTGTGATGTGCCTTCGATGATCTGCAAGATCTTCGCTTCCCGGAAAAAACGTTCCACAGGATAGTCCTGACTGCACCCGCTGCCGCCGTGTGCCTGAACCGCATCCGAAGCCACTTCCAGGGCCACCTCGGAGGCGAAATACTTGGCCATGGCCGTCTCATGAAGGCCCTCCCGGTGACCGTCCCTCCTCATCTCCCCCGCCTTCAAACACATGGCGCGCGCCGCATGGGTTTTGGTCACCGCATCGCCGATCAATCCCCGCACGAGCTGAAACTCGTGGATCTTTTTCCCGAATTGGCTCCGTTGTCTTGCGAAGCTGACCATGGCTTCGAGTGCCGCCTGGGCAACGGCCACTCCACCCCAGGCCACGCTGTATCTGCCGTGATCGAGCGCAGTCCCGGCCACATAGGGGAAGCCCGCGCCTTCCTTTCCCAAAAGATTCTCCTCCGGCACCGCCACATCCTTAAATTCAATTTCCGAGACATGGGCAGCCCTGCACCCCAGCATGCCCGGTATACGCCTGGTCGAAATCCCTTCACTCTCTCTTTCAACGATAAACGTCGATACCTTTCGAGATCTTGGTGCCGGCTGATTCCCAGTTTTCATTTGACTTCCAGAATGAGAATGAGCCGCAGTCGCCTGTTTGCCATCAGATGGCTGCTCCGATGCCACAACGACAAAAAAATCGGCAATCTCTCCGAAAGAAATCCATTTCTTCCTGCCGGAAACAATAAATCCACCAGCGCCTCTTCTGTATGCTGTCTTCACACTCCCTGCGTCGGATCCCACCTCAGGTTCTGACAGGGCGAAAGCCCCAATTTTTTTTCCCGCTGCCATTGCCCGGAGCCATCTTTCTTTTTGTGCCTCTTTTCCCCAGCGGAGAAGAGTTTCGCCCACCAAAGAGGCGTGAACCGTTATCAGCGATCTCGTCGAACAGCAGGCCTTTCCTATCTCTTCCGTGAACAGACCATAGCTCACCGGGTCCAATCCCAACCCTCCGTATTTGTCAGGAAAATTGGGAGTCAGAAACTTTTTTTCGGCCAGCTTGTCGATCACATCTCTGGGCAGAACCCCGATCCTGTCGAATTCCGCTGCCCGGGGGGCAATTTCTCTCTCGGCGAATTCCCGGGCCTCTTCGACAACGCTTCCGAAAGCTAGGGTCTTATCCATCGCGATTCTCTTTTTTCGATTGAACAAAGGCCGCGATACTATTCACCGAACTGAAATTTTCTATATCCAGGTCCTCTTCAGTCACCTCCACGCCGAAATTTTCCTCGATGAACCCGACCAGCTGAAGGGCAAACATGGAGTCCAAAAATCCCAGTTCAAAAATCTTGTCTTCATTTTTGAGCTTGAAATTGTCATCCGACATCACGATGTGGCTCTCGATGAAGTCACTTATCATTTGCGTCATTTCCATGGTCTCAACCTCGATTTCCAATCAGGATATCTAACTCGGATTGCCCTTTCATTGTGCGATGACCTCGATGTAAGGAGGAATTTCCTGGATGAATGTGAGGTCATTTCCCAGTCTCATATGGCCATCATCTTGAGAGTCAAGCACTTTAAAATTTGCGAACTTGAAGGTGACGAACATCATTTTGTTTCTGTCGGTTTTCTTGAAATCAGCCAGCATTCTTTGGCCTGCGTTTTTGGCTTCGTTCA
>Ga0180433_10012266_pt1 | contig 10045 bp, 7 predicted proteins | sample SS_ome_8_FD_132980 | JGI IMG/M metagenome (GOLD analysis project Ga0180433, IMG submission 132980) | Hypersaline lake sediment archaeal communities from the Salton Sea, California, USA - SS_1_D_1 metaG | ecosystem: Environmental > Aquatic > Non-marine Saline and Alkaline > Hypersaline > Sediment...
CCTCACCGAAACGCATGAGCATCCTGATCGCCGTGGGTGATATACCGAAGGTGTTTATGGCGTGTCTCTCCGCCAGGTCCCAGAGCCGGTCCGGCTCCGGGTAATCCGGCACGCCCTCGAAGATGACGAAGGTGCCCCCGAAGTTCATCACCCCGATGATCATCCAGGGCCCCATCATCCAGCCGATGTCGGTGAGCCAGAAGAAGATATCGTCCTGCTTAACGTCGAAATAATAACCCAGTTCCTTGCATATCTGGGCAAGGCAGCCGGCGTGGGTATGCACGGTCCCCTTGGGCTTGCCGGTTGTCCCCGAGGTATAGACGATCATGGCGGTGTCCTCGGAATCCAGCTCCTCCGTAGGGGCGTCTTCGGGCAGGCACCAGACCAACTGGTCCATCCAGATATCCCTGGTGGCGTGCCACGGGATATCTGCCCCTGTCCGCTTGCACACTATGACATGTTGGATGCTGGGTACGTTCTCTACCGCCTCGTCGGCGTTCTCTTTGATGGGGAAGGTCTTTCCCCTCCTGAAGGAGCCGTCGGCTGTGAAAAGCACCTTGGCTTCGGCATCCCTGAGGCGGGTGGCCACCGCCGCCGGACCGAAGCCCGAGAAGATGGGAATGGCTATTGCCCCTATCTTCAGACAAGCGAGAAGGGCGAAGACAATCTGTGGACACATCGGCATGTATATCCCCACCGCGTCGCCCTTACCTACCTTGAGATTCCTCAAGCCGCAGGCCATCCTGCATACCTCACGGTAGACGTCGCTGTATGTATATCTTCGTATGGCCCCGTCATCCCCCTCCCAGATGAAGGCCAGCTTGTCTTTTACCGGGGTATCCATGTGTTTGTCCAGACAGTTGAGGACGATGTTGGTCTTTCCTCCCAGGTACCACTTGGCCCACTGGATACCATCGGAGGTATCCAGTACCTTCTCGTAGGGCTTGTACCAGCGGATATCAAGGTCCTCCATAATGGCGTCCCAGAACCACTCCAGTTCATCACAGGACTTCTTGACCAGTTCGTCGTAGTCCTTGATACCGTGCTTACGCATAAACCGGGTGATGTTGGACTTCTCGATGTAGTCCCCGTAGGGTTTCCAGACGACTTCGCTCACCTTTGCTCCCCCTTTCTACAGCGGATATGCCGGAAGATTAATATGTGATACGAATAGTGCTGCGGCTGTTCACCGATGTGAAAGTAACTGTGATCTAATATTCCTATTGTATGATTTATACACTCCGCGGGGGGAAAATACAAGCACGCCAAGGCAGGCATTAAGCCTTTGTTATAATGGCGCATTGCCACTGTTTTTCGTAGATGATATCCTACATATCGTCTTTCACTAGGCCGACTCAGCGTCAAGATCAAAGGGAGGGAAAGATCGATGCATGAGGTCATAGCTGAGGGCGAGGGGCCTCTTTTTACGGATCCCGACGCCGATAAGGCGCGAGAGTACTTCCGGACTAAAAAGCGGGCCATGGTAAACAAGGTAATGACCGTCAGCGAAGCGGTAGGTAAGTTCATCCATGACGGCGATTACCTGGCCATAGGCGGTTTCGGGGCCAACCGCATTCCCACCGCCGTATGCCACGAGATCGTCAGGGAACGTATGAAGGGCCTGGCTTTCGCGGGACATACCTCCACCCACGACTTTCAGATCCTGGCGGCGGGAGAGGTGTTCAACCGCTGCGATATCGCCTACATAATCGGCCTGGAGGCTCGCGGCCTCTCCCCTGCCGCCCGCCGCTACATGGAGAGCGGCAAGGTAGAGATATGCGAATGGACCAACTACGCCATGACCTGCCGTCTCAGGGCCGCGGCAACAGGGGTCTCCTTCATGCCCGCCCGCAATATACTGGGCACGGATACCTTCAAGCACAGCGCGGCCAAGGTCGCTGAGTGCCCTTTCACCGGCGAGAAATACGTCCTCTATCCCGCTCTGTGGCCTGATGTGTCCGCCATCCACGTGCACGAATCAGACGTTTATGGCAACTGCCGCATCAAGGGCATCTCCGTAACCGACCTGGAGCTTGCCCGTGCTTCCAAGCGGCTGATCATAACCACCGAGCGCCTTATCCCCAACGAGCAGATCCGATCGGACCCGACGGCGACAGCCATCCCCTTCTACCTGGTGGACGCGGTCTGCGAAGTTCCCTACGGCAGCTATCCCGGCAACATGCCCTACGAGTATTTCTCTGACGAAGACCACCTGAGGTTGTGGTTGAGAGTGGAGAGAGACCCGGTGCTGTTCAAGGATTTCCTGGATAGATACATCTATCGCACTAAGGACTTCAGTCAATACCTGGAGCTCTGCGGCGGCATAGACCGCATCAACCAGCTTCGCGCCACCGAAAACTTGATCGACCTGGAAGGAAGGGGTTGAGCGACATGACGGAATACAACACCATGGAGCTTATGATCTGCGCAGCCTCCCGCAACCTGGAGGATGGTTCCGCGGTAGCGGTGGGCACCGGAGCGCCCTGTGCCGCCTCTATGCTGGCCCAGAAGGCCCACGCCCCCAACCTGGTGATCATCTTCGAGGCCGGCGGCGTGGCCCCCCTGCTGCCCACGATGCCCATCTCCGTCGGCGACTCCCGCACCTTCTATAAGGCGGTTATGGCCAGCGGAATGAGCGACGTCATGGAGACCATCCAGCGCGGTCTGGTGGATTACTGCTTCCTGGGCGGAGCCCAGATCGACATGTACGGCAACCTGAATTCAACCGTCATCGGGTCCTGGGAACAACCCAAGGTCCGCTTTCCAGGCTCCGGAGGTGCGAATGACTTCGGCTCCCTGGCATGGAAGATCATGGTCATCACCCCCCAGGACTCCCGCCGTTTCGTGGAGAAGGTGGATTTCATCACCACACCGGGTTATCTGGACGGCCCCGGTGCCCGCGAAGAGGCCGGACTGCCCTTGAACACCGGGCCCCATAAGGTGATCACCGACATGGCGGTGATGGGATATGATTCGGAGACCAAGCGCATGCGCGTGGAATCCATCCATAAAGGCCGTACCTTCGGCGAGGTTCAGGAAAACGCCGGGTTCGAGTTGCTCAAGGCCCCTGATGTCATCGAGACACCCGAGCCTACTGAGAGAGAATTGACCCTCCTGCGCGAGGAGGTCGACCCCAACCGCTACATCATCGGAAGGTAGCATGGAGGTCCAGTTAAACTGCATATCGGACTTCTTCACCAATAGCTACCTCCTGGAAGGCGAGGGCCTGGTATTGGTTGACACCGGCTGGCCCAGCCGGCTGAAACCCCTGATGAGAAAGGCGCTCCGGGCCGGATATGACTTGAGGCAGGTCAAGCATATTGTCCTCACTCACCATCACCTGGACCATGCATCCAACGCGGCCGCCCTAAAAGAGCTGAGCGGAGCTGAATTGCTGGCTCATTCCCTCGATGTACCGGTAATCGACGGCTCGTCTCCTCCGCCTCCCGGCTCCGAAATATGTACGGCGGGAAAGGCTATGCGCATGGCTCCCGGTATCGTCTCCCGGGTTATGTCCTACCGTCCCGTCCAGGTGGAGCATCAACTGGAGGGCGGTGATGAGCTCGACTTTTTACCTGGATGGGAGGTGATCCACCTTCCCGGTCACACCAGGGGAAGCATGGGGCTTCTGAACAGGGGAAAGAGATGGGCCCTGGCGGGAGATGCCTTATCCCACCTCTTCGGTTTGCTTTGGCTGCCTACCCTCGCCTTTTCCTACAGCCTCACCGACATCGCAACCAGCATCGAGGTCCTACGGGACCTCGACCTGAAGGCCTTATACCCCGGCCATGGATCCGCCATTACAGGTGACGTACGAGGGAAGCTGGACCGCTTCTTGCAGCAGCGATCCCTATGGCGCGACCTTCCCTAATCTCAGATGACTCGTGCCAGGTACGGCGCTGGCGCTTACACGCTAATTACCCAAGGATTCATGCGGATGTAAAGGTTTAAATGTCGATGTACATGAGGGGGGACTATGGGTGTAAACGGTGTTTTATGTGTTATAAAAGGCTTCTTCTGTCCATACAGACACCAAGCGCTAAAAACACCGTTTATACCCAAGCCCCCCGTCTTTTATAGATGATACTTAGTCGGTGCCGTTGCCCAGTACCACCAGGGCGTCCACGGCTACGGGGCGGGATCCATCGGTTTTTACCGGATTGATGTCGATCTCCATCACATCATCGTATTTCATCCCAATATCCCCTACCGCGATAAGGATCCCGGCCAGTTGGTCGCGGTCCACCGCTTCCTTGCCCCTGAAGGGACCCAGCAGGTCTTTGGATTGTATCTCGTCCATCATCTGCAGGGCATCATATTTCTCGATAGGGGCCACCCGGAAAGAGGTGTCCTTCAATACCTCGGTGAATATGCCTCCCAGACCGAACATCACGCAGGGCCCGAACTGCGGGTCCCTTACCAGGCCCACTACGAACTCCCTCTCTCCCTTGATCATCTCCTGGACAAGGACGCCGTCATAGGGCTCATCGCCCAGGTTCTCTATTATCTCCTTGTAGGCCGTCCGCACTTCTTCCGGGTCATCCAATCCGACCTGCACCAGGTTCCTCTCCGTCTTATGGCTGATATCCGGCCCGTTGGCCTTAAGGACAACGGGGAAACCCATGCTCTCCGCGGTCTTGATGGCTTCCTCCTCGCCCATCACAAGCTCCTCCCGCGTAACCGGGATGTCATACTCGCTCAGAAATATCTTGGCCTGATACTCTGAAAGGGCTTTCTGCCCCTTGGACACTGCCTCGTCTATTATGCCCATGACCTCCTCCGTCCTTGTTTCAAACCATGGTTTTCACTACGTTTAAGAAATATTATCCCATATCCTTAGGGGTGGCAACTCACTTCGATAGGTTAAAGCCCATCGATGATGACTGGTTATTCTGAGTGTAGCCCTTGCCTCTATTCCGCGAAGCCCGAGGCCACGTGACCCCCCGGGAAGATCCCACCGTAGAGGAAATACATGGGGCGCTCTACGATTATCTCCCCCGGCTCCACGAGCTCGGTCTGCTTGAAAGCATTGACCCGGAAGGAGACGTTGTGGTTCTCCCCCACGTCGCTATTCACGTTGCGGGTATACCTGGAATTGCCTGAAACGGTGAACTCGATCTCTTTATACCCGCTGTTCTCCATGAGATACTGTACTATCACATCCTGGTCCTCCGGCAGGGGGTTGAGGATGCACAGGTAGGTTTCTATGCCATGCCAGGTAGCTCCTTCGGCCAGGTACCATTCGGCCGCGGCCTCCGATACCGCCATGTTGTCGTGGCCTCCCGGCCACACGTAGTTATAGTCGAAGTACATGGGCCTCTCCACTATGATGTCGGTATCCGAGGTGATCTGGAAGGAGAACTCACCTTGTCCTGCCACGCTGTTGACGTATACGGTCTGCCTGGACAATCCCGGGATAAGCATGTCGTGGGAGGGCAAAGTATCGCCGTCTTTCCTGCGGTAGTCGACGGTTACATTGGCGGGAGACAAGTCGGGATTGAGGATACACAGCCAGGTCTCGGAGTTCCATTGGCAATAGCCCTCGGCCAGGTACCACTCCTTTCCGGGCAGGGTCTGCCCCATCACGATGTGGCCTCCCTCCCAGTCACCCTTGTAGGCGAAGTACATGGGACGTTCGGCGATAATACCGGAGGGCGCCTCCACCTTGATACTGACATCCTGATGGGGTTCATCCGGCCACAGCCGCGCGACCTCCGCGTTGACGTCGATAGTGAAACGGCGCTCAGCGGATATTGTATACATCTCCTCGTGGGCATCGGCGGCATAGAAGGTCACTTTCACCTTCTGCGGGTCCGTCTGGGGATTCTGGATGCAGAGCCACTCCTCAAACCCAGGCCGGGTGGTGCCCTCGGCGAAATACCATTCGTTGCTGGGCTGGTTTACCCCCATCACCACGTGGCCCCCCTCCCATTTTTCCTTATATGTGAAATACATGGGGCGTTCCACCACCAGCCCCTTGTCGCTCTCCACCTTTACCGATACATCCAGGCCGGCATCCAGCTGTTCGTTCACCAGAACCGTATCCCGTGAGACCGGGGGAACGATCATCACGAAGGGCCCCACCTCCCCCTCATTGGTCATGTAAGTGATGGAGACCTCCGCTTCATCGGCCTCCGGGTTCTGAATGGAGAGGTACTCGAAAAAGCCTTCCCGGGTGGTGCCCTCGGCGAAATACCAGGTGGTAGGCAGCTCGGGAGCGGCGGAAAGGGGCGCCTCCCCAATAGCGAGCATGGTCGCCAAGATGCAGATGAAGACTATTGCGACGGTTAAGATCTTTTTCAATTTCTGCCTTCCCTGCTCAGCCTTGTCTTGAAAAGGCTTTATCCAGCTCACAAAAACGAGAGGCGGTACATCTATCCAACTCATATTCTACAATATGGCACCCCCGAAAACGTACGATATCCCCTATATGAGTATAGGGAACCAGGATTCCAGCTCATGACAGGTGCCTGCGCAATGTTGGGCACTGCTAGAAGAATAACCGCCAAGTCCGGGAAAAGGACCTGTTCTCCCCTGGTAGAGCGAGTGGTCTCAGAGATGCGGCAGAAGGACCCAGAGAGCCGGTTCAATATCTCCATCCCGGAGGACATCGGCGCCCAGGAGGTGGACCCGGAGAGGTTTGTGGAGCTTCTGAGGGACAGGGAATCTCCGAGAAGGACCGGGAGAGGGTCTTTGAGCGCTTCTACCAGGTGGAGGACGCCCTCCACCACTCCAAGTCCGGCATAGGCCTGGGACTGTACATAGCCAAAGAGCTCGTGGAAGCCCACGGGGGGAGAATATGGTGCGAGCCCCGCGAGGATGAGGGGTCTATATTCCGATTCATCCTACCCAGATAGACCATCACCATTCCACCTCGGGGAATCCTCCTCATCTTTCCGCCAAGGCCTTGCAGCGCTTTACCTCATGAATCGCAGTCCTCGATCTTTTGCAATATCTCCATAAGAGATTCCACCCGCTGCGCTCTCTCCTCCAGCCGTTCTTCCACCGACCTGGAAAGGACTACCCTGATCGTTTCCATCAATTCTCGAGGATTGAAGGGCTTGGTGACATACTCGTCCGCTCCCCGCCTCCATCCCTGAAAGATGTCTTTATCGTCTGTGCGGGCGGTGAGCATGATAACCGGGAGTTTCTCGGTGGACGGATGATCACGTAATATTGCCAATACCTCGAAGCCATCCATCTCCGGCATCATTATGTCCAGCAAGACCAGGTCGGGTGGATCTTCCCTTATTGTTCTCAATGCCTCTTCTCCGGATAGGGCCTCCAGTACCTCAAAGCCATCTATTTCCAATAAGGTAGCTAGAAGGGTGACCATAGTGGGATCATCATCGACTATAAGGATTTTCTCCTCCATTTTATTTCCTATTGTTTCTCCCACCCCCTCGATAGGCTTTCCCTTGTTCATCTTTGATTACCTAGACTATCCTTCTCCCGGCTATTCGCACAAATCATTACATCAACCACCCCCATCCCTCGGGGATAGAAATATACCAATCAGGTCATGGACAGATCCTGGATGGCTTTCAATATTTCATACCTTACTTCTCCATAACATTATCATTTGGATAATTTTTGTCAATAAATACAATTAATCTTTTCTAGAATAGGATACGGCGAATTCCGCTTAACCGCGTCGCCCACACTGTAAGGGTTCAACCAGCCAATGGTTTGACATCACCCTTCCAACTTGTCCAGTTGCCGGGGCATGTTAACCCATCTCCCGTTTACTTGCATAGAATAAGTGGTTTTGCATCCTCGCTCACCCCTGAAAACGACCGTTTCCCCACCCGATAACACCGTTCACCAGATTGAAAGCTTTAAGAAAGTAGACAGTTCGATTGTAATAATAGTGTTATAAAGCTATAATGTTCCGATTCGCGACAAACCGCGTAAAGGAGGTTTGGCTTGCGCTGTAGATATATGTTTGGGAAAGGCGTGGTCCTGACCTTTGTCCTCGTCCTTTTAATCGCCACCTCTATGGTTCTTCTACCGGTGGAAACGGCCTTGGCCTCAGACATTACATGGCAAGAATACACCACGAATCCCGTATATGATCCCGCCGATCACAGGGCCTATTATCCCTGTGTCTTATATAATCCGAACAAGTTCTCCGGTCACGGCGCTGCCTATTACTACAAGATGTGGTACGGAGGTTATGGCGTAGGCCATTTAGAGGCGGCGACTTATTCCAACGACGGCGTCAACTGGACCGCTCCGGTAGAGATGCAGGGTATAGAAACCGACGGCTATCACGCCAAGGTCCTCTATATACCAGGCGGTTTCGGTGCCGGACCCTATTATTATAAGATATGGTACTGGGATGCTAGCTTTCTCTATACGATTAATGCCCTACGTACCGCCGATTCCACCGACGGAGTGAACTGGGTAAACGATCAGGTCCTCACCCAGGATGGAACTTATCCCCTGGTGACCGGGGTCTCACCGGATTGGAACCGCGGCTCCTATGGCCCGGTGGCCATGCTCTATAATTCCTCAGCCTCCAATTCCGGCAGCAATCCCTTCGATTACACCTACACCATGTATTACGACGGCACCACCGGCGGGGTGGAGGTCATCGGCCTGGGATACAGCGCCGACGGCACCCACTGGACCCGCTACGGCAATAATCCCGTCGTCGACCTGGGCGCGCCGGGAGAGTGGGACAGCAATTACGTGACTAACGGCTCCGTGATCCCCAGCGACGACGGGACATGGCGCATGTGGTATTCGGGAGGCCAGTCCTCCGCCCATCAGGGTATCGGCTACGCCACATCATCGGACGGCATTAACTGGACCAGGGACCCGGGTAATCCGCTGTATTCCGTGAACGACGGCGTAGCCTGGCGAGACGATCGTTGCTATACACCCAGCGTTCTCTACAGCACCACAGATTTTGACGGTCACGGCAACGCTGCCCATTACAAGATGTGGTTTACGGGGCAGGATCAGGCCACCTCCAACCGCACCATAGGGTACGCATATACCCTGTCCCCCAACCTTGTCTTCGAGAAAAGCGCTGTGCCCTCGGGTGCCGTTCAGAGAGGTTCGGTGATCATATATTCCTTGAGGGTTGGAAACGATGGGAACGCGCCGGCCACCGGGTGTCTTATCACGGATGCTATACCCACTTACACCGGCTATGTAAGCCATACCACCACTTCGAACGGGATGCTGGTCCCCGATGTAGGCGGCACCACCCCCCTGGAAGCGGGGATGACGGTGAACTCACCGGGAGAGCCGGCCGGGGAGATAGCCCCAGGAGAAGAGGCGGTGGTCACCTTCGAGGTTCAGGTGGGCAGCGACCTTCCCATAGCGGGAGAAATCAGGAATGTGGCTACTCTTCAGTCGGACGGATCACCTCTAGAACAGGTGTCTTTTATCAACCCCTCCGCGGGTGAGCTTCCCACCACATGGTATTTCGCCGAGGGCAGCACCCAGCAGGGTTTCGATGAATATATCCTCCTCACTAACCTCGGACAAAACGATATAAACGCAACGGTGACCTATCTCACCGACCGCGGTTCCGAGCAATCCTTTCAGCATACTGTCCCCGCCAACAGCCGCAGGACCATAGTCGTCGGCGCGGAGATGCCCAACGAGACGGGACTGGCGGCCATAGTACAGGGGACGGAGGGCATGGTATGCGAGCGCTCCATGTACTTTAATCGCAATGGAATAACCGGTGGGCACGATGTCGTCGGCGCCAACGCCCCCTCCATCGACCTCTACCTGGCCGAGGGCTTCACCGGGAGTCCGGGAAGCCCCTTCGAGGAATGGATCCTGCTGCTCAATCCCGGCCTGGATCAGGCTCGCCTTGAGATTGATTACCTCTTCCCGGGTGGAGAAACCCTCCCGAGAGAATATGACCTCCCGGCGCGCAGTCGACTGAGTATTAACGTCGACCAGGTAGTGGGAGAGGGCAGGGATGTAAGTGCCCATATCAGGTCAGACAATCCCATAGTGGCTGAGAGGTCCATGTATTTCATATACAACAACATGTGGCCGGGAGGGCACTGTGATAAGG
>Ga0180433_10012267_pt1 | contig 10045 bp, 8 predicted proteins | sample SS_ome_8_FD_132980 | JGI IMG/M metagenome (GOLD analysis project Ga0180433, IMG submission 132980) | Hypersaline lake sediment archaeal communities from the Salton Sea, California, USA - SS_1_D_1 metaG | ecosystem: Environmental > Aquatic > Non-marine Saline and Alkaline > Hypersaline > Sediment...
AACCACTCTTTCACTTCTGGCCATGGAGCCTGTTTTAATATATTCAGAATTAACAGCAACTGCCAAATCTGCAATAAAACTGTCACAGGTTTCTCCGCTGCGATGAGAAATTATGGTTTTAATTTTATTTCTTTTAGCTAAATAAATAGTTTCAATGGTTTCTGTTAAAGTCCCGATTTGATTGAGTTTGATTAAAATTGCATTAGCGGCCTTTAAATCAATTCCTTTTTGCAGTCTCTGACTATTGGTAACAAATAAATCATCGCCAATAATCATAATCTTAGAGCCTAATAACTGGTTTAATTGCTGCCAGTCTTCCCAAGAATCTTCAAATAAACCGTCCTCAATGGAAATAAAAGGATATTTTTTGACCCATTCCTGATACATAGCAATTAATTTTTTAGCGCTTAAACGTTTCTTATCAGTGCTTAAAACATACTGTTTCCTGCTTTTTACATAAAACTCATTAGCAGCAGCATCTATCGCTAGCCCGATTTGCTTTATATTAGGCTTATAACCAGCTTTTTTTATGGCCTTGAGTATATATTTAATTGCATCAGTAGTTTTCCCGATGTCAGGAGCATAACCGCCTTCATTGCCTAGATCAGTATCAAAACTATTTCTTTTTAAAATTTTTCCTAAAGCATGAAATATTTCTGAAGCTGCCCTGACTTTTTCTTTGAATTTCCTGGGTCCGACCGGGACAATCATAAATTCCTGAAGATCCAAATTAGTATCTGCATGCTTGCCGCCATTAAAAATATTGACTAATGGAATTGGCAATTTGTAATTTTTATAATGTATTTTATACACTCTCCTAATGTATTTATATAATGGTATTGCTGAAGCTGATGCGCCAGCCCGGGCACAGGCCAAAGATACTCCTAAAATTGCGTTTGCGCCTAAATTGGCTTTATTCTCAGTATCATCAAGCTTAATCATCAGTTTATCAATATCCTGCTGGCGGGTCACATCAATATTTCTGAGCAAATGGTTAATTTCCTGGTTAACATTGCTGACTGCTTTTTCAACACCTTTGCCATTGTATCTTTTCTTATTTTTATCTCTTAATTCAATGGCTTCATAACTGCCGGTTGAAGCACCAGAAGGCACTGCTGCTTTAGCAATTAAACCGCTTTTTAAAATAACTTTAACTTCTACTGTTGGATTGCCCCGGGAATCTAATATCTCCCTGGCTTTTATTTTTTTAATTCTCCTGGAATTTAACATTTTATTTTCAATTATTTTTTAATGGTTTAATTCCTGGCAAAGTTTTACCTTCTAAAAATTCCAGCATAGCGCCCCCGGCAGTGGAAACAAAATCAGGCCATTTTTTTAAGCCTTGCTGTTCTAAAATAGTTAATGTCTCTCCCCCGCCAACCACACCAAAAGCCGGCCCTTTAGCCTGCAAAGCAAATGCCTGGGCAATATAATTGCTTCCCTGGCTGAATTTTTCTATTTCAAACATTCCCATAGGTCCGTTCAAAACCAAAGTTTGCGCTTGTTTGATAAAACTTTCAAAATATATCTGAGTTTTAGGACCAATATCTATAATGTAAAAATTCTTACTTTTAATTTTATTAAGCTCAAACAAACGATAAGTTTCAATTTTGCCTTGAGCGCTTATTTTTTTTACTGTCCGGACATCAATCGGTAAGACTATTTTTTCTTTGTATTTTTGATAAAGCTTTTTGGCTAATTTAAGATCCTGAGGATCATATATTGATTTCCCGATATTTAAATTTTGAGAACGGAAAAAATTATTAACTAAAGCTCCTCCCAGTAAAATATAATCATATTTTTTGGCTAAGTTTTCAATAACATTAATCTTAGTGGCAATTTTTACCCCGCCAATAATTGCTATTGCCGGCCTTTTAACACTACGTATTACTTTACTTAAGGCTTCTACTTCCTCTAATAAATTCAAGCCCGCATAAGCCGGTAAATATCTGGTTATAGCGCTGACTGAAGCGTGGGCCCGGTGAGAAACTGAAAAAGCTGAATTGACGTATATATCAGCCAAATCAGCCAGTTGGCGGGCAAATTTTGATTCATTTTCCTTTTCCTGGGGATAAAAACGCAAATTCTCTAAAAGCAAAATTTGCCCGGCTTTAAGTTTACTAACAGCATTCAATACCTTACTGCCAAGACAATCTGGCACAAATTTTACTTTGCGTCTGGTAATTTTATTTAAATACTTAACAATTGGCTTTAAGCTTAATTCCGGGACAACCTCTCCTTTAGGGCGGCCTAAATGTGCCATTAAAATAATCTTAGCCCTTTTCTTTAATAAATAATTTATTGTGCTGTAACTTCTTTCAATTCTTTCAGTATCTAAAACCCGGCCATTTTTGATAGTGACATTATAATCAACCCGCACCAAAACAAGCTTAGAATCTAAGTTTTTAATTTGTTTGATTGATTTTAATTTCATAAATTATTCCCCCTCAATTTCTTTTAAAACCCAGTGGGCTCCATCTATAGATATAATTTCTAATTGCAAACCTTCTGCCACTGTATTTTTTGAAAGGAGTAAAATATTAAATTTTAAATTTTCCGGAGTTATCTGGTCTCCATGCTCAATAATCCGACCTAATTCAATTACTGCCTTGTTTACTTTTATAAGCTTATTAGCAGCAGCAGATTCTAGTATAAGCTTTAAAATTTTATCTGCTTCATGAAAATCATGCATATTTTTTTAAGCCTTGCTAATTTTTACTTTATTAATTTTTTTCTGATCAGCATCAGAAATAAAAAATTTGATATCCTCAATTTCTATTTCATCACCTACTTTAGGAATTGAACCAAAATGATCTAATAAAAATTTACTAATAAATTCTTTACCCGGGGCTTTAATTTTAATATTAAAAAAATCATTTATATCTTCGATTTCAGTCATTCCGGCAACTAAAATGCTTTTTTTATCCAGCCTTTTAATTAATTCTTTAGCTACATCGGTTTCATCAATAATTTCTCCAACAATTTCTTCCAAAATATCTTCCAGACTAACTAAACCTATCAGCGCACCGGATTCATCAACCACTAAAGCTACCTGAATATGTTTTTTTTGAAATAATTTTAAAAGGTCATTAATAAGCTTTTGGGCTGGGACAAACAAAGGTTTTCTGGCAATATTTGCTAAGGTCAATTTTTGAGAATCATAATTTTCAGGATTGACAATACATTTGCCGCTCTCTTTTAGAATATCTTTAGCATAAACTACGCCCGTAATATTATCTTTATCTTTGGTATAAATCGGTATTCTCGAATAAGGAGATTCTACAATAACAGGCAGAGCATCGCATAGTTTCATTTTTGATTGTAAAACCTGCATCTCATTTTTAACTGTCATAATATCGGCAACTCGGATATCATTTAGCTCAAAAATCTTGCCAATCATTTCACCTTCATGTTTTTCAATTGCCTCTTCCTCAACACCCACTTTTGCCATGGTCTTTAATTCTTCTTCTGAAACTAAGCCCGACTGTTCACTGCCTACCAGCTTAGTTATCAATTTAGTGATTTGCTCTAAAATAATAATTATAGGATACAATACATACATCAATAACAACATTGGCTTGGCTGCTTTAAGGCTAATTTTTTCGTTCTGAGCGTTAGCAATTGCCTTTGGAGTAATTTCCCCAAAAACTAAAACTAAAAAGGTCATCACTCCAGTAGCTATCCCCACCCCGCTGAACCCAAAAAATCCTGTAGCGACGACTGTTGCGTAAGATGCTGCCCCAATATTAACTACATTATTTCCAATTAAAATAGTAATCAATAAGCGATCCGGCCGGCTTTTTAATTTTTCCAGTTTCCTGGAATTTTTAACTTTTCTTTCAACTAAATTCTTAACCTTAATGTCTGTTAAAGAAAAAAAGGCAATCTCGATCCCTGAAAATGTAGCTGAAAGCAGAAGAAGAATGATTAAAATCAGAGCTTCGCTGATCATATAATTAAATATTGGCTATTATTCCACAGCTGACCACTGCTGCAGTTTCTGCCCGCAATATTCTTGAACCCAGACTAATAGTCTGGAAAGAAAATGAACGGGCTAAATTTATTTCCTGATCTAAAAATCCCCCTTCAGGACCAATAAACAAATTAATATTAAGATTCTTATTATTTACTAAAATTTTTACTAATTTATTGTCTTGTTCTTGCTCATGGGCAATTAAATTCAGGTGGCTGACATTAACTTGTTCAACTGCTTGTTCAAATTTGGTTAACTTGGATAATTCAGGCATTTTTTTGCCTCCGCATTGCAAAGTAGCTTCCTGCAATATTTTCTGATATCGTTTTATTTTTGCAGTTTTCAACTCCTTAATCACACAATTGCCGCTTAAAACTGGCACTATCTTTTTCACACCAATTTCTGTAGCTTTTTGCAAAATCCATTCCAGTTTATCTTTTTTTAATAAGGCCTGATATAAAATAATATTAGTTTTTAATTCACGTTCAATAAAATTCTTGCGCACAAACGAACAGCTAATTTCTTTACTGGACTTAGCTTTTATTTCCACTTCATAATCATTGGCCTGAATATCAAATAATAAAAAGCGGTCACCAACTTTTTTGCGTAAAACTTTATTTATTTTATTGATGATTTCTTTATCTTTGATAACTATGTTTTTAGGATCTTCAATTACTCTATTCAGAAAAAAACGGTGCATATTTCCAATTATTTTTAAATATCAAATCCCAAATAACAAATAACTCTCGAGCATCAAATTCCTAAAATAGGTTTTAGTAGTTAGTCTTGGATATTAGATTAGTCGCAGGTTATTAGTTTTTAGTCCAGACTGTAAACTTAATACCAAAGACTATTCTCTAGACTAAGACCAATTCCTAAAAACTAAAGATCCGTATAAATGTTTAGGATTTATTAATTTTGGATTTGGAGTTTATTTGAAATTTGCTCTTTGGAATTTGGAATTTATATTTTAATGGGTGGCGCAGGAAATACAGGGGTCATAAGCCCGGACCAGGGTTCTGATTTTCTTTTTGCGGGCAACTGCTTTCATTTGATAAATTTGCGGCAAATAGGCTTTTAAATCCTTTTCTAAATTTGCTAAAAATTGGGCTGTTGGACTTATTACATTGGCATCCAAAACTTTGCCCTTTTTATCAAACTTATAATAATCCAGTAAAATTCCCCTTGGAGCTTCAACTGCCCCCCAGCCTTCACCTGCTCGGGGAACCACTTTAACTTTAATATTTTTTTGATCAATTTTTCCTAATTGTTTAAAAATTTTTTTAATTTCTTCCAACGAATGGATGATTTCTACTGCCTGGGCAAAAGTCTGGTAAAAAGAATTATAACACGGTATAGCTATACCTGAACTTTTCCAGATTTTTTTCGCCTGAGGATTTAATAAATCAAAATTGACATTTACCCGGGCTAAAGCGCCGACAAAGTACGGTTCCTGATCATATTCAGTTCTTTTAACTTTTTCAAATGGCTGATGCAGTTCTTTGATTGTCTGATAAAATTCTTTAACCTTGTATTTCTTACCCTCTGAAGTTTTAATATCTCCGAATAAAATTTCATATTCCTTCGGATCATACAGTGCGACAAAAGTATTTTGGTTACTAAATTTAGGATATTTGATATCTCTGGCAAATTCAGCCACAAAAACAGCATCCTCCATTAAAGCATTATAATTTTTTAAAAGCTGATTAATCTCTTCGATTGAAGGCAGTTTTTTAAAACCTCCGACTTCCATGGTCAAAGGATGGACTACCCTGCCGCCAATAAGTTTAACCATGTCTATGGCAAACTGGCGAACCCTTAAAGCAGCGCTGGTTTCTCTCGGGTGTTTTTTGATGAAATTCAAATCATTTTCAATATCAAAAAAATCAGGCAAGGATAAAAAATACATATGAATGCCATGAGAATGCATGATTTGTAAATGCTCCATAACCTTGCGCAAAGCTACAGTCTGGCTGGATACTTTAACTTTAAATGCTTCTTCAATAGCATGGGTGGAAGATAAAAAATGGACAATCGGACATATCCCGCAAATCCTGCCGGTAATAATCGGGACTTCAAAATAATCCCGCCCCAAAAGAATCCCCTCAATTAAACGGGCGCCTTCATGAGTTTCCATTTTCGCTTTTTGCACATTGCCATCCAAAATATGGGCTACAAATCCGGTGTGCCCTTCCATTTTGGCAATATGGTTAATTTTAATTGTTTTTTTAACTGCCATTTGGTTACTAATATTATACCGTATTTTAGAAATATCTGAAAGCAATTTTGCTTTCAGATAATTGCAAATGGTTTATTGTTTTCTGCTATTAGCCATAAGCAATCTGCAATTAGCAAAAAAAAAGAACCGCGTAAATGCGGCTAGTTAAAAATAATGAACCGGGTCCCCCTTATGCCTGGGCATATAATACCCAATGACCCGAACTTTGTATCTTTTTAGTTCGTGCTCCATAAAGTATCTGGTGTTCCCATCATCGGGAATCCGAGCTTGGGGTCTTCCGTCTTCGCCAAATCTTAGAACCTGGACTGGTCGTCCTCTTTTTTTCCAAAACTGACAAAATTGGACCCCCCTATGGTTATAACAGAGTTTAAATACATCCCCATCGCGCAATTCACTTCCGAGAATAACTACAGCCTCACCCCTGCCCAGCACATTCTGAGCTTCCGCTTGTCCGCTTCTACCTGCCACTTGCAATTCCTCCTTGTCCGCTTCCGTTTGATATTGTTCACGTAGAACTTCCTAGTATAGCATGAACTTTGTATTTGTCAACCCTCCCTTCTATCTTATTTGATCAATGAATCTTTAAATTTTTTTCATAATCCGTCCATTTTGTTCTTAGATCTTCAATAATTTGTTCGATATTTTGGTCTGAATGAAGTTCTCCAACATCAACTTTTTCATTAACAACATCTTCAACTAAACTTAAATACCCTTCAGCATCAGTTACACCTTCACGCTCTCCTTGTTCTTTAATTTGAGAATAAAGTTGATTTAGGTCAAAAGTTATGTTTTCAGTCATATTTATACAGATTTAATATTAAGTTTTTATCAGCCTTAGGCTGATCCGCCTTTGGCGGAAGAACTAAGCACTTACATCTTAAATACTTACATCTTATTAACTAGCCTTCAATCATAGATTTAATCTTTCTGCTTACATCTTTGGGCACAAATTCGGTCTTGACCCAAAAATCTTTAGCCCCCAATTTCTGATACAGTTTAGCATCACCTTTGCCTTTTAAATTAGAAAATACTACAACCGGGATTTTTTTTACTATTTTTTCCTGGTTTAGTTTTTTTAGAATATCTTTGCCCGAAACATCGCCTAAAAGAATATCCAGCAGAATAATATCTATCTTATTATTTTTTAAAATATTTTTCAAGTCCTGATAATTTTTACAATTAAAAAATTTATAGCCGTCGATCTCCAGCTGGGTCTTATAAATCATGATCTGATCCGGATCATCTTCCACCAAAAGCACTGAATATTGTTTTTTAGGCATAGTTTTTATTTTAACGGAAGTCTGATATAAAAACTCGTCCCCTCCCCTTCTTTTGATTTAAACCAGATCTTGCCCTCAGGATGAGCAGTGACAATCTTTTTAACAATAAACAAGCCCAACCCCGAACCGTCAGTGTATAATTCTTTAGCATTACTGGCCCGGGAAAACTTTTTGAAAATATTTTTTTGTTCTTTTTCCGGAATGCCGATTCCCTGATCCTTGATTTTTATTATAGCATGATTATTCTTGCTTTTTAAGGCTATCTCTATTGATTTACCCGGATCAGTGTATTTTAAGGCATTATCAATCAGATTACCGATCGCTTGCTCCAGATAATGAATATCGGCCATAATTTTCACATTTTTTTCAATTTCTGATTTTAGCTTGATCTTTTTTTGTTTTAATTCCGGCTGATAATAATCAGTAATTTTTCCCATGGTCTCGCTCAAATCAGTTTCTTCTAAAGACTTAGAAATATTAAAATTCTCATCATCCAAATCACTGGCATCTAAAATATCATTGATAATTGAATTGAGCTTGCGTCCTTTTTGAAAAGCATTATCAATAAATTGTTTACGTTCTTTGGCTGGCAGCTTATTAATCGTCCCTTCATTAAGCATGGATAAAATCCCGTTTATAACTGAGACCGGAGTTCGCAGCTGATGGGAGGCAATATCTAAAAATTCAGATTTAATTTTTAACAAGCGCCTGAGTTTTTTATTTTTATTAACAATATCTTTGGTTTGGGCATCTACTTTGGACTGCAAGGTTAGGTTTAATTTTTGGACTTCCTGATAAAGCTGGGCATTATCAATCGCAATCCCGGCCTGGTTGGCTAAGGTAGACAATAATTCCAGGTCTTCCTTTGAGTAAGGTTCATTAGAAAGCTTTGAGCCCAGGACGATAATTCCATTGAGCTTATTACCGCTTAATAAAGGCAAACATAAAGAAGCTTCTATTTTATTCATAGCTTGTTCCAGTTTCTTTAATCCGTCCTCTTCTTTTTTATTTTCAGCATTTTGTGCCAAAATAGCTAATTCTTCTTTTACAATATATTGCTTATTTTTCCTTAAATAATCTGTTAAAAAATTATCTTTAACTAAGCTAATTCCATTAGAACGATTAAAGCCTATAACTTTTTCAATCTCATAATGTGCTGGCTTCAATTCCCCATTAACCAGAAGTACTCCTGCCCTGTCTAATTTCATGGTATCTTTTATGGTTGTGACAAGAACATGAGTTATGGTTTTTAAATCTGTATAATAATTCAACTTATCTGATAGTTTTTTTAATGTTTCTTCATAATTATATAGACTTATAAAGAAATATTTATTTGCGATATAGGATAAATATTTACTTAATAAATAAAATAAAAATGCAAATGCCGGTGCAATTACCAAACCTAACAAATATGCGCCTAAAGAAAATATGCTCCCAAATAATTTTATATATAAAATTGCTGCCAGATAGAAGACTATATATGAAAGGGCTGCTACACCAAAATAAATAAAAAACTTACGGATTGCAATTCGAATATCCATGAAACGATATTTGATAATTGCATAACCAGTTAGAACTGCATAGATAGAAACTAATATATTCCCATAAGGTAGTATTTCTACGCTATACCATAAAAAATAATTTGTCGATCCACCAATAAAAGCTAAAAAAATTCCTAAAAGTAAAATTTTAATTTGAATTTTTTTAATTCCTATTGACCTATTAAATTCTTTTAATAAAAAAATTCCTGGAATTATAAAATATAGAAAGAAAAATAATAAAAAGATTACATATAGTGGTCCTGCTAGAGGCCAAAACTTAAATCCTGCTAAGGGAACTAAATCTTTTATCATTAAAGGGGTAAAAAGAAACAAAAAGATAAATAATAAACCCACAATATGCCCTATATAACTAAAAATTTTATAGTATTTATTTATATTTAAAAAAGTACCTACAAAAGAAAAAAATGTAATAGGCATGTAGATTGCTCCTATCATTAATAATTTTGAATAGAATAATGCCCAATACTCGGTATCTGATATTTGCCATAGAAAATAAAAAATACTCCAAAATGCTACAGATAAGCTTAAACAAAAAAAATGTCTATTAATATTAGATTTACTATTTTTGCTAATTACAACAATGCCTATTATTGAACTTGCAATGAAGTTGAAAATAGCCGATATTGCAAAATATGAATAAAAGCCCATAAATAAAAAACAGGATGTTTTATACTATGTATAATTATAACATCCTGACTGATTATTGAAAAATCACCGAACACATTTTGCTATCACGTGTATCTGTATAGGCTCGGAAATTAGCTTTATCTTTTCCGGTGAAAAACCTGAAGCGACCATTATTTTAGCCACCTCCTTGGGGTGACGGTATATCATAGGCCAAGAAATCACCCAACGCAGAAAGTGTTGTTCATAGTTTGGCCTAATATTGCACGTCAAGAAAATACCTGTACCATCAGCTAGTAAACCTCTTAATCTGGAAACGAGTTTAACAGCCTTTCCGTTTGTTTGATAATCAAGGAATCCCAGCATT
>Ga0180433_10012268_pt1 | contig 10044 bp, 14 predicted proteins | sample SS_ome_8_FD_132980 | JGI IMG/M metagenome (GOLD analysis project Ga0180433, IMG submission 132980) | Hypersaline lake sediment archaeal communities from the Salton Sea, California, USA - SS_1_D_1 metaG | ecosystem: Environmental > Aquatic > Non-marine Saline and Alkaline > Hypersaline >...
ATCCTTGCCATGCCCGGCCATGCCGTGCCTTGCCCAGCCCCGCCGAGCCGCGCCACGAGCCTTGCCTCGCCTAGCCACGATCCTTGCCTCGCCTTGCCCTGCCTCGCCTCGCCCTGCCTTGCCTCGCCCTGCCAAGCCATGCCACGCCCTGCCCTGCCAAGCCATGATCCTTGCCACGCCAGGCCCGGCCGAGCCAGGCCCAGCCCCGCCGAGCCATGCCGTGATCCTTGCCTGGCCTAGCCACGATCCTTGCCTCGCCCGGCCCTGATCCGTGTCCTATTCTGTCATATCCGGCAACTGTTTCGGCTGCCTCAACTGCGCAATGCTTAGGATCTTCTTTGCCCGCTGTTCATAAAAATGATGCTCGGCCCTCCGCTCATCTGAAAGTTGTTTCAGGTCGACCAAGGTGTGAATTTTCAGCGATCGCCTAACGCCTTTCATTGCCCCTCGATATTTCCTGTTCTCTTGGTCGACCTTTTCATCGTCATTTAAAACAACAAAGGCCTTCTTTTCCGGTTTGCAACCGATCAAAATACTGGATTCGTCTTCAAGCCTCTTTCGCCAGGCATTGCTGACGCTTCTCCATCGGTTTGACCTCACGGGTTCATTGATCACGGCGCCAATTTCGTCATAGCCGATCAGCTTCCCCGATGTGAGCGTTTCAACCGGGTAAGCGTCCATGATTCTTTTGACGTCCGTTGCAGTAGGAATCCCGCCAAAAAAAAGATTGTTTGTTCCATTATCATTCATACCTGCCCCCATGTTCGTTGTTTCTTGTCATGGACATGCCCTCGCCGTGCATGGCCAGGGCATGTCCCTCGTTACACCGGCACAATTTCGGGTTTAAATTTTCCGAAAACCCCTGAACTGGGCGACGACGGCCGCCAGTCCCCAATGCCACACAAAGCCCCGGCCTGATTGAAAATTGTAGTCAGGGTTTCCTTTGTAAGCCCTGTCAATTCAGGGTCCAGGACGGTCAACGAACCTTGTAGAACCCATTCCCTGAAAAGGGGCCTTACACGGATGTGTTTGCTTCGCCCAACTTTGGCCCGCTTTATAAGCAACTCAAAGCCCAATGATTCGGCAACCTCGATGTGGTCGCTAAATTTCAGGTTCCCGATGAGTGGCTTGATCTTATCAATCGCAACCGGTTGTCCCCCATTCGCAAAAAGTTGAAACTGCTGTTGATCAAGAATGATTCCTGATTGGGTCTGTTTTTTGTACGTCTCCTTCCCGTTTCCGGTTTTGACCTTGACGCCTCCTTCTCGAAGCATCGTCATAATATTATCGCCGGCCATTCCGATGTGTTTTCCATCATGATAAAGATAACCGATCCATGTCCATGGAGGCGTCCGGTCATCTCCTGCGATTGTATGCGCCTTGTTTTCCGGGTCCTTTTGCCAAGCCTTGATTTTCTCATTGAAAGCGAGATTGTCATTGTGCATTAGCAATGGACTCAGTCCCTCTAGTGTGATGTTGTATTGCTTCATCTCATTATCCCCCTTGTTTTAATTTAATTGCTTGCCTAGCATACCATGCCAAATTTCCTATAAATTTTATTAACCACCCCCTTCCCCGCCAGGATGCCGCGCCATCTCCTCATCGATATCATTGATAAGCTGGTGTATCTCCAGCGTGTGATGCACGTTCAACCGATTCGGATCGTACGGGTGCAAAATATGAAAAAGGACCTTCAAAATTCCCCTCAAAATGAGCCGCTCAACCCTGGTCATCCCGCCCGCGTCCGGCACCTCTCCCTGTATCCTCAACAACACCCACTCCCGGATCCGGATATGCCCCGAGGGCAGCCGGTACCACCCCTCCGGCGGTCCTGGCATCCAGTCTCTTCCATCTCTTGTCCTCCCTTCTCCTCTTTCGTTACTACTACCTATACCTTGCCTTGCCATGCCGTGCCGTACCAAGCCCTGCCGTACCACGCCTGGCCTCGCCACGCCCATGTTATCATATCAATACCCCTCCTGAAGCTTCAAAAGCGCCCACTCCTTGATTCGGATTTGATCGCCTAGACGAATCCAACCCTCTGGCGGAATGATGGCATCTTCCGGATTATTCACGGAGAGCCATTTAAAAACCGTAGCCCTAGAGACCGACATAATATCAGCCACTTCAGAGACGCTATAATGATCCTCCGCCCTCCTTCTCTGCCTGGGCCGCTTCCCCTTCGCCCCCGGCAGCCAGTTATCCCGCCTCTCGATCCATGACATTACGACCGATCACCTTATTTAAAATTGAAAAACATCCTGCTTTAAATACTTCAGCGGCATCTCGCAGTACTCCGGATTCAGCTCGATCCCGATCGCCCGCCGATAAAGCCGCTTCGCCACCCGTAGCGTCTTTCCCGAACCCATAAACGTGTCCAAAACCACCCCATTCTTCGGACACCCTGCCAGGATGCACGGCTCGACCAATTTCTCCGGAAACGTCGCAAAATGCGCCTCCGGCGTCGGCTCTGTGGGGATTGTCCAAACGGTCCGCTTGTTCCGAAACTCAACCAGGTCCTTCACGGCATGAGAAAACGATTCATTCTGTTTCGGCCGATATCGCCCTTTCGGTATTTTGTCATGCGAGCCCGGTCCCGTTTGCCATCCGACAGGTGTGCGCTGCGCCTTCGGATTCACCCCCGGCTTTCTCATGTGTTCCAACGATTTTGCAATAGACTGGTTCCCCGGACCGCCATCCGCCCATTTGTGGCGATCGCTCCTCCCTCTGGCATACCGCGCATGGCTTTCAGGCGAGGCAGGCTCTTTTATGGCATCGGCATCGTAATAGTACGTTGCCGATTTTGTTAGCAGAAAAACATATTCATGCGCCTTTGTCGGCCGATCATTCACCGACTCGGGCATAGGATTGGGCTTGTGCCACACAATATCCGACCGCAACCACCAGCCATCGGCCTGGAGGGCCAAAGCGGCACGAGCGGGGATCATGGTCAAATCTTTCGGCTTTAATCCCCACGATTTCACATCAGACAAGTTTGGTCGTTTAAGATTATAGGTTTTAACATTTTTCAAATTAGCGTGGACATCGAGGGAGTCTTTGCCTCCACCAGGATTGAAACAAGACTCTTTCCCTGAAATGTAAGAATCTCCGAGATTTAAAAAAACGGTTCCATCCTTCCGCAAAACCCGCTTGACTTCCCGAAACACCTGGACCATGTGCTGTATGTATAGATCCGGTGTGGGTTCCAAGCCAAATGATCCTTTCCATGCGTTGCATTTTAGGCAAAATTGGCCTTGGGATGCTTCGGTTTTATGTGGACCTTGCTCTCGATAATTACCTCCACGCCCCCCAATATCACGACCACCATCATTTCTCCCTGTTTCCATTAACCCTTCATCCCCCCACACATGACAGCACTCAAGATCCGATGCTATTTTTAGGAAATCATCCCATACCTGAAGCTCAAGCCCATAGTCCCGGAGGCCCCATTCACCAGTATGGAGGCGAAGTCACGACACACTGAACCGACTCCGAATCCATACCGGATAGCACCTCCAAAACATGCCCGTTGAAAATTCTGATTCCTGCGTGGTCGTAATAAGGTGTCATAATGTTCTATGCCTGGGACACCCCTTTGTCTCCATGCCCGTCCTTTTGAAGCCCCGCGACGATATACGCGATCGCCTGGTGTTCCAGGGTCCTAATGTGCACAACCGCCGCATCCGCCAGGCCCTCCATGATCTCGGGATAGGACGTGATGTCCAGATTTAAACTTTTTCTCGCGGGGGGCCTCCCGGCTTTACCGCCTTTTTTCCCCTTGCCCTTCTTCGTTATTCCCCCGCGACACTGCCCGCACAGCCCGTGTACCACATCCCCAAACTCATCGACCACGGCCGGCCGCTTGCCGCAATTACTACAGAGCACCGCATCATTTTGACCTTCGACCTCCGACATCTGACCTCCGATCTCTGTCTTTTCTTCTTCCATCCGTTCCCCCTCCTCCATTTTCATATTTTTCCCCCCACACGCCTCGCAATGAAACGCCTTCCACCCCTCCCGAGCTGCCAACGCCAGGCAATCCGTATCGTCAATACAGTAAATATTCCGCCAGCCGTGGCCTTTAGTGGGATTCATTTTCCTTAATCATTGGAATCGGTTCATTTGGATATATATCGGCCCAATGACCTTGTTTGACGAGCCTGCCATCTTTATCTATCACTATAACCCAATCATAATAAACCTCATCCCAGCGATTCATTAATCTTTTCGTTTTCCCAGTAACTTCGTTGGTTAAATCTATTATTGCATAGTGGTCTTTTATGGTTTCGTAGTATTCCATAGCGTTTGATTTAAACCAAAAAGATCTAAATTTTCCACTGATCATGTTGCACCCGTCAACCGTCCAAATTTTTCTAGAATCAGTGGGATCAAGGATATGCCAAATGCAACCAGGCATACAAATAAGGCCGATGGTACAAATAAACATAATTTTTATAAAAGTCTTCATCTCATTCCTCTCCTATTTCAACCATCGCCGCCCCGCCCTCGGGATCCACCCCTTCCCCTTCTTCTCCTCGGGCGGCGGGGTTTTTGGTTTTTCTTTCGGTCTGGTCCAGAACTTGACCCGGAGGACCTCGGTCGCCACCAGGTTCAGGACGCTGCAGTCCCAGCCGTGGTTGGCCCGGTTGTCGGGGCATTGCCAGATCCCCTTTTCGTCCGTGTATTCGGCGCACATGTGGCGGGCCCACTCCTCGGTCGTCTCGCTGTGGAGGTGCCAGGCGCCGGGATCCGTGGAGGCGATCTCCAGCTTGCCGGCGAGCAGGTTCTTGAAATACGTCGTGTCCGCCCGGAGGAGCTTGATGCCGCCCGGGATCGGCTTTTTTGTGCCGGGATAAAACTCGATGTTGCTCCAGCTTATAGGCTGGGTGAGACGCTGCTCGCCCTTGTAGGCGATAATGCGGCCGCGATGGAGCCGGGTAAAGTCGTAAACCTCCGATGTTCTGTGGCCCATGGCGTCCTGCACGACAAGGCGGATATAATACTCGTTGCCGGCAACATCCTCGTAGCGCTCGTCAAAAAGGACCTCTCTGAGCCCGTCGAACGTCTCCACGTATCCCTCGCGGATCTGCCAGCTTTCAAGCCCCAGGCCCCATCCCCAGGCCCGGACCTCGTACCAGAAACCCTGGTCCTGGGTGTCGACGCCGGCGGTGAGGCAGGAGACCACGTCGCCGGAGGGGACGATGCCTCGGGGCCTGTCGTCGCAGAGCCGTAGAATTTTGTCCTCCTTGCGCTCCTGGGTGAAATCCTTCCAGGGCCTTGCGGCGTGGGAGTTGTTGAAGTCCTTCAGCTTGTTCTTGTCGCCCTGGCCCTTCAGGAACGCGGCGCAGGCGGTCGATATGCTGTTGACGGGACTGATCCAGGAGGGGAGGTGAAAGCCGATCTTGCGAGGCTTATACTTGCGCAGATAGGCCTTGATCTCCATGCCGGCGCCGTCGATAGTGCGCTCGCCGTCGGGCGTCTTGGCCATGGCCCGCCACTCGCCCCATTTGACGGCGGCATCGCGCTTTGCGTCTTTCCACTCGGACTCGCAGTGCTGGCAGACATAATAGGCGAGCCGCTCATTCTCTATGCGCTCAGGATCGCGGATGTCTTCGGGCCAGCGAAACCAGCGCCGCTCCGTCTCGAACTCCATCGTCTGGAGTCCGCCGCAGTCCGGGCACCGGGCATGGTATGCAAAGACGACCTGGGCCGCGTTGAGGGCCAGCCAGATATGGCCCTTCTCTATCGTCGGTGTGCTCGATTTCCAGCATTTGCGGCCGTAGCGGTAGACCCGGAGCCGCTTTTCCGCCTTGTCCACCGGACCCGCTTCGGCCTTGCCGGCGGTGGCCGGGTATTTGTCCACCTCGTCGAGATTGAGGTATTTGATCGACCGGTTGGCGAGCTGGATGGCGGAGTTTGCCCAGGCCGCGTAGATCTGCATGTGCTGGAGGTTGACGCGTTTGGCCGTCTCGTCGTGCGTGGCGCCGGTCAGGTACGATCGGAGGCGGGGCGAGTTGTTGATCATCGGGATGATCCGCTCCTTGACATTTTCCGCTGCGGTCGCCTCGTTGGGATAGACCACGAGGACAGGGCCCGGATCCCGGTCGATGGCATAGGCAATGCATGAGTCCACGATAAAGGATTTTCCGACCTGGTCGGCCGTGCACATAACCACCTCCTCGACTGACGGGTAAAAAGAAGCGTCCATGATATCCGCAGCATAAGGAAACGTCACCCTTTTAAACCTTGTGCCCTCGAGGGGGCCCTTGGTGACATAACGGTGCCTTTCCGCCCAATCAGACACAGGGATCTTTTTCCTTTTTTTGTATATGCGCCTCTCGGCCCGGGTGAACCGAAAATTGACGGCGATATCCTTTTTCGCCGACTTGAGACTGTCAGGCATCCATGTGGGACGGCCTGTTATGGTTATTTTATGCGCTATCATCGGATGTGAACAAAACCTGAAATTCCTTCGTCGATGCAAATTCGTTGAGGGTCAGATCCAGCTCCGAAATAAACTCCCGAAGGAGATCCCGGGCCTTGTTCTCGTCGCCGCCCACGAGGATGACAAACTCGCCGGCCCTCGCCTGGATCATGCCCTTGAGGCTCGTCTCCAGCACGGCGGCACGCCCTGCCAGCTCGAGCTCGAATATGTCTCTTGGGACGTATTTTCCCTCCTCGATCTGTCGTTTGTAGCGCCGGGCCTTGATCTCCTCTTCGAGTTTTTCCAGCTCTTTTTTGACCTTCTTCCGGGCGAGGAGATCGTCGTCGAGCTTCTGTTTCGTCGCCTCGGTGACCAGGAAACTCCGGGCATACATCATAACAGCCTTGAGAGAAAACCGCTTTTTGTCGATATCCGGCCGGAGCTTTGCCTCCTTTAAATGTTTATAAAGGGTGCTTTTCGCCACCTTCCACCCCGCCGCCTGCAGATATTCGGTAATCTCCAGCGCATTCCTGAACTCTGTCGGGCCGGCGGCGGCCTGCCCGCCCTCCTTTTCCGTCTCGGGCTCATCCGAGAGCTCGAATTCAAATTCCTTCAAGGTCCTGGCCTCCTGCGCCGTCAACGACTGCTGGTTGCGAATCTTCTCAAGAATCTGCTTCAAAGCCGCCTTCCGGGCCGCCTGCACGATCTCCAGGAGTTTTTCTTTGTCGTTTTGGTCTGTTTCAGTCATTCTGTAATCCAGTTGGAAGCCCCGCTTTTATCCACGCCCTTAGATTGACGCCCGCCTTGTAAGCCTCGCCCGGGTCTTTCCCTTTCGGTACCGGCCACCTCTCACAGTCCGGAAAATTCGACCGCCACCACTTCCAGGCCTTGGCGCCGGCCGCGTCGAAATCGAGGGCAACCAAAATATGCAGGCTGCTGCGCAGGACGTTAAACGCATATTCGTCCGGCTTGGCGGAGGATGAGCCGACCGCAACCGCCCCGGCCAGGTCGCCCGCCTCCTGATCAAGCAGGATGGCGTCCAGCTCCGACTCGACGACCACAAACGCCCGGGCTTCCGGCCGCAGAATCATGGTCGACATGCCCGACCCGGGGACGGCGTAATAGCGGATGTCGATGCCGCGCATCTCCGGTCGTCGGATCCGGAGCCGGTGGACCTCATTCCCGACCGCATACGGGATCACCATACCGACGGGCAGCCATAATCGAAGCCACCCCCCTTTTTTATTTTTTAGTTTGGACAATCCCCAACTCTCCCGTGGCCGATACAAATCCTTTCCATCCTTGCCCGGATTCCATCCAAGGAAAAAACGAGCGGCGGTTGATTCTCGGATCCCCCTGGTTGCCAGCCACCCGAGCTGCTCGTCGTTCTCCATGAGCTGGTCGTAAGACCATCGGACGAATGCCATTGCCTTTTTCTTCCAGACCGGCCCCGGCCCTTCGGTTTTTTTTGGCTGCCAGGTGTTTGACCTCGGTCTCCTCGGCCTCGCCAGATCATGGGATGATGGAATAGGCTTATTGAGCCGCTCGCAGGCCTGGTGAAAAGAGAGCCCCTCGAAATCCCGCAAAAACTGTATGGCATCACCCCGCTTTTCACATTGCCGGCACCAGTAGCTCCCCTCGCCGTTGTTTTCACCAGGCCAGACGCGAAACCGATCCCGCCCGCCGCATGATGGGCACGGCCCCGCATGTTCACCCCCATGGGTACTGGCCACTTTTTTTAATTCAATATGTTTTAGAGCCAAATCTAAGACGTTCAACTGTCTACAACCCTCCCCAACTGTCCTAAAACCCTCCACAAGACTTTCTTGAATGATTTTAATATATTAAATAAATAATATTTTTCTTTCTGGAGAGTTAGATAGTTTATGTATATAATGGAGCAAAACATTTTAGGGGTACATAGGGGGAGTTTATAGCAGGAACTCTCCAACCCTCTATAACCCTCCAGACCATTAATCATCACCATCAACCTCCTTAATAAGCTCAATACCATGGTAAAAAATCCGCCCCCCGTCCTTATCTTTACGGAAACGCTGGCGCATCATCCGGCCGAACCTGGTGAGCGTGATGCCCTTTTTACTGACATTCTTCACGAACCATTTCAGGTAATTATCGAAAAGCACCGATGATTGGACCTTGGCATACTCATCGAGACTGCAGTATTCCTCGATGAAATCCGCCAGGTCGTCCTCATCTCGCCTGTATTCCGCGGTGGCGTCAGTGACGCTTTTCGGCGGGTTAAACCCATGCACCTGATATTCCAGGCAGCCGCGAACCAGCCACGCGAAAATCTCGGGGGCTTCATCTTTTAATTTCTCAACGATCCCTTTTTTTACGCGGCGCTCATTTGGAGCCAGAGTTTCTCGGTCCACGAATGAAAGTTGAAACGGGATCAGATAGAGCCGTTCCCAGAAAGCGAAATCAGAGGCGGGCGCCTGGGGTTTATTGTTGGTAAGCAGGATGAGCGTATGGGTCGGCTGGAAATGGACCTCGTGTTTATCATGCGGCAGACGGCCGACCAGGGTGTCGCCGCCGGTGAGCCACTTGACCCTGGACGGTGAGAATCGCCTGCCCTCGTCTGTCTCCGATGCGAATGCGATCCGAAGGCCTCGCAGCGACATGATGTCCGGTGAAGGCCCGGCGCTCGATTTCATGCGGCCCTGATCCAGGAGCATTTCCGACTGTATGGGCGCCGCCAGCGGCCCGAGAATGTGAGACATGATTTCAACCAACGTGCCCTTGCCGTTCCGGCCCTTACCCCAAAAGACCAGAAAAATATGTTCGGAGTTTAGACCCGTGATGCTGTAGCCGAATATTCTCTGTAGAAAGCAAATCAGCTCATCATCACCATTGAATACCTCAAGGAGCCAGTTTTCCCAGGCTTCAGACCTGACATCCAGCCCGCGCCATTCGACCGGGCAAGCCTTTGAGATATAGTCCCCCGGCCGACCGTCTCGAAATTTTCCGGATCGGAGATCCAGAACGCCATTTTTGCAGCCGAGCAGCCAGTGGTGGAGGTCCAGCTCATCCCCTCGGATAGCCAGAGGATCCTTACATGTCCGTGAAAATTTGAGGCAGGCATTACGGCCGCGATCCGTCCGAAGCCGGTGGATTCTCTTGTAGATCGCGTCTCTCTTTGATTCCAGCGACATGATCGTATTCGGTTCCTTTTTCTTAACTGCCCAGTTGATCTTATCAGCAATTTTCGAGACCTCATCCAGAAGTGCGTCGACAATATCCTCGACACCGGCCAGACATTGCTCCATAATATCCCGCTCCCAGGTGTGTCCGGTCCATAGCAACCACTCAGCGGCGATGTTATTATAAATATATATGTCCTTCTGGACGGCCGCATAAAGGAGACCGTCGCCGAGCTCATTCGCGTTGATACATTGCTGAATAAATGACGACGAGAGTTTCCCGTTGTTCCTGGCCGTGTCGGGATAATTGAGCGACTCCTCTTTCACACGCTTCTCCACGGCCTCTCTAATATTTTCATCCGGTCCCGATCGCCCGTGGTCATCAGGCATGCCGCATCCTCCCAGATTTCCATTTTTCCAAGCAATAGAACACATCAAAAATAGCCGAAGGCCGAGGGG
>Ga0180433_10012271_pt1 | contig 10042 bp, 11 predicted proteins | sample SS_ome_8_FD_132980 | JGI IMG/M metagenome (GOLD analysis project Ga0180433, IMG submission 132980) | Hypersaline lake sediment archaeal communities from the Salton Sea, California, USA - SS_1_D_1 metaG | ecosystem: Environmental > Aquatic > Non-marine Saline and Alkaline > Hypersaline >...
CCGCCGTCAAGTTCGGGGCCGAGGGGATCGGACTCTGCCGGACCGAGCACATGTTCTTCGAAGGGGATCGGATCATCGCCGTGCGCGAGATGATCCTCGCCGACGACGAGCCCGGACGCCGGAAGGCGCTCGACAAGCTGCTCCCCGTCCAGCAGGGCGACTTCGAGGGGATCTTCCGCGCCCTCGACGGACGGCCGGGGACGATCCGGCTCCTCGATCCGCCGCTGCACGAGTTCCTCCCGCACGACGCGGAGGGTCAGAAGGAAGTGGCCGACGTCCTGGGGGTCTCTCCGGACGTCATCCGCGAGAAGGTGGAATCGCTTCACGAGTTCAACCCGATGCTCGGCCATCGCGGGTGCCGCCTCGGGATCACGTACCCCGAGATCTCCGAGATGCAGGTCCGCGCGATCCTGGAAGCCGCGTGCACAGTCCACGAGGAAGGGATCGCCGTCCGCCCCGAGATCATGATCCCGCTGGTCGGCCACGTGAAGGAGCTGGAGCTCCAGCGGGAGCTGGCGGAGCGCGTGGCGCAGGAGGTCCTCACCGCCCACGACCTGAGCAAGGAGGAGATCCCGTACCTGATCGGGACGATGATCGAAGTCCCTCGCGCCGCCGTCACCGCCGACGAGATCGCCGAGCAGGCGGAGTTCTTCAGCTTCGGGACGAACGACCTCACCCAGATGGGCTGCGGCTTCTCCCGCGACGACGCGGGCAAGTTCCTCAAGGAGTACGTCGCTCTCGGGATCTACGGCAAGGACCCGTTCCAGGTGCTCGATCAGGCCGGCGTCGGCAAGCTGGTGGCGACCGCGTGCGAGCTCGGGCGGAAGACGCGACCCGAGATCAAGCTCGGGATCTGCGGCGAGCACGGCGGCGAGCCGTCGTCGATCGCCTTTTGCCACCAGGTCGGCCTGAACTACGTCTCCTGCAGCCCGTACCGCGTCCCGATCGCCCGCTTGGCAGCTGCCCAAGCCGCGATTCGAGCATAGCCCCGAAGGAGCTTCTGCGCCATGGAGAGGAACGCCCCGGCGGAAGCCGGGGCATTCTCTTGCGAGGCGGTGCCTGAACGGGGGAGACGACGGTGTCCTCACGGATCTGCTGTCGGCCGACGCACGACCTTTCAATCAGCCGATGCTATACCTTGCAATCGGCCGACGACTAAAGTTACAATCAGCCGACATGAAGAACGGCCCTCTCTACCCACGATTCGTAGAGACCTCCCTGGAGGAGGCAATATCGGACACCCCGGTCGTCCTGATCCACGGTCCCCGTCAATGCGGGAAGACAACGCTGGCTCAGACGTTCGGCGAGGCAAGAGGCTACGCCTACTTCAGCTTCGATGATGACATCGTGGCCACTGCGGCCCGAACCGACCCCGCAGGGTTCGTTGCCAACCTGCCCACGAAGACCATCCTCGACGAGGTCCAGCATGCGCCCGAGCTGTTCTCCTCGCTGAAGATCGCCGTCGACCGGGATCGCACGCCCGGCCGATTCATTCTCACCGGCTCGGCGAATGCGCTCCTCGTGCCTCGACTAGCGGATTCGCTCGCCGGCCGCATGGAGATCCTTCGGCTGCACCCCCTCTCGCAATGCGAGCTCACCGGGGTGCGACCCGACTTCCTCGACAGGCTCTTCGACACGGGCTTCCCCATGCGTCCTCGTGACCGCCTCGGAGACAAGTTGGTGACGCGCATCGTCGCGGGGGGGTATCCCACAGCGCTTGCCCGATCCACGCACCGCCGGCAGGCCGCGTGGTATCGGGACTACATCGGCACCCTCATTCAGCGTGACGTGCAGGATCTGGCCAGGATACGCAACCTGGACGTGTTCCCGCGGCTCCTGGCGCTCGCTGCGGGGCAGACGGCGCAGCTGCGCAACGTCGCGGATCTGGCGGGTCCGTTCCAGTTGAGCCGGCCGACGATCCAGGAGTACATCACACTGCTCGAGGCCATCTTCCTGATCGACATCCTGCCGCCGTGGCACAGCAATCGCCTCAAGCGGCTCGTCAAGAGCCCCAAGATCCACATCGGGGATACCGGCGTCGCCTGCGCACTGCTCGACGTCGACAGGCAGAGCCTGGCGGAAGACCGCGACACGCTCGGCCGTCTCTTGGAGACCTTCGTATTCCAGGAGCTTCGTCGCCAGGGCAGCTGGCACCCGAACGCCCTTCGCTTCCACCATTTCCGAGATCGTGACGGATACGAGGTCGACATCGTTCTCGAACGCACCGGGCAACGCATCGCCGGCATTGAAGTGAAGGCCTCGGCGACGGTCAGAGATCGGGATTTCCGTGGACTGCGCAAGCTTCGATCCGCAAGCGGCAAGCGGTTTGCCGCAGGGATTGTGCTGTATGACGGTGAGACGTGTGCTGGATTCGGCGATGACCTCTATGCCGTGCCGATCCGGACGCTCTGGGAGAGCTGAGCTCGTTCTCAGACCATCCCACCAGCTTCTCCCCCTACATCTGAGCGACCGCGAGGGCACATGTCACGCCTCAACACCGAGGTCCTTCTTCGGGCGCAGTTTGCGGGACAGGAACTTCTTGTCACCGAAGGTCACAGACTTCCAGCCACCGCGGGGTCCGAACTCCTCATCGGTAACCTGTCCGTACTTCCGAATGGCTTCGTCACGAGTCAGAGACCGCGTGATGAGAAACCACTTCGGATATACGCACTCAAGCGTTCCATACTCCCACAATGCCTCGAAACGTGCCTCGCTAATGCGTCGCAGCAGTTCGAAGCCCCATCCGACAGGTTCGCCGCACCAGCCGTCGAAGAGGCAAGCCTTGTACTCTGACAGCACGTCTTCGTAGCCGTCCGGTTTGCTTCTCCCACTAGGCATTTACACGCCTCCCAACGGGGTCGCCTCGCCCCGAGCTCGGGCTAGTCACTGGCCTTCAGACCGTACCGCGTTCCGATCGCACGCCTTGCAGCAGTTCAAGCAGCCCTTTCTCGCAAATCGCGCGCACTCTCGAACAAGCAGATGGCGGCATCGCGCAATGCGCTCAGTGCCGCTTGGAATCCGGTTCAGCGCACTTCGAGTTCATCCCACAGGTCTCGAACGTCGAGGAACGTTACGTTCTTGCCCTCCAGTCGCTTGGCTGCTTTAGCAGCCTCGTCCTCTTGGTGGAAGTAGTATTCAATGGCGTCGATTTCAGCATTCGCTGCCACCTCTTCAAACACGTGGTTGTCGTTCATCGGCGACAGTCCAACGATGGTGAGGCTACCCGAGAGCTTCCTGAACCTCTCCATCGGGTACTGCTCAGAGTGCCGAAGCTCTGGAGAGTCGCACTTGAGTCTGACTGCCTCGCGGAACCGTCGAAGCAACGGAGTGCTCTCGTCCCACGCATCAATCTCGGCTCGGACGCTCGGATTGACACGGTACGCCTCAGCGAACTTCTCCATTGCGTTGTTTGCCAGGCTAGCCTGCGTCATGGAGTACGACTTCAACTCGCTAACGTACGACAGCAGACAGGTGGAGTAGAGATGCGGGTACTCCCAGTCCACTTCTCGCCGTCAAGAAGGTCTTCTGAAAGCCGATTGCGGAAGCTGTCCGGATCGTAGACATCACTCAGCACGTCAAATGCGCCGTGCAGATGCAGTAGTTCTGCTGATCTGATCGACTCAAGATTGCTGTCGTAGTTCGTTGTGAGTATGAGATCCCATTCCGAGAGCCAGTCAGATATACCGCTGGGGAAGCGCTCGTGGATCGTCTGGATCGCGCCACCATCGAACACCGCGTCCAAGAGCATCCGCGTGAGTACGCCTCTTACGTGGAATCTTTCGGGGTTGGTCTTTCCCAGCTTGTTGTAGACAAGCTCAAACAGCAAGAAGTAGTCCTCGAAACCTATCTCGTCAACCGAGTAGCGTCGTGTCTTGTCGTACCTCGATTTGAAATCCGCGAGAGCAGCCTTCTCAAACCCGGCGAACGCGAACCTGTCATAGGCCCCTCTGAGTACAGATCGATGCTCCCCGTGCAACACACGAATCAGCTCAGCGCACTCCGACGAGGGATACAAGTGCTTCGGGTAGTTGCCACTCCGAATGCTGTCAAGCGCACGCTTGATGATCCCCGCATTCGTGTACCGCTCCCCACCAAACTGGATGATCAGTCCGTTTCCAATCAGGGCATTCTTCACGATGTCTTCCCCCGATTCCCGCATGTCGGCAATCGCCCGAGAGCCAGAGTGACGGAGCGCTTCACAGCCGCATCATGCGGATCCTCTCATCCTCCGTACCTTCTCGCTCCCCACATCGTGCCACAGTACCAGTCTGGAGTTCAACAGGCCGGACCACGCAGTGGGAGAAGCATTGGCGTCCTGGTCGCGCGTCAGTACAATCCGGCCCGGATCGGCAGGAGGTCCGACGTGGCTGAGCGGAACGTGGTTCTCGGCGTGACCGGGTCGATCGCGGCGTACAAGGCGGTCGACCTGGCGAGCAAGCTGACCCAGGCCGGCGTCTCGGTCCGCACGGTGATGACCGAGAGCGCCACGAAGCTCGTCACGCCGGCTTCCTTCCGGGCGATCACCGGCCGACCCGTTTCAACCGACCTGTTCGAGCTGACGAACCCCTACGCAATCGAGCACGTCTCGCTCGCCGAGGTCGCCGATCTGCTGCTGATTGCCCCGGCGACGGCGAACGTCATCGCCAAGATCGCCGTCGGGATCGCCGACGACCTGCTCACCTGCACCGCGCTCGCCACGCGGGCACCGATCCTCGTCGCGCCGGCGATGCACAGTGCGATGTGGGAGAACCCCGCGACCCAAGCGAACGTCGAGACACTGAGGCAGCGCGGAATCGCCTTCGTCGGGCCGGCCGAGGGCCGTCTCGCCTCCGGCGGGGTCGGCCTCGGCCGGTTCGCGCCGGTTCCTGAGATCGTCGGCGAGGTCTTTGCAATCCTCGGACGGGGCGGAGACCTCGCCGGGAAGAGGATCGTCATCAGCGCCGGGGGGACGCGTGAGCCGATCGACCCGATCCGGTTCGTCGGGAATCGCTCCTCGGGAAAGATGGGGTTCGCGCTGGCGGAGGCAGCCCGCGATCGGGGGGCTCTTGTGTCGCTGATCTGCGGTGCCACGTCCGCCCCGCGTCCGTCCGGGATCACCGTGGTCGAGGTCGAAACCACCGCGGCGATGCGCGACGCGGTCGGTTCAGCGTGCGCCAACGCCGACGCGCTGATCATGGCCGCCGCGGTCGCCGACTACGCGCCGGCCTCGCCGACGGCCGGCAAGCTCAAGAAGACCGAGAAGGAGCGGTCCCTCCGATTGGAGCGGACCCCGGACATCCTCGTAGGGCTCGACGGCCCTCGCGTCCGGGTCGGGTTCGCCGCCGAAACGGACGCTCTTGTCGACAACGCGCGCCGCAAGCTCATCGAGAAGCATCTGGACCTGATCGTCGCCAACCGGATCGGCGCGGCGGAGTCCCCGTTCGGATCGGACGTCAACCGGGTCGTGCTGATCGACGCCGACACCGACCAGGAGCTTCCTCGCCTGGCCAAGCGGGAGCTGGCCGATCGGATCCTCGACCGCGTGGTCGGGTTCCTGGACCGGTCGTAGGAGGTCGTCGTGGATCGCCCTCGCCTCGGATTCGTCGGAGCCGGCGTCGTAGGCACCGCCCTCGCCAAGGGACTTGCCCGTGCCGGGTACCCGGTCGTCGCCGTCACCAGCCGATCCCCTGAACGTCGAGCCGCCCTCGCCGACGCCGTCCCCGGCACCGCCGGCGTTGAGACCCCCCAGCGGGTCGCCGACGCCGCCGACGTGGTCCTTCTCACCGTTCCCGACGACGCCATCGCGACCGTCGCGGCGTCGATATCCTGGTCTTCGGAGCACGCGGCCGTCCACTGCAGCGGGGCTGCCTCGATCGATCTCCTGGGGTCGGCGAGCGCCCAAGGGGCAGAGGTCGGGGTGTTTCACCCGCTCCAGACGTTCGCCAGCGTCGCGATGGCCGAACGAAACCTGTCCGGCAGCGCGTTCGGGATCGAGGCCTCGTCCGATCGCCTGCTCGATCGGTTGGGAGAGATGGCCCGCTCCCTCGGGGGGACCCCGCTCAAGATCTCCGGGGACAAGGCGATCTACCACGCGTCCGCCGTCGTCGCGTCGAACTACCTTGTGACGCTCCTCGACGTCGCCTCGAGCCTGTGGGTGGCATTCGGGCTGTCGCGAGAGGAGGGGTTGAACGCGCTGCTTCCGCTCGTTCGTGGGACGATCGAGAATCTGGAGACGGTGGGCCTTCCCACCGCATTGACCGGTCCGATCGCCCGCGGCGATCTCGGCACGGTGGAGCGCCATCTCGTCGCGCTCCGTCGGGTTGCGCCCGGCCTGCTCCCGGTGTACAAGGAGCTCGCCCGACGGGCGATTCCGGTCGCCCGCGCGAAGGGCGGTCTCAGCGAAGACGCGGCCGATCGTCTTCAGGAGATCCTTGATCGAACACACCCAGGAGGTCAGCAATGAGAGTGACGGTGGCGGACATCCGCCGGATGAAGGAGAAGGGCGAGCGATTCGCCGCCCTCACGGCGTACGATGTCGTGACCGCGCGGCTCGTCGATGCGGCCGGGATCCCGGTCATCCTCGTCGGAGACAGCCTCGGGATGGTCGTCCTCGGCTACGACTCCACGATCCCCGTGACGCTCGATGCAATGATCCACCACACCCAAGCGGTCGTGCGCGGATCCCAGCGAGCGTTGATCGTCGCCGACCTCCCGTTCATGACCTACCACAAGTCGGCCGAGCAGGCGCTGGACAGCGCCGGGCGGTGCATCCAGGAGGCGGGCGCGCAGGCGGTGAAGCTCGAGGGTGGTCAGCCCGTCGTGGAGACGATCGCACGGTTGACGTCGGCCGGGATCCCCGTGATGGGGCACCTTGGCCTCACCCCGCAATCGATCCATCAGCTCGGAGGCTACAAGGCGCAGGGAAAGACCGAAGCCCAGGCAAGAGCCCTCATCGCGGACGCGAATGCGGTCGCCGAGGCGGGCGCGTTTTCGATCGTCCTCGAGTGCGTTCCGTCCGAGCTGTCCCGCCTGATCACCGAGCGGCTGCCGATCCCGACAATCGGCATCGGCGCGGGCCCCCATTGCGACGCCGAGATCCAGGTCGTCAGCGACATCCTCGGCTGGTTCTCCGACTTCGTCCCGAAGCATGCGCGCCAGTACGCGAAGCTTTCGGAGGCCGCCGCGGAGGCGATCCGGGCCTACACCGACGACGTGCGCGCCGGTCGATTCCCGACCGACAAGGAGTCCGTTTCCCTCCCGGCCGACGTCCTGCGCGAGATCGAAAGGGCCTTTCCCGCCGGCGCATGATCCTCTCGAGGACGATCGAGGACCTCAGGCGGCGGCGCGCCGAACTCACCGGGCCGGTTGGGCTCGTTCCGACAATGGGGGCCCTTCATGAAGGCCACCTGTCGCTCGTCCGGCGGGCGCGCGAGGAGCGCGGCTCGGTCGTCGCGTCCATCTTCGTGAACCCGACGCAATTCGCACCCCACGAGGACCTCGAATCGTATCCCCGCGATCGCGATCGCGACCTGACGCTGCTGGAAGAGACGGGATGCGACCTGGTCTTCGCGCCGCCGGTGGAGTCCCTCTACCCGCAAGGGTATGACACGTGGGTCACCGTCGAGCGGCTGACCGAGCGGCTGGAGGGCGCCGATCGGCCGACCCACTTCCGCGGGGTGACGACGATCGTGACGAAGCTGTTCCATCTCGTCGCTCCGAATCGCGCCTACTTCGGACAGAAAGACGCTCAGCAGGCGTTGGTGATCCGAACGCTGATCCGCGATCTCGACTTCGACATCGAGCTCGTGGTCTGCCCGACCGTTCGCGAGCCCGACGGCCTGGCGATGAGCAGTCGGAACGCGTACCTGTCGTCGGAGGAGCGGGCGGCGGCGGCGGTCCTATCCCGCTGTCTCCGGAGGGTTGACGCGCTGTACGCCGCCGGCGAACGGGCCGCAGCGCGGCTGCGAAGCGAGATGGAGGACCTGCTGCGGGACGAACCGCTCGCGCAGCCCGCATACGTGAGCGTTGCGGACATCGCGGACTTGACCGAGCTGGAGACGGTCGATCGGCCGGCGCTCGTCTCCCTCGCAGTGCGGATCGGGAAGACTCGGTTGATTGACAATACGGTCCTGCCACCGGGACAGGAGTTGACCTAGAGGAGGTCGCGATGCTGCTCGCATTCGATATCGGGAACACGAACACGGTCGTCGGGCTGTTCGAGCGTGAGAGCCTCGCCGCGCATTGGCGGTACACCACGGAGCGAAGCCGGACGTCCGACGAGCTTCGGCTGACCACGCGAAGCCTCCTCGCCGAGAAGGGCGTGAGACCCGAGGAGGTCGAGGGGATCGCCGCGGCGTCGGTGGTCCCTTCGCTCAATGCTCCGTTGCGCGAAGGGCTCGGTCCCTTGACAAGGGGGGAGATCCGGTTCCTGACGTACGAGTCCTCCCCGATCGAGCTGCGCGTCGACGAGCCGTCGTCGGTGGGCGCCGATCGGATCGCCAACTCGATCGCCGCCCACCTGCTCCACGGCGGGCCCATCCTCGTGGTCGACTTCGGGACCGCGACCACGTTCGACCTCGTCTCCGAGGACGGCGCCTTCCTCGGCGGCGCGATTGCCCCGGAGATGCATCTGACCGCCCGGGCGCTGACCGACCGTGCGGCGCAGCTTCCCTCCGTCTCGCTCGAGATCCCGCAAACGGTCGTCGGGAAGACGACCGCGGCCAACCTGCGAGCGGGGATCGTCCTCGGATTCCTCGACCTCGTCGACGGTCTGATTGCGCGGTTTCGCGCCGAATGCAATGAGGAGCTGAAGGTCGTCGCGACCGGCGGCAAAGGGGAGCTGTTCTATCGCCAGCTCGACGCGATCGAGATCTACGAGCCTTTCCTCACCCTTTGCGGACTGCAGCATTGGTGGTCGATGGGACCTCACCCCATCGCGGCGCGCCGACCCGACGACCCGCCCAGGCGCCTTGACGATCTCGGCGGTCCGATCCAAGGTCGGGTCGATCGCCGCCCTTGTCCCGACATCGGGACTCCGAAGTAGCAGCCTGCGCACGATCGCACGCGCTCTCGACGTCGCGAGGATCATTCGACGCGCGCCCGCCGCCTCGTGCACGTCCCTCCGACGGATCTCCTACGTCAAGTCGAACCGCAGCTTCGTCCCGTACTGGTAGTACTTCCCCCACTCGGCGATGAAGCGCAAGACGGTGTAGTCGGGATCGTCGATCCCTTGCGGGTAGTACCGCTCGCAGCCGTCCTCCCACAGGCGCTCGCGGGACGCCCGGTCCCGGAGGATCTCCATCCGCCCGCCGAGGGTGAGCCCTCGCCACGGCGCATCGCCCCACTGCGCGAAGTAGACGCAGGCTCGCGGGTCCGCGCGCAACTGGCCGACGTGCTCGCTCGACGTGTTCGTCGAGAACCAGATCGTCTTCATGCCTTCGTGCTCCGCCTTGATCATCGCGATGATCCGAGGCGTCCCGCACTGATCTCTCGTCCCGACCATCGCGATCGGCGATCGCTCGACCAGATCGACTGCGCTCGCCCTGACCTCTGCCTCACTCATCCCCGTCTCCTTTCGCCTGCGAATCCTCATCCTCGGACGCCGCTAGATTGGCGAGGATCCGTTCGAGCGTTCGTTCGAACGCCGCGATCTCCTCGTCGGCGAGGCCGGCGTAGTAGACGTCGGCCATGGCCTTCGACACCCGTTCGTACGCCGCCTGGGCCGCGCGATCCTTGTCGGTTCGCTTCACGAGGATGACCCGCCGATCCGCCTCCAGCCGTTCGCGGACGACGTGTCCCGCCTCCTCGAGGCGATCGAGCATGCTGGTCAGGGTCGACTTCCCGAGCGACGTCCGCCGGGCCAGCTGCCGAATCGGGATCCCGTCCTCCTGCCAGAGGACGAAGAGGATCCGGCCTTGCGCCGGGTTGAGCTCGATTCCATGCTCCTTCAGCATCCGGGCGAAGACACGGCCGGAGAGACGGTGGACCTTCGAGAGCAGGAACCCCCCCTGTCGCTCGATCCTCATCTGTCAAACGCCAGCTCGAACGTCTCGGATCCGGTCCA
>Ga0180433_10012272_pt1 | contig 10042 bp, 4 predicted proteins | sample SS_ome_8_FD_132980 | JGI IMG/M metagenome (GOLD analysis project Ga0180433, IMG submission 132980) | Hypersaline lake sediment archaeal communities from the Salton Sea, California, USA - SS_1_D_1 metaG | ecosystem: Environmental > Aquatic > Non-marine Saline and Alkaline > Hypersaline > Sediment...
AAAATGGCAGCCGGCACGGGCGCTGCCGCTATGGCCCTTGGTTCGTGCGCATTGGTCGATGAGCGTGCGAAACCGGCTGCTACAAAAGGTCATATCAACCACTCAGTTGCTTACTGGTGTTTCGCGGATTACTGGGATCTTAACAAAACGTGCCAAATTACCAAACAGCTTGGCGGCAAGAGCGTCGAACTGGTCGGCCCGAAGGACTTTGCCACACTCAAGAATCACGGCCTTGTCTGCGCGCTGGCACCCAACGGCACGCCTGACCCTCCTTTTGTGAAAGGCTTCAACAATCCTGAATACCACGATATGATTATCGCCGCAACCCGCGAGACTATTGACGCATGCGCCGAATACAATTTTCCCAATGTCATCGCCTTTACCGGCTTCCGCGAGGACATTCCCGACGACGTCGGCGCCAGGAATTGTGTCGTCGGCCTGAAGAAAATAATCGGCTACGCCGAGAAAAAGAAAGTTAACATCTGCATGGAAATCCTCAACAGCCGGGTCGCAGTTGAAATGAAAGGCCATCCCGGCTATCAGGGCGACCACACCGACTACTGCATTGATATTATCAAGAAAGTCGGCTCACCCAGGATGAAGCTGCTGTTCGACATCTACCACGCGCAGGTTATGGACGGCGATATCATCAGTCGTATCCGACAGTACTCCGACTATATCGGCCACTACCACACCGCCGGCAATCCTGGTCGCGGCGAACTCGACGACAAGCAGGAAATCAACTATCCGCCGATTATGAAAGAGATTGTTAAGACGGGCTACAAAGGCTACGTCGGCCATGAATTCGTCCCCACGCGGGATCCGCTCAAGGGCCTGACCGAAGCAATCACCCTCTGTGATGTGTAGAAAAACGTTAAAGCGATAAACACTCCATCCCGGCATCAAACCGGGATGGAGTGCAATATTCATTTAGTCAATAACCAAATCCGGATTGTCCGGCCCGAAATGTTTCAGCATAACAATGGGATCAGACTTCGAGGGATTCGTAATTTTTATGCCTTCTTTGGCGGCTTTTTCAGTCACGAAGTACTCGTCATGTGTCAACTGGCCATACCTGATCAGCGCGGGTGTTTCAATATCCCATACACCAAACTTGCCGTGGCCCTGCATCGTTATAAATCCATAGGCGCCGCCGTCTTTAATCGTAACCGTCTTTCCCGGCAGAACCGTCAGTTCCTTGGCGCAGAAGGCTGTCGATTTGTAGCATATCCAGTTCTCAATGTAGCCTTCAGCTTCCATCTCGGCTACAGGTCGTACTGGATTCGGAGCCATGAAGCGATTCTTCACAAAGTCGGGATCGACATTCAAGTCCCAGTCGATGACACTGAGCAGCCAATCGACGTCGCCTTCCTTGTCCTTCGGCGTATCCTTCCATAACAATTCTTTCGGGACAACCTGGTCGTGAGTAATGTTCTCATACATTGCAAAAACATCGGAGGCTTTCTGAGGTTCGTACGTGCAAAGACTGCCGGGAGCGTGAAGGACGCCGGGCGGAACATCCCAACCGGTCCCGACGTCGAGCCGGTAGGCAGCCGATAGACTCGTAATCGTGTTGTCTCTTCCCTCTGCCGCATCTTTAAGGGCCTTTCGGACCTGGTCTTTCGTCACGCCGGGATTGAGTCCGAAGAAGGTATAAGGGAAATCGCCGCCGTGATTGTTTGCCTGTGGCGGGAAATAGTAGGCTTCGGGCTTGCCCAACTGGCCGGTCAGAGCAGCCTCTTTGTCGCGATGATGGATGTGGTGAGGCAGAGCCGCTTTGTTATCGAAGAATTTCGAGTACACAGGCCAGCGTTCTTGTTCTTTCCACAATCTCTCACCGATGATTTCGCCCTTCAGTTCGGCAACGGCATCGAGCAAACGCACCTTCTCGACCTTGCCGCCGTCCTCGAAGACGATAAAGCTCAGACCTTCATCCTTAGAGGTTAGCGGCCCGTTATCCGCCGGTGTCGTCGACGAAAACCACCTCTCATCAATTCCGCCGCGTTCTCCACCCATCGCGTAGTAATCGTCCGGATGAAGTTTAATCCTCCGACCCGGCACACAAAAAGAACGCGGCACCCAGTTGGGAGCCAAACGCAATACACCTTCGCCCTGCTCAATCGCCTTATTGGCAATAGAATTAGCTGACATAAATATATACCTCCTGTGTCAAAAATCACAACACGTCACATACTCAAACGCCCGTGAGTATTGTTTAGCTCTTTGCGCTTGAGCCGGATTTAAAACTAAAACGTGAATCTCTTCACGCTTTCTTTACTGTTTTCCATTCCTTGTCCTTAGCCGATGACAGGACGGCGTCACAGACATACTGCGTCGCCAGGGCATCGCGGAAGCTCGGCGACGCCGGCTCGCCCTTGTCCAGACCTTCAAGGAAATCGGCGACCTGGTGGACAAACGTATGCTCGTAACCAATCTGGAGTCCCGGCACCCACCATTTGTCCATATAGGGCATGTCGCCGTCGGTCACGTGAACCGAGCGCCAGCCGCGAACAATCGATTCGTCGCTGTGATCGAAGTAGCTTAAACGGTGCAGGTCGTGCAGGTCCCAGGCGATTGATGCCTTCTCACCGTTGATTTCGAACGTATAAAGTGCCTTGTGGCCGCGGGCGTAGCGAGTGGACTCGAAGTTGCCCAGCGATTCGTTGCCAAACCGGCAGATGAATGTGCACGCATCGTCGATACCCACATCTTCGACCTTGCCGGTCTCCACGTGCATCCGTTTCTTAACGAATGTCTCAGTCATGGCACAAACCGAATCGATCTGGCCGTTGTGCCACATGGCGGTGTCGATACAGTGTGCCAGCAAATCGCCGGTCACGCCGGAGCCGGCCGCCTTGACGTCCAGCCGCCACGTTGCCATGCCGCCCTGCGGAACGTTCGCCGAGATCGTCCAGTCCTGCAGGAAGTTGGCGCGGTAGTGGAAAATGCGTCCCAAACGCCCTTCGTCAATCAGCATCTTGGCCAGCGTCACAGCGGGCACCCGGCGGTAGTTGAACGAGACAAGGTTGGCCACGCCGGCCTTCTCAATCGCATCGACCATCGTCTCGGCTTGTGCCGCATCGAGCGCCAGGGGCTTTTCGCAAATTATGCTCTTGCCCGCCTTTGCCGCGGCAATTGCGATCTCAGCGTGCATATTATTCGGCACACAAATGTCAACCTGGTCGATGTTATCGTCTTCGATAACCTTGTGCCAGTCGGTGGTGTACGACTTGTAGCCCCACTGGTCGGCGAAGTCTTTAGCTACATTCTCCTCCAGCCCGCAGACTACCTGCAAGACCGGCTCATAAGGGACATCAAAAAAATGATTGACCTGGCTGTAGGCGTTGGAGTGGGTCCGGCCCATAAAGCCGTAACCGATCAGACCAACATTAAGTTTTTTCTTCATTGTACTTATTCCTTATTCAAGTTCTTAGGCTATAAAAAGCATATTTGAAGCACCATTTCCGAATTCACAACTAAGACGTCCACCCGTGCGCCACCCGCACTTTGAGCATCACATCGAGGATCGCGTTCCACGTGTCCGGCGATTCGAGCACCGCGTTGGGGAACATGCACCCGTCCCAGCAGATATGCTGGATACCGCGCGACGCGGCGTCCTTAAGCCAGTAGCCGGCGCAGCGGACGATGTCGAGCTTACCGTTGGGGTCGCCGGCCGGGCAGTGCTTGCCCGTCTTGTCGTGCGCACCGGCGCCGTGTACCTCGCCGTCGTTTTGCGCCACGTGGAAGTCGATCGTCCAGGGCCGCAGCTTGTCGACCATCGTTTCGTAGGCGGCGTAAAACTCATCCTCCGAATAGCCGGGCTGCACCAGCGCATGTTCCGGCGCATTGTAGCCCAGCAGGTACAGGTACGTGTGGGCCATATCGGCCTGGAAGCCAAGCGCTTCCGGCATTCCGACGGCTTCCAGCAGATCAAGCATGTCCTTCCAACTGTGCAGGCCGGCCCAGCAAATCTCACCCTCGGCGGCCAGCCGTTCGCCATGGTCGGCGGCAATCTTGGCCGCTTCGCGGAACGTCTCGGCGATTTTCGCGGTATTTTCCTTTGGATCTTCTCGCCATTTTTCGACGCCGAACTCCGCCGAGTCTATCCGGATCGCGCCGTACTTGCGCACGCCATGCTCGTTAAATATACCGGCGATGCGGCATGCCATGCGCACGGCGCTGAGAAATTTCTCGCGAGCCGCCGCGTCACCCATGGCCGAATCGCCGATCGTGCCGGCCCAAATCGGGGCGACAAGCGAGCCGACGTTAAAACCGTATCCCGCAATCAAGTCGGCTATTTCTTTAAGTTCGTCGTCACTTGCGTTAGGATCGGTATGCGGCAGGAAAAGGAAGTAATCAATCCCGTCGAACTTCTGGCCGTCCACCTCCGCGCCGGCGGTTAATTCGAGCATCCGTTCGAGACTGATCGGCGGCTCCTGGCCCGGTTCATTTCCTTTGCCGACCAACCCGGGCCACATGGCATTGTGAAGTTTGGGGAGGGTATCCGAACTCATCTTTAGCTCCTTTCTGGTTCAGTAGCGTTCATGATAGCTATTGCCTTGCATTCTCGTGGGCCAACTCGACCGCGCCGCCCGAAATCGTTTCCTTCTGACCTGGCTGGCGGTTGCCCGTGAGTGCAACTACTTTGCTGCCCGAATGAACTTCCGGGCCTTGCTTCCCAACATTTTGCAGCCATTTGCAAAAAATACAAGAAGATTTTTGAAGATTTAACATCATCCAGGAATATTATGGCCTGTTACTTTTCTTTTCGACGAATAGCCGCTTCCAGCGTCTGGTCTTCGTTGACGATAAGTCTTTTTGCCAGTTTGATTTCGATCCGGCCGTCTTTGAGCCTGTAACTGCTCTTGACGGCAGTTTTATCCAATGTAACGGTTACTCCGGCCACGTCAAAATCATCCGGGACCACAAAAGCAAGAGATTCGACTCTCAACTTACCCCAGCGTACCGTGATCTTTTCAGTCTGAGTCTTTTCATCCCGATTCTGAGCAAATGTTCCCCATCCTTCGGCAGCGGTAAAGGCGGCAGAGAATTTCTCAGGAGTAATCCTCGGCGCAAAGCCGATACGTCCTTTCGGGCCATGATACTCATAGCCGGCCAGTGCGGTATAGACACCCCAGCTTGCCATCGCCCTGGCGTAATGGTCGCCGCACTCAACCTCATTGAAGGGATTATGCCTGGCGGGGCTGTAACGCTGATGGATACCGTTACAAATGGCAAAGGCTTCGCTAAGCATGCCCTCCCATACCATGTGGCCGGCGACCTGGTACTCGATACCCGTCCAGACCTCGCTTCGATACCGTACTCCTTCTTTTATATATTCGCTCTTGGGCCATGTGCAGGTAAACAGGCCGGGCTCGCCGGCCCTGGCAAACCATCGCTCCGGCTTATGCACAGCATTGTATGGCCCTATGTCCGGAGCCCAGTTATACTTCCAGACCGACCTTAGGGCTTTCTTTACATAATCGGGCGGATAGATATAGCCCAGGCCGAGATGATGCGCCCAGCCCTGGCCGAAAAGCTGGTCGGACAAACATCCTTTGGCATACTGATATTTCGGATGCTTCTTCAGGTCAACAAGCTGGATGAAATATTCGCCGTTCCAGAGCCGCTCGACCGAGAGCCGGCTTCCACTCTCGAATATCTTTCTGCAGCGTTTGGCGAATTGCCCGTCCCCCATATCTTTCGCCATTTCCTCGCCGGCACGAAGAGCGGCAAGATACAGCGATCCGACAAACGTATTCGGCCCCTCGAAGTTGATATCGTAGGTATTGTGCTGACTGACCTCGATAAGACCGTCATCGTTACCATCCCGGGCGATAGAGAATTCCAGCGCCTTTTTAATGCGGGGCCAGTTGCGTTTCAGAAAGGCATTGTCGGCGGACATCTGGTGCTCGCGGTAGGCCTTGAGAATGGTTCCGCACTGACCGTCGGCCGCGTAAGCACGGTTGCTCCTGAAACCGACCAGGCCGCTATCGGGATCGAAGCCCTGCCCGAAGTCCTGCATCTCTCTTGCGCTTCGCTCAAGCTCAGGGAACAAGCGAGCCGGAGCGTGCGCATAATTCCATACATGAGTACAGGTCCCCGCGCAGCAACCGACACCTTCCCATGCCCAAAACCGGCCGTTCTCCCACCACTGACACGTACCCGTCGCCAGGTTACACACAGTCGAATGCAGACGGACCAGAAGCCATCCGGGAAGCGTGCTCTCCACGTAAAAAGTCTTGTACCATTTTGCCGTATTTCGGGTAAGGCGACTCCAGTCATCCCCCACGTAATGAGCGACACTATCAGCACTGTTGAAGCGGTTAGTGTATTCATGTCCGTGTGTATGATTCGGAAAGAACCAAGTCAAAACAAAGTTAAAAGCCTGTCTGCGGAATGGTTTTAATTCTATGGTACGGCTCGCTACGGCTGTACTGCGCCTTTCAGTAACAGGATACGAAATATCCTGTTCGGCGTGGAGCTTTACATCCCGATCGCCAATGGCTTCCAGAAGTGTCTGAGCTTCCTGAGTCAAAGCGCCTTGCCCCAAAAGGGCCAGCACTATCGTGCCATAGTCGGGAAGCTTTTCAATCGGTCCAACAGGTCCCTTGTGCGGCTCATCCGAGAGCTCTATCTCGTCGATGTTGATATGCCCCCAGGCGCCGGAATGTTTATCGACAATTTGGATTTTTGCCGCCTTGCCGTTGAATTCCTGAACGTTCCAGAAATACCATTCGAGCTTCTCGTTATTCTTGCCGGAGGCCGTACGTACAACTTTGTCATTTATAATCAGGTTGATGCAAGTCTCTCCGGCATGACCGCCGCCGCCAACTAAAAAGTTTATGAACTTACGGGAAATTTCAAATGAAGGCGAGGTCAGCGTGCCGACGGGCCCATCTCCACCCAGAAACGTATTGACCAAACTTTTCCCATCAAAACCGCTTACCTGCTGCTGGCCGTTGAGCGTGCCTTTTGCGGGGCCTTTGCCGAAAGCCTCTCCCGCCGTCTCCCATTTTCCATAATCCGGGCACTCGAAGTCAGCCAGCACGATTTTTGCCCTCGGCTCGGCGGCCTCTTCAGGTAACGGGGCTTTCTCTGCCGAGTGTACAATCAATGTTCGCTCTTTCTCATTTACGATACGACTCCGGCGCAGAGCGTGTACCGACTTGGCCGAATCAATCAGCACGGCATTCTCAAGCCAGCCTATGACACCGGTAGTGACAGTCGTCCTGGAAACATTCTCCAGGATAATAGTTATCATCGTAGCCGGAAGGGCAGAATCTTTCGCGTTCAGCGGAATAAAAGGCGATGAGCAAGTTATCCTGACCTTAACCGGGAATGCATCGTCAGAATATCTAACCGAGGCAAGCGGATATTCAGCGGTAAAATCCACTTTTCCGAAATCCCTGTCTAACGTCTTTGTGGAAGTTTTGCCGTCCTTTTTGACGAAAACGGCAAAACCGGAATCGACGGGTGAATCCGGCCGATATGTCCGGTAATTTTCTGCGCCATAACCGCTGAACACGTGGCGGTTGAAGATTTGCCAGACAGCAAAAGTGCCGTCACCCCTTATATATAGCTGGCCCGCCCCGATACCTCCAACCGGCATCCCGATAGTCTCAAGATCACTGCCGCGATAGATTGGCTGTCGTCCCCGTTCGAAGAGCTGCTTCATCGTATCCGGCGAGAGCTTCTTATCAGCGGGAACAAGATGTTTCGCACGTTTCGTTACGGCATGTGCTGTGTGCCGGGCAGCCGGAAAAGAACTTAAAACAATAATCCCAATGACTGTCATCCATAATTTTCTCATTATTCAATACCTCTTATTCTTTCGTAAATGAAACAATTTTTCTTAACGGTTCCGGGCATCAGGCGTCCCACGCTTAAGTTTGATTACCAACAGAGTCGGCTCTACGATATGCAGATTATTCAGAAGAGGTTCGGTATACTTGATGTCCCCGAACTCGGCCTCGTCGAAATGGTGCTGCTTGCCCACGTGGTTGTTCCAGTCCACGCCTTCGGTCAGAAAACCATGCCGGCCGTGATGATGCCTGGCAATCGCCCGCAGGATAGTCAGTCCATCGGCGAGATATGACTCGTTATTGGTATCGATATAAGCTTCGAAATATGCCAGCGCCGCCTCGGCATTCTCCCACAAGTACGACGTGTCCCAGCTCTTTTCCATGTAGAGCAGGCCTTTGGTCTGAACACCGTTTCTGTCCTCGATCATTTTGAACTTCTCCAGGCCGGCAAGACATTTCTCATAAGCAAAATTGCGGATTGTCTCGTCGCCGAGTAATTTAGCCGCCTCCCGCAGGACACGAAACGCCACGGAATATGCAACGTTTTCATGCTCGTCATAAGTATCGTGATTAATGCTGCCGAATATCCCCCCCGCTTTAATGAACGCCCCGACCTTTGCTTTTATCTCATCTTTGTAATCGGCAAGGCCACGCTGAGTCAGGCCGGTATATAATTGAATTATAAACAGGCCGTCGGCGCTCTTCTCGAAAAGTATATCGCCGTCCCCGTATGCGTTTTGCGGGTAATGCTCGCCGGTCGGCTTGCAGCGACGAGGATACCAGCCGTTGGACGTCGGTTTTACATTCGATTTGATCCACGCGGCACACTTTACGGCAGCCTGATGCATTCTGCTTTTTCTCTCGCCCTGCAGGAGGTCGCCGAAGATGAGAAGCTGATAGGCGATTTTCGCCATTGAGCCGGCACAAAACCAGTTGCTTTTATGCTGGTAATTAAGGCAGAATTCGTTCTTCGCCGTGTCGCGATAGCCGGTGATAAATCCGGTTTCGTAATCGATGAATCCATCCTCAAGCACATGGTCCAGCAGCAAAATCGCTTTTTCCGCCAGGGCGGCATCTTTGTTATACTTGGCAAACATATAGAGTTCGTACGCCCCGCCGACGGCGTTGGCCGCCCAGCCCGGACCTTCGAGATTGCCGAAATCGTGCCAGCCCATAATGTTTCCATCCTGGTCAACAAAGCTTGATTTGCAGCAGAGTTTTCCTTTGTAAGGAACCAGAGTCATCTCCGCGAACCGAACCGAATCCCGCACCGAATCAAGAATCGTGTATGAGGGATTCTTCGGTAAATAGAATCCTGCCTCGATATCCTGAAGCTTGATATAATCGAGTCCGAACATGTAGCTCTTTACAGCTTTTTCATTCGCACCGACAATCTCTACCCTCAATTTATGCTCACCTTTCTCGAGTTCGTGAATTCCCATGTCCAGGGCGCCGGTCGCGATCACGCCGGTGTTGAAAAGGTCGATGGGTTTACCGAGCTTTTTACCGTCCAGGTAAAGCTGAACTATGCCGTAATCAACCGCTTTTGTAAGCTGCATTTGCAAACGATACTTCGCAGTTTTCTCAACAGGCACGGCCAGATCGAGCGTGTCACCCGGCTTAGCCTCTACCCACCAAAGATGAGCATCGCCGCTCCAATCGGGGCCGAAACCGTACATATCCTGCCTGTTAGCCCTGCCTGCTGTTTTAGCAAGGATTTTCAGCTTCTCGCCCTCAAGCGCACCTTTTACTTTGAAAACTTCTATTTCACTCCAATATCCTTTTCGCTGCTCGACGGGTACCGGTTCATAAGGATCGCTCTGTCCGGCGGCCTGATACCAGTACACCGTAGAAGCGTACAGCGTCGGTTTGCTGTTCGGATAATATTTTTCGATAGCCGCCTCGAACGATTTCTGGAACGGCACGTTGTCGGTTATGTGCCAGCGGTTCACGGAGACATGGCCGCGATTGCCCATACTGATAGTCTGATTATGGTAGCAGTTTGTAAACAATGCCGGGTCACACCAGGCGTAGCCGAAATAATCCTCCGAGCCGGTCCCGATAGTCGAGGGGAATTTCTCGCCGTCCACGAAGAATTTCTCATCTCCTTCGCCCCACCATCCGCCGCGAGGATTCCACACGTGCAGCATGACGCCGCAGAATCGCCCCCGCCCTTGTGTTTTGAGCATCGTCCAGTCAATCGCCCGGCGCTCGGGCTCGGCCGGCAGAAAAGCATC
>Ga0180433_10012274_pt1 | contig 10041 bp, 11 predicted proteins | sample SS_ome_8_FD_132980 | JGI IMG/M metagenome (GOLD analysis project Ga0180433, IMG submission 132980) | Hypersaline lake sediment archaeal communities from the Salton Sea, California, USA - SS_1_D_1 metaG | ecosystem: Environmental > Aquatic > Non-marine Saline and Alkaline > Hypersaline >...
GGTTTTATTTCTACTTTATAAACTTTATTCATGAAAAAGAAATCTATAATAAATTAAGAGGTCTTTAGATTATTTTCAGATAATTTCCCTAGATTTTTACGTGCGAGATGTATCTCTCTTGACACATCCTTCAGAAGGATAGTTGAAGTAATAAAAGTGCACATTATGCTTAAAATTCCTGTCCAAGGATATGATTTTCCCAGAAGGACATTTATAAGAAGTGCAAGCAGAGCTATCCACAGCATTACAAGCCAAACACTTGCTTTCCTATAAATTTCAAATGAGTCTGTTATTAGATTTAATAAGTTATTTGTTGCAAGTTTTGAAACAAGTGATGGTGATATATGGGAAGAGTTGAAGTATAAAGCTCGAACTAAGATGAACAGAAATCCTGCAAATACAAATAAGTACATGATTAGATTTGAATATGAAGTAGCTGTGATCTGCTCAGCTAAGGTAGCATATTCTATATGAACGGAGAAAAAGTTATTTGGATCTGTAAGTATACCCCAGTTGAGATTGAAAATAGTATTTGCAAAGCAAAGTCCAGCGACTTTACCAAGAATCATGATAGCTGCTGGTATAAGAGCTGTGTCTATAAGTTTTATAAGAGATTTAGACATATAAATTTATCTAAAGATATTTTATTATAGCGGTTATTTTTTTGAGTGCCAAGTAGTTTTGTCAATCTTCAATCTTCAATTTTCAATCTACAATTATCAGTCTACAATACCTCAGTCTTTTATAGCCGTACATTTATAAAATTAATATAACTTTAAGTTATGGTAAAAGTAGTGAAGCAAAATGACTGACTTATTATTTCTTCTTACTTGCTTTTTTCTTCTTAGAAGCTTTTGAAGTTTTTGGTTTTTTAGCTAGTTTCTCTATATTATTCAGTTTCTTTGCTAAGCGTGATTTGTATCGCGCTGCTGTATTAGCATGAATTAGATGAGTTTTAGCTGCTTTGTCTATAGTCTTAGTAGCTTTTTGAAATGCTTTTTCTGCTTCTTTTTTCTTGCCCTCTTCAATCAAGCTCAAAACTCTTTTCATATCACGTTTCAACTTACGTCTCTTGACAAGATTTGCTTGAGTCCGTGTTTTAATTTTTCTTATTGCTTTTTTAGCTGATTTTGTATTTGCCATACTGGTCTAATTATACTCGAATGAAAAAAATAATCAAGGGGGAATATATGATAATTGTCTAATCAATTATGCTACTAATGGTACAGTATGATCAGGATTAGTTTGCTCAGTCTTTTCTGAACTTCCTAGAGCTTGTAAAGCTTTTATAAAAGTAGGGTGGGCTAATATATCAGCTTTATGATGTACAACACTAAATACTCTTATCCTAGCTACAGTTGCTTTGATGCCTTTCATTATAGTGTTTTTGTCTGTTAATCTTTGTAGGATTCTGAACTCTTGTTCTAATGCTGCAAGTAATCTTTCTAGTTCTTCTATGAGTGCATCCATATTGACTTCCATGGTTTTTTCTTTTAAATCAATTGGAGCATCTAAAGTTACCCCAAGTGAAACGGTATTTCTTTCTATGAAAGTATCTGATACACTAACAAAAGCTTTATATTGAGATGAAAATTGATCTCCTAATGCAATTTCCATTCTTTCTCTAGCTTCTTGATCACCAAATGATGCGCTTATGATAACCTGATTACTTGTATCACTTAATGCAGTATAAGCACCTTGCAGGGCTGAACCTGCAGCAATAATTTGTGAATCAAATGCATCTAGTCTAAAAGCATATATTGCATCTTCGATTGTAAATTCCCCTGTACCATCGCCAATGATTATACTATTGGCTTGTTTATATTTTCCAAAAGCTTTAATTACTCGTTGAGGATATAAATTTAATGCTTGTACTTCTTGTTTATCAAAGCTACTTAGTAGTTGAAAATCTTGAATTCTAAATGGCATTTCTGTTGTTATTCTATCTTCCCAAATATTTGTTAGTTGTCGATGTTTTAACATCTCCGTCATTAATCTAACTGCAGCTGCTTTTGCTATTTCAGCTACAGTATAAGTCGGAGTTTCTTTATCTTGATCAGGGGGAAGATATGTTCCTGAAATAAATGGAGGTTCACCTTCTGGAGTTCCAGTGTTATATTTTGTTTGTGCCATTGTTTCTGTTTCCATAATATTTATATAACGAATACTCCGATTTTACCAGTTAAAAAACTATAAATCAAGCCTATAACCTGAATTTTCCTATTAATTTAAGTATCTGATAAAATATGATTAATATGAATAAATTAGAAAAAACACTAAAAGACGTCAAAAAACGCTTCAAATCTATAAAAAAGAAGAAAAATATTGAATCTTTAAAGAAGCAATTAGCTGATCTTGAGGCAAAAACTAAGGTTAAGGATTTCTGGGATGCTACCAAAAAAGCTCAAGCTATCATGCAGGAGATTGGTTCTTTGCGAGACAAGATTGAAGAGATTGAAAATTTCGAGCAAAAAATAGAAGACCTTGAAGTGATGATAAATTTACTTAAAGATGCTGAAAGTCCGCAAAAGAAAGATATAAAAGATGTAAAGGAACAGGCAAATAATTTAGAGGAGTTAATTAATGAGATTGAATTGGAAACATACTTGTCCGGCAAGTTCGATAAAAGCGATGCTGTGTTTTCAATACATGCTGGTCAAGGTGGAACTGAGGCGTGTGACTGGACTGAAATGCTTCTGCGCATGTATCTGAGATATTTTGAAAATAAGGACTGGAAGGTAGAAATTACAAATGAAGTAAAGGGTGAAGAAGCTGGTGTATCAACTGTGTCAATGGAAGTTAAGGGTAAATATGCTTTCGGTTATCTTAAAGGTGAGCATGGAACACACCGTCTAGTTCGTATATCTCCCTTTAATGCTCAAGGCTTGAGACAGACTTCATTTGCAGCTGTTGAGGTAGCTCCTGTCATTGATGATGATGTTGAAGTAGATATAGATACAAATGATATAGAGTTTTCAGCTGTTAGATCTGGTGGAGCTGGAGGTCAGAATGTAAATAAGGTAGCAACTGCTGTCAGGCTCGTTCATAAACCATCTGGAATATCAGTACACTGCTCTACTCAAAGAAGCCAGAATCAAAACAGAGAATATGCTATGAGACTTTTACGAGCTAAGCTTTATCAGAAAAAAATTGAAAAGTTGGAAGAAGAAAAGGAAGAGGAAGTTGGAGAGCACAAAATAGCAACTTGGGGAAATCAAATTCGCAGTTATGTACTCCATCCGTATAAAATGATTAAAGATCTTCGAACTGGTATAGAACGTAACGATACTGAAGATATTCTTGATGGAGATTTGGAAGAATTTATTCAAGCAGGTGTTAAACTATAAACCTCTAATTAGATTATCATAAATATAGAATAATAATTGATAATACTTTTCATTTTGTTATGCTTATAACGAATTATATTATATATTTTATTAATTTACTTATGAGGAAATTTATATGTTTTTCAGCAATTGCAATCTTATTCTTGTTTTTATCTAGTCCAAAAGTTGAATCTCAAACGGTTTTATATGATATTAGATTGAATGAGGTGATGCCAAATCCGGAAGGAAGCGATACTGACTATGAATGGATAGAAATATTCAATTTCTCGAGTGTTTCTATTGATTTGGGAAGCTGTACTATTGATGGAAGAAATTTCCCAGAAGATACTTCGATTAATGAGAATGATTACTTAATAGTGACGAGAGATATACTAGATAAAGATGAAGATGGAAAAAGTTTTGAGGAGAGATGGGGTGATGGAAGTGGTGATTGGGGGGATCATGAAAGTGAAATATATCCAATAATTGAACTTGGTATTAGTATGAGTAATTCAAATGATTTGGTTATACTGGAATGTCCTGGCTTTGAAGATAGTTTTACATGGAGTAATGCAGAAAGCGGGCAGTCATACTCGTTTTCTGAAGATGAAGAATGGGTTGATAATTTTAGCATTACGCCTGGTGATAGAAACGAGTCTGTTCCAGAAGTAATTTATTCTCATGATCTTGTAATTACTGAAGTCTATCCATCTCCAGATACAAAGCTGTCTGAGACTGAATGGCTGGAGATTTATAATTATGATGAAAGTAGTATTAACTTGAAGGGATGGACGCTTAGTGATAATACAAAAAATATGGCTATTGATGAAGAAGTTATTATTACATCGAATTCATATATGGTTTTTGATAGTGATTTTTTGAATTTCACGCTGAATAACAGCGGAGAGGTGATAAGCTTGTTCGATCCAAATGAGGAAATAGTAGATTCATTTGAATACTTAAATACTGATAGACAAATCAGCAACATGAGAAAGTTCAATGATGGAAAATATGGAGATGAGATTTTTCAGACACAAGTTGCGACTTATTTAGAGGAAAATATTCATATAGATCCGGGTGATGTTTTTTATGGAAAAGAAAGGAGTGAAATCATAGATGCAAAAGGGATGAAGATTGGGGACTATGTTTTGATAGAAGGGAATGTAACTGTTGAGCTAGGATTACTTGGTGAAAAGGTTTTCTATATTCAAGATGAAACGGCAGGAATTCAAGTTTATTTGAAAGATATTGAATTATGGCAAAGTTATAAAACGAGTCATAAGCTGAAGATATATGGAGAGTTGAAAGAGTCATATGGAGAAGCAAAAATTTATGTAAATGATAAAAATGCTATTGCAAAAATAGATCAGGGCAGGGAAGTTGATATAAGTAAAGTAAATATTTGCGATGTGGGAAGTGAAACTGTTGGAAATTTAGTGTTTTTAAGCGGAAAGATAATAGAAACATCGGGTAAAACATTTTATATTGGAGATGAGGATTGCAGTATAAAAGTTTTTATAAAAGAGTCTTCGGGTATTGAAGTCCCTGATAAACATAAAGGTCAGTATGCCGGTATAATTGGAATTATTTCAAACTATGGTAATAGGAAAGACTCTTTACGAATTCTACCTCGATATGAAAGTGATATTACTATTTCAGATGATCCAGTTGAATATGGTGAAGTTCTAGCAGCAACCGGAGCTGATATAACTTCGACTTTAATGATGGGAAGTATATTTATTAGTATATCTCTTATATTTCTTAGAAGTGAGGTTATTCAGTCTCTAATTGGGAAATTTTTATAGCCTCTTTTAGAGCAATGTTCCCCACTCTAGTTCGTTTCAGAGTGTAGAGCATGGCGGGTATATTGCCTATTTCTTCACCAATGTCCTTTGCAAGTTGTCTAATGTAAGTCCCTTTAGACACTTTTGCTCTAAGTTTGATTATCATTAGTTTGTATGTTTTTTTCTCATCTCTTAGAAATTCTATTTTATTACTTTTAATTACTTTTGCTTCTAATACTTCTATTTGTTTGATATTCACTTTACGTTCAGGAATTTTTACTTTAATGATATTTTTTCTATCAAGTTTGCCCTGTCTTTTTAGTTTTTTAAATATTCTGGATTTACTATCAATTTTAAAATTAACTTCTGAATCTTCTTTTTTAATTCTTGTTGCACTATGCGCCAATTCTCTTAATCTAATACCATTAACTTTAACTGAGCTGTATATTGGTACTTCCTGATAAGAAATTCCTTTAAATTTATTTATGTATTTACTGATTTTTTCTTCTGATAATTTGGAAACATTTGTTATACTCTCAGTCTTTCCTTCGGGATCCAATGTGCCAGTGGTTACACCAAGTAACAAATCAAATTCATATTCTTTATCCATGAGTAGAAAGTTATTAGCAAGTTTAGTATTTTTACCAACAAGGATGATCATCAATCCTGTTGCAAATGGATCCAGTGCGCCAGTATGCCCTACTCTCCGAGTTTTCAGCTTTTTGCGAATTTTATCGACTAGGTCATGTGAGGTAATACTTTTAGGTTTATTTATTGCTAAGATAGCCGATATTCTTCCGTATTTATCTATATAGGTTTTATTTATTTCGTGTTCATTCATGATGATTTTTAATTTGTAGATAATACTAATATAATGAATAATTATAACAGTAATGTGTCAAGAGATGAAAAAGTATCTACTTTTTTTCAAAAATAGTTTTGAAGAAGTACTTGTATATAGGGCAAACTTAGCGTTTGGATTCTTTCTTAAACTAATAACGTTTCTAGCATTCATTTTTATTTGGAGACAAATAGCAAGTGAAGGAAACGAAATAGAAGGGTATGGGTTAGATGGAATTATACTTTATTATCTTTTGACTCAGACTATAGATAGTGTTTATTCAAGTAATTGTGCTAGACTATTAAGAGAAGACATACTGAGTGGAAATTTGTCAGGGAGATTAGTTAGACCTTTTAGCAAGATTTTTTATTATTTTGCTAAGCAAGTTGCTCAAGTTATAGTAGAAGGGTTTATTCACATTATTCTAACTTTACCAGTACTTATTGTACTGCCAGATATATTTATGAACTTAGATATTAGCTTAAGTTCGGTATTGTTATTCATCATTTCAATTATTATGGCAATGATATTTTCTTTTAGTTTGTTTTTTTCTATTGGTATCATTTCTTTCTGGACTAAGCAGTCTGGGGGATTGCAAATGGTTGTAAAGAATGCAGCCAGAATACTGACAGGGGATTTGATTCCTCTTGATTTACTTCCATTCACATTTAGGCGTTTCGTCTTGTTTACTCCATTTGCTTATATTCTTTATTTCCCAATTAAGATTATAATGGGAGGTATTAGTAATGCTGAAATAGTTAGATCATTCATTATTGTAATTATTTGGATAAGTATATTTAACTTTTTAAATTTAGTACTTTGGAAAAAGGGGTTAAAAAAGTATGAAGCTGTCGGGATTTAGAAAACACATGCGAATATGGAAGAGGCTGATAAAGCTAGAACTTATGACTGACATGCAGTATAGATTGAATTTCTTATTTTCATTTTTGGGTACATCTGCATGGCTTACCAGTGAATTGCTGTTTATAAATTTTCTATTTGATAAGTACCAAACAATAGCTGGCTGGGAGAGGCAGTTCCTTATACTTTTAGTAGGATTCAATCAATTATGGGTTGGCGGTTTGTATTTCCTAATAATATGGCGGTCTCTAACTCATATAGCTGACCAGATTAGGAGAGGAGTTGCTGATAGAATATTCACATTGCCTGTTAATACTAGATTTTTTGTTTCTGTTTTCAAAATCGATTGGACTAGTCTTTCAATAATGCTGAATGGAATTTTTCTTATAATTTATGTTTTATGGGAGTATGACTTTGAAGTTACTTTCTTGAATTTGCTCTTTTCATTGGTACTTTTGCTTTTATCCGGCTGGATAATTTACTGCCTTCACTTCATATCAATGTGTACTTCTTTCTGGATTAAAAACTCTGCTTCAATTATGTATTTTGTAAATGTTTTAGATAGGTTCACAAGATATCCTTACGAGATATTTACAAAAGGTGTGTGGAGTTTCATCTTTACGTTTATCATACCTATAGTTATAATCGCAAATGTTCCTGCTAGAGCATTTCTTGGCATACTGGATTTTAAATATGTATTATATTCAATTACGGTAGCTGTGTTTCTAACAATCATATCGCAGGTACTTTGGATACTAGGAATTAAAAGATACGAAAGCTCAGGAAGCTGAGTATATAATTCTGCTTTTACTTTTAATGCCAATAATGTAAAATCATTTACATATTTAAAATTATTTTAAATTTTTATGTTTGGTGATATTAATGAAGTTAGAGTTATGGGAAACATGACTCGCGATCCAGAGCTTAGAAAAACAAATAGTGGAACCTCCGTATGTAATTTTTCAGTTGCTACAAATAGAAGATACCAGCAAAACAATGAATGGAAAGAAGACGTAGAGTTTCATAATGTTGTCATATGGGGTAGGCGTGCGGAGTCTTTTGTTGAAAGAGCAAAAAAAGGTACTAGGCTATATATAGAAGGGAGACTTCAGACAAGAAGCTGGGAGGACCAAAATGGGTCGAAGCAGTTCAAAACAGAAATTATTGTATCAAAGGTGATACTAATTGATAGATACGATAAACCCGAATCATCAGGTTCTTCTTATGACAATTCATCTGGGACTAACGATAAACCAGCTCCACAAGCCAAAAAGCCTGAAAAAAAGAAACCTTCTAATGATGATGAGTCTATAGATCCGGACGACTTACCTTTTTAGGAAAGATATAGTAATATTACTAGTATATAATTGATATATTGCTATATTTATGTGTGAAAATGTTCTATATATAGAAGCTTTAAAATCTGAATCCTTAGTTACAGGTGAATTCTATGATCCTGAAAATTGTGTTCTCGTAGTTTTGGGAAAAAATTGGAGAAAAGATCCGCAAGGCAGAATTACAGATTTAAGTATTCCTTCCTATATGTCGTCTCTTGCTGCATCAGTACTCATGGAGTTTGATCTTGCAAAGCATGTAATATTCTCAAGCGGTTTTACTGGGGATAGTATATCTGAAGCAAGAGCTATGTATTCAGCTATCTCTGACAGTAGCAGATTACCAAACGATGTTAATATATATTTAGAAGAGAGATCATTTGATACACATACTAATGTGAAAGAAGTAATACAAGTAATTAAAGATAATGAGCTTGTAAATAAAACAGTATTTCTTCTAACTATTGGTTTTCATCTACCGAGAGCTTTAGAAATATTTCGCTTAAATGGAATAGAAGCTGTAGGATTTTCTTCAGAAGAGATATTAAGTTATTTCTTACCAGAAACTAGATATGTTAGTGGAGTTGTTGAAAAATATTTAAGATCGCCAAAGGTTATTCTAGAAGAATTTAAAGAAGTTTTATTGTGGTTTAGTCTATGGGTTGATAGAAATGGGCATCTTTCAAATTTTATTACTAGAAGAACTAGGAATGTTCAATTAGATAAATGCCGAAGGACAAAACTGATTTAATTCACACTCATTACACTTCGGTTTTCTTGCAAGGCAAATTGTTCTTCCATGCCAGAATAATATTGGGTTAATTCTATGATAACAACTTTTAGGAAAGATTTTCATTAGATCCTGTTCAATTTTTTCTGCTGTTTTTTCTTTAGTTAAATTCAGACGTTGACTCATGCGTGCAACATGAGTATCAACAGCTATGCCTTCGCTTTTTCCAAATATGACTCCCTGATAGACATTTGCTGTTTTTCTACCTACACCTGGCAACTTTATTAATTCTTCTAAATTTTTTGGAGTTTTACCTTTATATTCTGTTAGTATTATCTTTGCAGCGTTCTTCAGATACTTGGATTTTGAATTGAAAAAACCTATGCTGTGAATATCTTTTGATAATTTAGTTAAATCGGCGTTAGCAAAGCTTTCAAGAGCAGGATAATTTTTGAAAAGACCCTTTGTAATGCTATTCACCTGATCGTCATTTGACCTAGCAGACAATATAACAGAGAATAGAAACTGCCAGTCACTCTTCCAGTTTTTCAAACCTGTACTTGGATAGTCTTTATATTTCTTATTCAGTAGTTTATAAGTGAGGTTTGCTATTTTTTTCTCGTCAATTTGCATATGTACTGATTTCCAAGATTATTATACTATTATACAATTTGGGATGTTATAATGCTAAAGATATACAGCTATTTATGAAGAAAACTTTTTTTAAAAATCATGACTGGTTTATAACTCTAATAGTTTTTATGCTTCTATGTATTGGAGTTATAGTTATTTATTCTGCAACTTTTACAGCGGAGACTCTTGTTGAAGGTACTGGTACAGTAAATAGGCAGCTAGTTTTCATAATTCTTGGATTTTTTGTATATTTTTTATTCTCTAGAGTTGACCCAACATATTATAAGTATTTACCTGTGCAAATATTTATGATTATTTTAACTGTTGGATTATTGCTCTATGTTTGGTTATTTGGAGATCCAATTAGAAATACAAATAGATGGATTGAATGGGGATTTATTCGAATTCAGCCTTCTGAATACACAAAAGTAACCTTAATACTTCTAAATAGTGCAATATTATCAAATTTAATCAAAGCAAATGTAATTGAAGATATTGATTGGGGGGAGATATGGAAAAAGAGAAGTTTCAA
>Ga0180433_10012275_pt1 | contig 10041 bp, 5 predicted proteins | sample SS_ome_8_FD_132980 | JGI IMG/M metagenome (GOLD analysis project Ga0180433, IMG submission 132980) | Hypersaline lake sediment archaeal communities from the Salton Sea, California, USA - SS_1_D_1 metaG | ecosystem: Environmental > Aquatic > Non-marine Saline and Alkaline > Hypersaline > Sediment...
CCAACCGTCGCTGTAGCGTCGGGTCTCCGTGCCCGACGTTGGTCGGGTCTTTGTGCCCGACGGGTTTCGTCGTGGGTGGAACCACGACGCTACACCTGCCCTTGCATCCAACCGTCGCTGTAGCGTCGGGTCTCCGTGCCCGACGTTGGTCGGGTCTCCGTGCCCGACGTTGTCTATTGAATCGCCCTCCGCGGTAATGGTATACTAGCTTCAGGAGTTGGCGATGATGAAATCGCAACAACATAACAGACTGGTGTTGTTATTCATATTCTCTTTGCTCTGTCTCAACCTCTCATCGCTCTGCTTTGCCCGCACATGGCGGGTTCCCTCCGAATGTCCCACGCTTAAGGCCGGCTGCGACTCCGCATCATACGGTGATACCGTGCTGGTCGCGCCCGGCATATATGAGAGGAACACGGAGCCCGAGACCTGGTGGTTGCTTAAGCCCGGGGTCTCGATGGTGAGCGAAGCCGGGCCGGAGGTGACTTTCATAGAGATCTGCAACATTTCCTTGGCGGTCGGAGTGAACGAGGAAGGTGTTCGGTTCTCAGGTTTCACGGTGAGGTATGGTTCCGGTCCGGACTGCGAGGTCCCGCCTGTGGCTAACTATGGCGTTTGGTGTACGGCCACAGACGCGGTTATAGAGAATTGCTTCATCGAAGGCTTCTACGTGGGGATCCTGATGGAAGTGCCTTCTTTGCAGTGGTGGAAGCCGGTGTTTCGGAACAACCACATCAGGGGGTGCAGCAGGGGGATATCTCTAGAGGGTGTAATGGACTCTGGCAGACCCTATCTGGAGGGCAATGTGATCACCGAGTGTTTTGACGGCGTCTTTGTGATAGACTCATCGCCTAATCTTGCTGGTAATATAGTGACGCATTGCATAGAGGCCGGATTGTACTACGCAGGTCACTGCGGCGGCAACTGCAAGAGAAACGTTATCGCCAATAACGACAGCTATGGAGTCTTGATACTATCGGCTGATCCTCCGCTTGCGGTGCCTGACTTCAATGGGGGCTTGATGCCGGCCGATGCGAACGATTTCTATGGCAACGGCAGTTATGACATCAAGTACCCCTATTCCGACGAAGGCGGTGTGATGGCGAAGTGGAACTGGTGGGGTTCTGACTGCCCGGACTTCTCGGATAAGGTCAGCGGACGTGTGTATTACGAGCCTTGGACGGACTCCTCGCACACGTTACGCATGGACACGGAAGCATGCGAAAACGCCACGAAGCCCTCCACCTGGAGTGAGATAAAGGCGCTGTTTAGATAGCCCCCTCCTAGAGTGCCTCAACGGATAGACCGTCGGGGATGGAACCCCGACGCTACATTGAAACGAGTTTTTTGTAGCGTCGGGTCTCCGTGCCCGACGCCGGTCGGGACCCAACCCCGACATCGGGACGGGTATTTTTTGTAGCGTCGGGTCTCTGTGCCCGACGGGCAGTTGCAGCGTCGGGTCTCCGTGCCCGACGTTGGTCGGGTTTCCTACCTCGACGCAGGCATGGGAGGTGGTGGGGATGACGGATTACAAGACCTGGGGCAAGTCGCGCTCTCTGAGGCTTAAGCACTTCGATTATAAGGGTGGAGGAAGAGCCTATCACGTGATTGTGGGTACATGTGATGGGGATGCACTGTTCCGTGACGGAGATCTCAATGAGCAAGTAGTCAAATCACTCAAGAAGGCCTCGCAAATCTATGGCTATACCCTGATTGTATACTGCCTGATGCCGGACCATTTGCATATCCTCATCCAGGCGAAACCGGAGTGCAAAGATCTCACTGAGCTTATCGGCGGCTTCAAATCCTATACGAACCGCATAGCCGGACGGAAGATCTGGCAGCGTGGATTCTACGAGCATGTTCTTCGGAGGGATGAGGTGCTGATCAAGGTCGCGGAGTATATCCTTAACAACCCGGTGAGAGCTGGGTTGGTGAAAAGACGAAGTGAGTATGAGTGGGGGGAGGTATTGATTTGAGCTGGGCGTGAAAGACAACGTCGGGGATGGAACCCCGACGCTACACGACGGGTGCGGAGAGGCGAGATTCGTCGGGGATGGAACCCCGACGCTACACGACGGGTGCGGAGAGGCGAGACTCGTCGGGGATGGAACCCCGACGCTACAAAGGGGTTGACCGGGGGAAGGGAGGGGACTTATGATAGGGCGATTGTGGGCATGGTTTGTCGCATGGATTACGCAGAGGGCCGGCTTAGTTGAAGACCAAGGTAATTCCCGCACTATTGCTGCTGCTTCTCTTAAGCACCCTGCCGGCCGCTGCCGTCATTCACCGCACCGGGCTTCCCGATTTCGCCGCATACCTTAGAGACGCCGGTCTGACGAAGCTCTACCGTACCGAAGTCCGGACCCTTTGCCTCGAATACAAACATCCGGCGGCATGTCTGGAACTCGCGGCCTTGCGTTCGGACACTGAGCGCTACGATGCGGCTGCCATGCTGGACAGCATTGACTATCGTGATCGAACGGGGGAGTTCGCCGACGATCTCCTGAAGGCGCGCGTGCTTTTCGAGATAGGCAAGCACAAGGAGGCCCTGGAGACCATAGAACCGACAATTGAGGCGCTCCCGGCAAAGGACCTTCTGGTGGAGGCGGTTCTCTTAAGGGCGCAGTGCCAGTACCATCTGGGACATGCTGACGAGGCCCTCACCAACCTTCGCTCGATCCGCCCTCTCATACCCGAAGGCCGCGTCGAGGAATTGCCGCTCTATTTGGGTTTGTGTGAGGAAGCGGCCGGTAACCTGGAGGAGGCGAGGAGATTTCTGGAAGAGGCCGAGACAGGTGGATCGGCGGATGCCGCGCTCGCGCTTTTAAGGCTTGCACTGAAACGGAATGACCTTGACCACTTCCGCGTTGTCGCCGACGAGATCGGGCTCAATGGGCTTGATCTGGACTATCGGAATGTGTGCGGGCTCGCGAGCGAGGTGGGAGAGGTACTCCCTGAGGCCTGGCGGTCCCTGATGGAGCCTCTTATCGCAGACAGCCAATTCACGATAGAGGAGTGTCCAGAGGTCGAGCCCATGCTCGTGCGCCTGGCCGAGGCGGGTGAGGATGTCTCAGCATACTGCGGAACCCTGCTCGGCCGGGTGGTCTCGAACCGGTCGTCGGATTGGCTGCGCTACGCAAGGGCAATCTCCGGAGAGGATAGCGCGCGCTGCGACACGCTGGCCCTGTTATCCCGCGAGGCTACGGAGAGGAATCTCAAGGTGAGGTGCATTGCCGGATGCCTGGCCCGGGCGGGTGATGAGGAAAGACCGGTCTTTGCGGGCAGGTTCCTTCCTATGCTTCCAGGTCTGTGGGTTGAACTCGATCCTGAAGAGCAAAAAGAGGTTGCGTCACTTCTGATTGAGTCGGGTCAGCCGGAGCCGGGGCGCGCCAGGTTAAGGCTGCTGGCCGAAGACCTCCATGTCGGATACGACGATGCCGCGATGCTGGAGATAGCGTCTGCATTGGAGAGATCTGGGGACCTTGAGGGAGGTTTGTCCTTCTACAAGGCGCTCTCGGAATCTCCTGTTCCCTCCCCATACAGCCTTCTTGCCAAGAGGTCCGCGTATCTTGTGGAAAGGACCGGTGAGCCCGAAGAGGACGTAGCGGGCGTTGTGGAGAGAGTTGCCGAGCAAGGGGTATCCCCCCTCGATCTCGGCGATGTCTTCATGAATCGTCTCAGGGACTTCGACCGGGCCGCGAGCTTCTATAGGCGGGCCTTACGCGACCCACCCGAGGGTGTGCCGGCCGACTTCATAAGCATCAGGCTTGCTGAGGCTCTCGCTGCCGGTTTCCTGGAGACCGGGGAAGGGGACCTGAGGTCCGAGGCACTGGGTCTTATCGGCGCCGTTTCCGATACCAATACGGTCGCCGCCGGCGAAGTGCTGCGGGTGCTTGAGGTTTCGACCGGGTGGCTGGGGGAGGAGCGCGACCGGGCCTTCGCCGTCCTGCAGAAGCTGGGCGGACGACAGGACCTCAAGAGCAGCGACCTCTACCAATGTGCAAGACTGCTCTACCATCTCTTCTCGGAGCATGACGGCAATGTATATGCCCAGTGTGCAATGACCCTGAGAAGGCTTGCCGATGAGTACCCGACCTCGAAGGAAGCCCCGTTGGGTGCTTTTCTATTGGCACGCCTCAAGTTCATAGCCGGTGACTATGTTGGGGCTCTCGAAGCCTACAAGGCGTGTCGCGAAGTGTGGCGGAGTCACGCCGTCGCCAGCCTCTGTGAAGAAGGGATAGGGGACTGTTACCTCTACTCGGGCGGCTTTGAGAGGGCTCTGGATCACTATGCGGAATTGAATCCGTCACCCCGGGTTGCCTTGAAGGTCGGGCAATGCCATGAACTCTCCGACCGTCCCGACTCTGCCCTGACCTATTACGGCCTGGCCCTTCGGAGACTGTCTCCGCCTTCGGTCTGGGCTGTATCAAGATTCCGGCACGCGCTTGTGACACTTGAAGAAAGAAATGTGGATGCCGCCCTGGCCCGTCTTGATTCACCTTTGCCCGCCCTTAGGGAGGTTATCAAACCCTTCAGGCACCTGACTTCCGCATATGCCCTTGGTCGAGCAGGGTACCAGGACATCGCGAAGGGGATCTTGACGCGCGCATCCCGGGGTGAGGGCGATGTCGCTTGTGAGGCGCTGCTTCTTCTTTCCAGGCTTAAGTCCGATGATGTTTCCGATGGCGAGCCCGAGACGCTCGGCGAGGGAGAGACTGTCTGCAAGTCCATCTATGGAGCACTCAGACTTCTCTATGAGCGCGCGTATCTGTCATGCTCGGCCGGATCGCTGGACGACTGCATCAAGCAACGCAAGCGCTACCAGCAGCGTTTCCCCCTGGACCTTGATGCTCGACTGACCTTTGACGTGCACCAGGCCCTCATACTCTACCGTGAAGGCCTTGAAGACAGCGCAAGTGCGATAATAGGCAGTCTTATGAGAAGCGGACGCCGGCACGATGCCCTGGCTTACGGGCTGTATCGCAAGGGAATTCACCATATGGTCGAGGACGACTACCGTGCGGCACTCGGGGCGTTTCGAAAGATAGAGGAGGGGTATGGGGATTCCGATCTCTATCCGGAGACCGTGCTCAAGCTGGGGACGGTCTACTACATGATCGAGAAGTATGACTCGTCGGCCGCTTACTTCGAAATCGCCACGGGCGCAGAGAAGGCCTCGGTTGCGGAGAATGCTTTCTTCAATCTCGGTCTCGCTCTTGAGGAGGCGGGCCGGCTGGTTGAGTCGTCTGAGGCGTTCCGGGGTCTGGCGACCCGTTTCCCGTTCTCCGAGAGGTTCGATCGCGCGCTGATGCGGACGGGGTACACTCTTCAGCAAGCGGGCCGGCCACGGGAGGCTATCTCGGTCTACCGGGCCCTGCTTCAGTACGTCGACGCCCCGGAGACCGCTGCCGAAGCCATGTACTGGATCGGAGAATCGTTTGCCGAGATGGGCGATCCGGCTCGCGCCGCCTGTGAGTTCCTGAGAGTGGTGCACGTCATCCCCGACGGCGGGCCCTGGACGGGAACGGCAGCCTTCAGGGCGGGGATGGAGTGTGAAAAGGCTGGCCTCGTGGAACATGCTTTAATAGTTTATCGGGAGAATGTAAGGAAGTATGGCAGGGAAACAGACTGGGGCCGTGCTTCCGGTGAGCGGCTTGACGAACTGTCCACGCCGCAGGAAGTCCGGCAGGATAAGCCGGATGTTCCACCGGAACGTGAAGCCGAGCAATTGAGAAGGCAGCAATAGTCCCGGCAAGGCCCCGCAGAATACCGGCGCCAGTTGAGCAGCCTGTACCTTCGAACGACTGGAACGTGATCCTCGTGCCCTACTTGGCTACGCCGGGGTGCTCCGAGGAGGCGAGCCCGAAAGGCAAGACCGATGCCCAAGGACAGCATAGTAGTAAAAGGAGCCCGGGAGCATAACCTCAAGTCTGTAGATGTGACCATCCCGCGCGATAAGCTTACCGTGATCACCGGTCTCAGCGGATCCGGAAAGTCCTCGCTGGCTTTTGATACAATCTACGCCGAGGGACAGCGACGTTACGTTGAATCCCTGTCAACCTACGCCCGGCAGTTCCTGGGCCAGATGGAAAAGCCTGATGTAGACTACATCGAGGGCCTATCGCCCGCCATAAGCATCGAACAGCGGACCGCGGGGACCAATCCCCGCTCCACCGTGGGCACGGTTACCGAAATATACGACTACCTCAGGCTTCTCTTCGCCCGTGTGGGTGTGCCGCATTGCTACAAGTGCGGAAAGCCCATTTCCAGGCAGACCGCGGAGCAGATGGTTGACCGCATCCTTGAATTCAAACGGGGGACGCCTGTTCAGATAATGGCTCCTCTGGTGCGCGGCAGAAAGGGCACCCACAAGAGCCTTCTGGACAAAGCCAGAAAGGAAGGCTTCGTGCGGGCCCGGGTCGACGGTCGTCTGCGCGACCTGGACCGCAAAATCAACCTGGACAAGCAGAAGAAACACACAATAGAGATCGTTGTGGACAGGCTCAATCTCGTCGGCGACGTAAGGTGGCGTCTGGCCGACTCGGTGGAGACAGCCCTCAACCTGGGCGGAGGCGTGGTTGCCGTGAAGGCCGGGCGGAAGAAAGAGCTCTTGTTGAGCCAGCTTTTCGCCTGTGTCGATTGTGGGATAGGAGTCCCCGAGGTATCGCCCCGCATGTTTTCCTTTAACAGTCCGTATGGGGCGTGCTCAGCCTGTGATGGTATCGGCAGGACACTCGAAGTTGACCCGTCACTTGTGGTGCCCGACCGCAACGTCTCCCTGGCTGAAGGCGCGGTTGTCCCATGGGGTAAGAAACGCAACATGATGACCTGGGCGATGATCGAGTCGGTAGCCCGCCGCTTCGGCATACCCCTGGACAAGCCCTGGGGTGACTTGAAGCAGGCTCACCGCCGCATCATGCTCTATGGATCGGGGGACGAGGAGATAGCCTTCAAGGTGCGTTCGGCCGGAGGCCGCTCGTCCGAGTATGTGGCCGCATTTGAAGGGGTAATCCCGCGTCTTGAGAGGCGCTACGTCGAGACCGACTCGGAGGATATTCGGGCCTGGATCGAGCAGTTCATGTCCATGCGGGCCTGTCCCGAGTGCGGCGGCAGCCGGCTTAAACCTGAGAGCCTGGCGGTAAAGCTCCGCGGCAACTCCATAAGCGAGGTTACAGGTTTGCCCGTGGGCAAGTGCCTTGGTCTTTTCTCGAGCCTCAAGTTCTCGGGTACTGCGGCCAAGATAGCCTCCCCCATAGTTAAGGAGATAAAGGACCGCCTGGGCTTTCTGGCGGATGTGGGGCTATCCTATCTCACGCTTGATCGCACCGCCGGCACGCTCGCCGGGGGAGAGCTTCAGCGCATAAGGCTGGCGACCCAGATAGGTTCAAGCCTGGTGGGTGTGCTCTATGTGCTGGATGAACCCAGCATAGGGCTCCACATGCGTGACAACCGGCGCCTGCTGGATACCCTCAGGCGGCTCCGGGACATGGGTAACACCGTAATCGTTGTCGAGCATGACCGCGAGACCATACTGGCGGCCGACCACGTGGTGGATCTGGGGCCCGGGGCGGGGAGGGACGGCGGGCGCGTGGTTGCCTCCGGCTCGCCGGAGAGCATTACCGCAAACCGGGATTCGCTCACCGGAAGGTATCTATCCGGCGAGAAGACTATTCCGATGCCAGCGGCCCGCCGCACGGGCACGGGGCAGCATCTCCTCATAAAAGGCGCCAGACAGTTCAACCTCAAGAACATAGACGTCAAGATCCCGCTGGGGACCTTCACCTGTGTCACCGGGGTCTCCGGTTCGGGTAAGAGCACGCTGGTTACGGAGATCCTCTACCGCGATCTCGCACGGCGTTTCTACAGGGCCAAGGACGAGCCGGGCGAGCATGACGCGATTGAAGGCGCGGATCTGGTCGACAAGGTGATCGATATAGACCAGTCCCCCATAGGCCGGACGCCGAGGTCCAACCCGGCGACCTATACCGGTGTCTTCGGTCCCATAAGACAGGTGTTCTCGCAGATACCGGAGGCCCGTGTGCGTGGCTATTTGCCCGGGCGTTTCAGCTTCAACGTCCGCGGCGGCCGGTGCGAGGCTTGCAGGGGTGACGGGGTCAAGAAGATCGAGATGCACTTCCTGCCCGATGTATATATCAGGTGTGACGTATGCGGGGGCAGGCGGTACGAGCGTGAGACCCTGGAGATAAAGTACAAAGGCAGGAACATAGCTGACGTGCTGGAGATGACCGTCGCCGAGGCCAGGGACTTCTTCGAGAACATACCGCCGGTCAAGCGGAAGCTGGACACGCTTTACGATGTCGGCCTCGGCTATATCCAGCTCGGTCAGCCGGCTACTACGCTTTCCGGCGGCGAGGCCCAGCGTGTGAAGCTGGCCAAGGAGCTCTCCAAGATAGGCACGGGTCGGACGCTTTACATTCTAGATGAGCCCACGACCGGGCTCCACTTCGAGGATACGCTCATGCTCCTGGGTGTGCTCGACCGCCTGGTGGAAAAAGGAAATACCGTGATTGTAATCGAGCACAACCCTGACTGCATAAAGGTAGCCGATCATATCATAGATCTCGGGCCCGAGGGAGGAGACGAAGGGGGAAGGATCGTCGCCGAGGGTACTCCCGAGGAAGTGGCCCGTATCAAGACTTCCCATACGGGGGACGTGCTGAGGGATCTCCTCCGTCAGGAAGTGCGCAGATATGGTCTTGAAAAAACAGCTACAAGGCGTTAAGGTGACTAAACCTAGGAGGGGACTTGGAACTCAAGAAGACACCTTTCTATGATAAACACATAGAGGCCGGCGGGCGCATGGTGCCTTTTGCCGGCTATGAGATGCCTATCGAGTTCTCAGGCAGTGTGGAAGAGCACCTGGCCGTTAGAAACAGCCTCGGGATATTCGACGTATCGCACATGGGCGAGATAACCATCTCCGGTGAAGGAGCACTGGACTACGTTAACATGCTGACCACCAATGATGTGCGGAGCCTCGACCTCTTCCAGGCCCAGTACTCGGCGCTCCTTAACCATCACGGCGGCATTATCGATGACCTGGTGGTCTACAGGAGGAAGTATGACTACCTGCTGGTGGTGAACGCCGTCAATGCCGAGCGCGATCTTGCCTGGATAACCGAACATGCTCCCGGGAACGTGGTCGTCAAGGACATGAGTGAAGAAACCGCCCAAATAGCTGTGCAGGGTCCTCAGGCGGCGGGACTGGTGGAAGAGGTATCAGGCGAGAGTATAAGCGGCCTGGCCTACTTCAGGTCCATGGGTGCCAGGATCGCCAACTCCCCGTGCTTGCTCTCGCGTACCGGTTATACGGGAGAAGACGGTTTCGAGATATACGTGGACACGATGGGGGCGGGGGAGGTCTGGGACGCTCTGGCCAAGGGGGAGCCAGGGCCGGTGCCCTGCGGGCTCGGCGCACGGGACAGCCTTAGATTGGAGATGGCATTCCGGCTTCACGGCAACGATATGGATGAGACCACCACCCCCTTCGAAGCCGGTCTGGGCTGGATAGTGAAAATTGAAAAAGGGGACTTCTTTGGAAAAGAGGCCCTGATCGAGCAGAAGAAGCAGGGCGTACCCAGGCGCCTGATCGGTCTCGTTTCCGATGCCAGACGTTTTCCCAGGCCCGGCTACGATGTGCTGTCGGGTGGCAGAAGGATAGGTACCGTCACAAGTGGAGGTTACTCGCCTTCCCTCGGCAAAGGTATAGCGCTGGCCTATGTGGAAACGGAGTACGCGCGGAAGAGCGTGGATTTTCGAATCGATGTCAGGGGCCAGCTGATAGAAGCCCGGTTGGTAAAAGGCCCCTTCTACAAGAAACCGAAGGCCGAGTAGAAAGGAGTTCTCTACATGATTCCCGACGATCTTCTCTTCACCGAGAAACACGAGTGGGTCAGGATCGATGGCGACACAGCCACGGTAGGAATAAGCGACTATGCCAGGCAACAGCTTGGGGACATAGTCTATGTCGAGCTCCCCGAAACCGGTGTCAAGGTCAGCAAGATGAACGCCTTCGGC
>Ga0180433_10012276_pt1 | contig 10041 bp, 9 predicted proteins | sample SS_ome_8_FD_132980 | JGI IMG/M metagenome (GOLD analysis project Ga0180433, IMG submission 132980) | Hypersaline lake sediment archaeal communities from the Salton Sea, California, USA - SS_1_D_1 metaG | ecosystem: Environmental > Aquatic > Non-marine Saline and Alkaline > Hypersaline > Sediment...
CAATAATGACTCCATTTGATGTTGCATCTACTACAGTATCTTTTTCCCCGGCAGGATCTGAAATAAAACCCAGTACTTCCCCTTTAGCAACCATGTCCCCCAGTGCAACCTGGGCTCTTAAAATACCGCTCAAAGATGCACGGACCCAGGTGCTTGACCTCAAAAGTACTGGAGACCTGCTTTTTTTGGCTCTTGTTTTTGCCAGCATGCCCAGTTCGCGCATAACATTAAGAATTCCTCGCACGGCAACACGAATAGAAACCTCATCAAAGCGTAGGGCTTCGCCTGCTTCGTAAACCATAACAGGCACATCTTCTTTTTGTGCCGCATACCGAAGTGAACCTTCCGGTGGAGCAGAATGCAATAACACCGGAGAAGCAAAGGCACGGGCAAGATCATTTAACTGCCCGGCTTTTAAATCTGCCCTGATTTGAGGAAAATTGTCACGATGAATAGCTGCGGTATGTAGATCAATACCAATATCTGCACGACACACAACCTCTGACATGAAAATATTGGCCAGCCTGCCAGCGAGAGACCCTGATTCTTTTCCGGGAAAAGAGCGGTTCAAGTCTCGTCGATCTGGCAAATAACGTGAATGCCCATCAAAACCAAAAACATTGACAACTGGAACTGCCAACAATGTTCCTTTGAGGCGCTTAATACTGTTTAGAGATAAAACTCGACGAATGGCCTCGACGCCATTAATTTCATCACCATGTATTGCGGCGCTCAAAAACAATACTGGCCCATCCTTTTTACCGTGAACGACATGTACGGGCATGGAAACGGATGTATCCGAATGTAACCCAGGCAATCCAAGGCGGATAATCTTACTTTCCCCTGGTTTTATTAAGTCATTACTTATTTCAAAAGCTTTTCTCATACTTTTTTTCTTTTACCCATCAGGTAAGATTTTCCGGGGTCTACCAGGTAAATTCCTTCCATCGCCTTACGGCCAATTAGCATACGAAATCCCATGTTATCTCTGTTTGTCAGCGTAACTTCGGCTCTATGGACAGAATTACCTATTGCAATATTGGTTTCAATCACGAAGCGCAGTTCAGTATGACCTCCGGAATCTCTTACCTCGCGCTCATCAAGAAGTGGAGCCTGACATTCAATGACTGTATCTAAATCGCGTTGTTTTGGGTGAATATTAAATTTAACAAACTTTTCGCCGGATACTTCTATCAACTGAACATCAAAAGCATGTAAAGCAGATGTCCTTGCACCAGTATCAACTTTGGCTTTTATACGGCCGATCCCTAAATCAGGAAGCGAAACCCACTCTCTCCACCCCAGTGTTTCAGTCATCGTCTGAGATCTCAGGCTGAGTGACAGGTGTATCAGGGAGATCCTGTACTGTAGGTCGACGTCTACGTCGTGTTTTGGCAGGCACCATTCCCCTCATAGATTCAAGTTTTCCAAAACAGAGTAATTTATCTTCTGCCTCTAAAACGCGATTCATTTTTGGATTGGGTATCACTTTATTGCCTCGATAGAGCGTGAGGACATTAAGATCTTTTTCAGACAAATCAATATCTGAAAGCTGCCTACCGACATATTCGGATCCTTCAGGTACATAAATCTCATTAACCCCATATCCTTTGCTTACGGTGAGCCTCTGCCGAATATCAATTTCAGGAAACTCTACCTGAGCGGCTATATAATCGATAATAGCTCCAGCAACATCGAGTTGTGTGCATGTTTCAATGCCTTCCAGGCCAGGAGAGGAATTGACCTCCATTATTTGCGGACCAGTTGCACTTTCCAGCATATCAACGCCTGCAACCCTCAATCCCATGATTTGCGCAGAACGGATGGCCGCTTGAACATACTCCTCATCTAACTCTACAGGCTCAGCTATACCACCTCGATGAACGTTACTGCGGAATTCCTGACCCTGTGCAACACGCCGCATTGCAGCTACGACCCTATCACCAACCACTATTGCACGAATATCTTTACCACGGCTTTCCGATACAAATTTTTGGATCAGAACATTTTGTTTCTGACTTTGCAGTAATTCGATAATCGACTCAGCTGCCTTAACTGATTCTGCCAGTAACACTCCGATGCCTTGAGTTCCCTCAATTAGCTTAATGATTACGGGAGCCCCACCAACTCTTTCGATTGCCGGCAATACGTCCTTTTTATCTCGAACAAAAGTGGTTTCGGGAATACCAATATGATGCCTGGCAAGTATTTGCAAACTGCGTAATTTATCTCGTGAATTTTCGATACTGTGGGCTGTATTGGCACAAAAAACATCCATTTGCTGAAACTGTCTGACCACAGCTGTGCCGTAGTATGTGATGGAAGCCCCTATCCTTGGAAGTACTGCATCATAAGAACTGAGTTGTTTCTGTCGAAAATATAAGTCTGGATTACCTCGCTTTAAGTCGATGGCAAACTTAAGGGTGTCCAGTACTTTGGCATTTATTCCCCTGTCAATGGCAGCTTCTTTTAATCGACGTGTGCTGTATGCCTTTGAAGATCTCGAAAGAATAGCTAATTTCATGATTTGTCTCTTAAATATTAAATGTATTAATTTTTTTCATCATCTGACTTATCACATCAAATCATGGTTGGCTTTCATTCTCTTCCAAGTGCACTACGCGCTGAGGGAACGGGATCTCAATATCCGCTTTTCTAAATTCTTCATCGATAGAAAAAAGTAAATCACTACGGACAACCAAACGGCTATCTACGTTCTTGATAAAACAGCGTAGTTCAAAATCCAATGAGCTATCACCAAAACCAATGAAGCGAACCTGCGGAGAGTCAACTCGATAATCATGTGTTAATACCATTGGATGATCATTTGCTATTTTTAGTAGTATATCCTTTACCAATTGGGTATCTGACCCGTATGCCACACCAACAGGAACAATGACTCTTCCTATAGAGTCCTGGTGCATCCAGTTCGTTACCTGGTTAGAAATCAATTCAGAGTTTGGTACTAAAACATCCGCTCGATCGAATGTCTGTATCAATGTATAGCGGATATTGATTTTTTTAACATACCCTTCTGTGGAGCCTACTATTACCCAGTCACCGGGCTTAACTGGACGTTCAAATAATAAGATAAGTCCAGAGACAAAATTATTGACAATATTTTGTAACCCGAAACCAATACCAACAGATAAAGCACCTGCAACGATTGCAATGTTTTGAAAATCGACTCCCGCCATTCCAAGGGCAATGACTAATGCAATACCAACAACGGTATAGGTTGTCAGTGAAACAATCGACTCTCTTGCGCCAGCATCCAAACGAGTTCGGCTAAGCCAACGTAAAGCCACTTCATTTCGTAGCCACCTGGCTAATGTTAAAAACAAGAAGAAAACTAAAACAGCAGCGATAATCTTGCTTGGGACAATCGTTATAGCCCCAACCGGAAAGCCTTCTGTAAAATAGGCCTTGATAATATTTACTTCAGAATCCGGGATATTCCAGGTAAACAGCAACCAATAGACGAATCCGCCACCGATAGTAATTAATAACAGTAACCGTCCCAGCCCAATCCCTGGTATCGATTCAGTTTCTTTGTACCCGAGAAATTTTCTTAATCTGGAATTTGTTTGCGGTGCATCCGGCTCAAACATATTAAGCAGGTAACTGCCTGCCTGATAAATCACCCAGACCAAAAGAAACCCAACCAGGGTCCCATAAATACCCGGCACTAATAATTGTGCAAATTGCTTATAGCCCAGCAACATAGCTATTGGACCCGAAATCATAGCAATCGCCAAGGGTAGTCGTAATGAATTTAAAATCTGGAAGTTATCTCTCCTGGACAAGATAAAGAGTAGCCATAGAGAAAAAAACATAACCAGAAAATAATATCCTGAGCGCAGGACTGTAAAACCATCACTCGTCATCCATTCCTTTAACCCAAAGAAATGCACAACCAGACCAATCAGCACAATATCCAGAAGAGCTCTTGCAGGAAACCCTGCTCTGCATTTTTCGATATTTTGGCAAACAAGCAACTCAAGTAACGGAGCTATCACCATTGATATAATTAACGCCAACAATACCGCGCCTAATAGCTTTAAACCGCCCAGGTATATAAAAAGCGATATACCAGATAAAAGAACAATCCATTTCAGGCGTTTTGCATACATGCTTGCAAGGATCGTTTCTGCAGAAGGCAGTTCATCATCCCTGGAAATAAGGGTACGCTCTGAGAGCTTGCTAGAAAAATACCGGACAATCGGCATGAAAATCAGTATCACAAGAAGTCCGGCTAAAATTGATGGCCAGACACTGAATTTTATATTGTATCCAGGAACGATAAAATCAGGCTGCCTGATTAAGGAATAGAGCGTTTCCCATACAGGAGTATCCCTATGGGTGAGCTCTTGAGATATAACTTTATTACGGACTTGCTTATGGCCATCCTGTAGCTCCCGCATTCCAAGAGTCAATAACCGACATACTGCCAGCTCAGATTCAACGAGCTGCTTTTGTCTTACTAGCTCCTTTCTACGCTTCTTTAAATCTGAAGTTTCATCTTCTTTTTCTTCACCAAGAGCTTTAATTTTTTGATCAAGTGATTCTACAATGTTGGAGAAATTAGCAACGCATTCATCGGCTTTTTGCCGGATGTTCAGAACTTCATTTTGACGTATTTCAACAACACTCAGTGAAGGAGCAGTCTGTTTCCATTGCTCAAGGTCAGTTTGCCAGTTCTCAAGCTGTTGTTCAGCGCCATCCAACCATGGCTGAATAAACTGCTCAACAGCAAAAACAGGGTTTACAGGCAACAGGAAAAACAGAATTATGAAAGTCTGAAAAAAAAATTTTAAGCTGACAACGTTCATCTAAAACCCCAAAGCCCCGTCGAAACGAGGCTTGTAGAAAATTACTTCAGATTTTTTATTCTGAGGACTTCCAGACTTCCCACCATTTACGGCCTTGTCTGATGACCTCTTCTTCGACTGATTCTGTGGAATTCTCAGCACGATCGTCTTCGCCATAATCCCTTTCACGTTCATACTCACGATTTTCCTTTTGCATTTCCTTGCGATGTTTGCGTTCCTCGCGCTCCATTTCTTCCTGGTGTTTACGCTCTTCACGCTCCATCTCTTTGTAGCGCTTACGTTCCTCACGTTCTGTTTCACGTTGCTTTTTAACATCCTTTCTTTCCAATTCACGCTCGCGCTTCATGCGTTCGCGTTCATTTTTCATCTGTTCTTTACGGGATTCCCAATCATCTTTACCTTTCGGATCAGCCAGAACAGTAGTTGATACAAATGCACTTGCAAGCAATGCCACAAAGAGTATTGATAAAGCTTTATTCATCAGATTAACCTGTTTTTATAAGATATTGATAACTGCTATTAGAACATAAAACCTTAATAGCAACTGAAGGAAAACCTCATTTTTCTGCTTTTTAACACTCCCTGTCGCATAGAAACCCAGTCATTAGGTTGTTACTACATTATGGCTACAGCAACCACTTGATGGGAAATATGTCAGAGATGATATAATTCAATATTGAAACGAGCAGATCTCTGCTCTTTATGACAAAGGAATGTATGTTGGAATGTTTAACTTAAAAAGACTGTTTACAACAAATAGAGAAACTGGCAACCAGTTCGATAATTCAAACGAGTTTCCTCCTGCTATAGAACTTCAATACAATGACGCGTTCATTCGACCAGAGACTATTGATCAAGTCTTTTATGGAAAGTTGCTGGGCGTAAACTCTGTTATTGAGCAAGAGCTTAACCCATTCGAAAGTAATGTATTAAAGCTGCTTAATAATCTCCTCAAGCAGGACCTAAGATCATCTAACCTTTTACCCCGACTGCCAGCCATACTCCCCAAGATCATGAGTTCATTACGCGATGAGAATTCAACAGCAATTGATATCGCCAGGCTGATTGAGAATGATCCTGTGCTGGTTGCAGATGTAATGAGACTGGTTAACAGTCCTTTCTATATGACACGTAATAAAATAGCCACGTTACAACAGGCAACGCTCATGCTTGGTCGTGATGGCCTGCGAAAACTGGTAGCCGGCGCTATTATGAAGCCATTACTTAACCAGAAAAATGGTTACTTTAGCACTATGGCATCGCCCAGTTTATGGGAGCATTCCGGAAAAACAGCACTGGCTGCATCAGTGATAAACTCAGGGAGCGAAGAAGACCTGTTTCACGCCTACCTTGCGGGTATATTGCACAATATTGGCTATACACTGAGCTTTAAATTAATGGACTCGGTATTTGATGCAAACCATTCTCCAAACTCCAAGGAGTTTCATATCCGCTTTGTTGAACTAAGCCAAAATCTAACGCAAAGAATTGCGCAAGCCTGGACAATGCCTCAGCCGGTTTGCGCAGCATTAAACACTCAGCAGGCGATAGCTTCAGATAACCTGTCCCATGCTCTTGCACGCAATCATTATATTGCAGATAAGCTGGCTAAAACGGCTATAGTCAGTGAAAAGCTGGCAATCTCTCCGCAACAAACCAATATCCTGGTAAATCAGAAAATATGCGGTGAATGTCGCTATGCTTTCGACAATATCTCTTTCAAGCCGGACTAGTATCACAGATCCTGAGCATTTTTCCCCGGGGGCTCCTGGCCTGATCCATTACATCTTGAAATATATTGAAACACTCTCCGTAAATCTCATGAGCTATAGTATTCGCACTTTCAAAGTTAAACATGATTTTTTCATGTTCTCCCGTTAGCCCCATCTCCTCCATGGGGCTTTTTTTTATCCGGATGCCAGCCAATAGACGACCTCAAGCAAGGTAATGGTGATGTAATTCAATAAAAATGGAATAGAAATAATTGGCCGCTGAAAAAGTCTGGTGGTAAAAAAAGAAAAAGGGTTAGTACAATGACATGCACTAACCCTTATATATGGTGCCCAGAGACAGAATCGAACTGCCGACACGAGGATTTTCAGTCCTCTGCTCTACCGACTGAGCTATCTGGGCTTAAACAGGTATGATTTCTCAGAGCGGCGTATTAAAGCGGTTGTTCGCTTAATAGTCAAGTCTGCTCTATTCAGGCGCAACAAAATCAGGTGGCGGCTCAGAGCCTTCGCCAAAGAAAAACTTCTCCATTTCAGTTTCAAGAAACTGCCGGCTTTTGGGGTCAATTGGGCTTAAGCGGTGCTCATTGAGCAACATCGTCTGAAACTTGAGCCATTCCTGCCAGCCTTCTTTGGAGACATTTTCGAAAATTTTCTGTCCCAGCTCACCCGGATAAGTCGGGCGTTCCAGACCTTCAGCTTCTTTTTTCAGCTTGACGCAATTTACCATTCGAGTCACGAAATTCTCCTTGTTTAATCTGCTTCTTCCAGTAGTTTACTTACCGGGGCAGCAAGCCCCAGTTGCTCTTTACTGTCGTGTTTATACCAGAGTGATTCATTATCAGCTATAAAGCCATTTTCATAACCATTGAAGTGGCAGGTGAATGGAAAAATATCCAGATGGTAATGGCTGAAAGTATGCCTGCGCATGGGCATAGGCGCTGACTGGCTGATATTGATACCCAGTTGAGTTTTTGTTTCTGTAGTTAAATTTGCGTGTTGCACCCCGTGCAACTCCGGCAGACTCCATAGTCCACCCCAAATACCTGCAGGAGGGCGCTTTTGCAGCAAAAATGCCCCTTCATCATTTTTGATTAAAAGCATCATGGTCTTTTTTACCGGCAGGACTTTTTTAGGCTTTTTACCCGGGTAGCGGCTCCAGCTGCCAGTCTTGTAAGACCCACATTGCTCATTCAAGGGACAGTTGCCACATTCAGGCAAACTTCGTGTACAAACCATCGACCCCAGATCCATCATGCTCTGATTGAAACGAGCCGTTTCCTGCCGGGGGGTGACTTTTTCAGATAGTTGCCACAATTGTTGTAACACCGATGTTTTGCCTGGCCAGCCATCAACCTCAAAACAGCGCGCCAGGACACGTTTTACATTGCCATCAAGAATTGGAAAATAAAGCCCCCTGGAAAGCGACAGGATTGCACCTGCTGTTGAACGACCAATGCCCGGCAGCTTCTCCAGCTCATGGCGCCCTACAGGAAATTCTCCCTGGTATTCACTGACAATGATCTTAGCCGTTTTATGCAGGTTTCTTGCCCTCGCGTAATAACCAAGACCAGACCAGTGATGCAACACCTCATCAACATTTGCTGCAGCCAGTTGCTGTATCGTCGCAAAACGCTGCACAAACTTTTCAAAATAGGGAATGACTGTTTTCACCTGCGTCTGTTGCAGCATGATTTCAGAAATCCATACGCGATATGGCGTCACATGCTGCTGCCATGGCAGGTCGGTTCTACCGTGCGCCTTGCTCCAGGCCAGTACTTTTCCAGAAAAATTTTCAGCCATGATTTACATTTAAACCACTAAATATCGTTACAGGATGCCATTAAATACAGGTAGAATACAGCCATGAATATTCAGTTAAATGGCCAGTCCCAGGAAGTCGCTGACAACATCACCATCACAGCCCTGCTGGAATCGATGGAGCTGTATGGCAGGCGTATTGCTGTGGAAGTTAACGAAGAACTTGTAACCCGTAGCCAGTTCGGCTCACATCAGCTCAAGGAAGGTGATGTGATTGAAATAGTACAAGCCATAGGTGGAGGTTGATAACCACATGACAGACAAACTCAAAATTGCCGGCAAAGAATACAACTCCCGCTTGCTGGTCGGTACCGGTAAATACAAGGATATGGATGAAACCCAGCAGGCCATTGAAACCAGTGGCGCTGAAATCATTACCATTGCCGTTCGTCGCACCAACATGGGCCAGGATGCCAATGAACCCAATATCCTGGATATTCTACCACCCGACAAGTATACGATTCTGCCCAACACTGCTGGCTGCTACGATGTCAAAACAGCTGTTCGTACGCTTAAGCTGGCACGTGAATTACTGGATGGCCACAATCTCTGCAAACTGGAAGTTCTGGGTGATGAAAAAACACTGTTCCCGGATGTTATGCAGACCCTCAAAGCCGCCGAAGAACTGGTGAAAGATGGTTTCGATATCATGGTGTATACCAATGATGATCCCATCATGGCACGTGAATTTGAACAGATGGGCTGTGTTGCCGTGATGCCACTTGCCGCTCCCATTGGCTCTGGACTCGGGATCCGCAACAAACTCAACATCATGACCATTGTAGAAAATGCCAAGGTACCCGTACTGGTTGATGCCGGTGTTGGTACGGCTTCTGATGCCGCACAGGCAATGGAACTCGGTTGTGATGGCGTACTGATGAATACGGCAATTGCCGCTGCTCAAAAACCGGTAATGATGGCTTCTGCCATGAAGAAAGCCATTCAGGCCGGACGCGAGGCTTATCTAGCCGGGCGCATGCCTGCTAAACGCTTTGCTTCAGCTTCTTCGCCGGTAGATGGTTTGTTTTTTAGCTGAGCTTCCATGAACGCTTCCGCCGAGCCGAAACCAGGCAAACGATTGCGTGAAATCAAAAGCTTTGTTTTACGCCAGGGACGCCTGACTCCCGGCCAGCAGAAAGCCTTCGAAACACTTTGGCCGCTTTATGGTATTGAATTCCAAAAGCAGCCACTTGACCTGATCAAAGCATTCGCCAACTCAAACCCTGTTGTTCTCGAAATCGGCTTCGGCAACGGTGATTCACTGGCACAAATGGCTCTTGATCAACCAGATACCAATTTTCTCGGCATTGAAGTTCATCGGCCCGGGGTTGGACACCTGCTTTTGCAAATCGAGAAATACAAGTTAAGCAACCTGCGCATCATCAGCCATGATGCGGTAGAAGTCATCAGGTATTGCCTGCAAGAGAACTGTCTTGAAGGAGTGCAGCTGTTTTTCCCCGACCCCTGGCATAAAAAGCGCCATCACAAACGACGCATTGTACAAGCGGCTTTTCTGGACCTGATTTCCAGGGTTATCAGGCCCGGCGGTTTTTTCCATGCGGCAACAGACTGGGAAAACTACGCCGAGCACATCCGCGATGCCATTCACTCTCATGCTGCCTTCGACAATAGCTCAGCTGGAGGTTATATCGAGCGAC
>Ga0180433_10012277_pt1 | contig 10040 bp, 19 predicted proteins | sample SS_ome_8_FD_132980 | JGI IMG/M metagenome (GOLD analysis project Ga0180433, IMG submission 132980) | Hypersaline lake sediment archaeal communities from the Salton Sea, California, USA - SS_1_D_1 metaG | ecosystem: Environmental > Aquatic > Non-marine Saline and Alkaline > Hypersaline >...
TAGCAGTGTAATTAGTATTCCATTCTGCTTGAGTAAATAAGGTTCCATTGACAGCGTCAGTCCAAGTTAAATAACTTAAATTAGTTCTATTATTCCATAAATCATTATTGGCTGTATAGTTTGTGTTCCACCAGGTGTTGTTCATCATGGTTCCATTAACTACTTCTGCCCAAGATAAAGTAGAGTTTGTTGCATAAAACCATCCTGTTGTGAAGTTAGAATAATTTGCAGCAAATGAATCTGCTCCAGTTGAATTGGTCGCATATTCATAAACTAAAGAAAAGTTAGTATAGTTCCCAGCGAAGGTATCTGTACCTCCAGTAGAGTTAGTTGCATAATACCAACCAACTGAAAAATTAGAATAGTTTGCATCCCAGTTAGTTGTAGTTCCATTATAAGAAATATTATTATAATTCCTTACAACAACTCTGTCATCTCCTCCCCAACCAAAACCTGCAGAGATAAAAGTTAAAGAGAATAAAAATAAAAAAAGAAGTGGGAAAAATTTAAACGACAAATTAGGTCCCTTTTGGGTCAGACCCTTTATCACATTTTTCCCTTGTTTTTTAATCATTGTTTAAGATAGCTAAATTTAGATTAATCCTGCGTTTCTTAGACCTTGAGCTGCAATTCCAATAGCTGAAGTTGCAATAGCTAAAGCGAAGAAAAGAGTTGTTAATCCTACTAAAGTATCTGCTGCTCCTGTAACATTACCGTCTGCTTGAGCAAGTCCTACTTGTTGTGCAACAGTTGGTAGTAAAGCAGTACCTACAAGAATAACTATAAATCCTCCAATTATATTTCCTAACATTTTAAATCTCCCCTCCTAAAAAAATACCATTCGAAAATGGATAAGTATAATCTTTTGTCTTCATTAAAATTTAATTCAAATATTATTTATAAATGTCGTCGATTTTTACTACGTATAATAAATGATAAACGAGATTTAAAAAGGGAAAAAATATATTCTAATATGGGAGAACCAAAGAAAGTTGCATGGAACACTTCTGAAGGATTAATCAATGAAATCTCTAACAGAAGAAGCTATGCAAATACTCACTTTGTCAACGGTGATATCAAAAAGGCATTCAATAATCTTATTGCAATTAAACAATCTGTGATCCAATCTTTTACTCCAGAAGAGAGAGAAAAGTTAGCAGAAATGGAAAAAAAATATTTGGATGTTTCTCTTTACCTCTCAAGAAATAATCCAACTTCATTTAGTGAAGATGTTAGAAAAGCTTTTCACATGGCGAGACAATTAGCATTCAAAGTTTATACAAAGTATAATGATTATCTGATGGATTTGTTAGAAGCTAGAGGTTATTTACTTGGTGAAGCCACAGATGCATCAATAATGAAGTTCTAAAATGGATGAAAGGAAGATTGATATACATGAAAAAGTTAGAGTTAGCAGATTACCTTATGCTCTACCCTCTCGACTTAGGGAAATTTTAGATGGTTTTAAATGGGCGATCTATCATAAGAACCAGAGTGCTGTTATGGTAGTTGATGGAAGGAGTGGTATGGGAAAAACCACACTTTCCTGTCAAATTGCCCTTTACATGTGTGCAACATTTGGATTAGATAATGTTTACTTTACTCCAGAGGAATTTTTGGAAGGATTAAAGATTGCTAAAAAAGGAGATGTTCTGGTTTTTGATGAAGCGATGCTTATTTCTTCTAGAGCCTCACTTTCTAAGATCAATAGGATGATTGTTCAGGCCATGAGTATGATCAGAAGTAAGAATCTTTTAATAATATTTAACGTAAACTCCCTTTTCGACCTTGACAGGAACCTGGCTCTATCCAGAGCAGATCTTTTACTCCATTGTTATGGAGATTCTCTTACAGACAGGGGAAAATTCCTTGCATTCTTTAGAGGAGGAGATGGAATGGATAGAATTAAACAATTGTATCTGCTTGGGAAGAAATTTTACAGCTATGGTAAGCCAAGATCTAATTTCAATGCTACTTTCTCCAGTTATTTTGTTCTAGATGATCAAGAATATGAAACTCGTAAGCAAGTAGGCATAGATAAGTTCCTAAGTGGAGAGAAAGGTGGTGCTTGGAATAAAGATAAGATAAAAAACGCTGAATTAATCAAAGCTTTGCTCAAAGAAGGTAAAACTCAGACCGAAATAGCCGAATTAATGAAAACAAGCCAGGGTAATATCTCCAGACACCTGGCGAGGTATGAACAATACCTCAAATCTAGGCAGTAAACCACGGCAAACCCTGGTTTTATGGGAAATTATCACTTATTTCTCATGTAAAATAATATATCTACTTCATACATAGACATTTTATTGTGTGGGCACCCCCCATAAGAAAGAATTGAGGGATATTCAAGGCATTGCTTAAGGGTGGCTATTTAGACTAGGCAGGGTAAGACATTGGGCTCAAAAAAGGGCTGTTTCAAGTGTGTTGTGTTGGGGGTGGAACTTTGTGGCTCTATATATAGGGCAGGGGTCACAAATGAAAAGGGGGGGTTCTAAAAAGAGGTAATCTACACGGGCAAAAGTGAGACTTAAAGACCCTCGTTTTTAGTCCTATGGTCTTTCGATTCACTAGGTGTTACTCACATTCAGTGTTCTTAATACTTAACACACACCACAACATTTAAATAGTACCCTGTTTAATATTTAATATATAAAGTTAAAGGTTTAACAAATGATTCACAAAGAACTAAATGAATATGAACTCCTTCCAAAGTATGATGGGAGAAAGTCCTTTTATAGAAAAGCAATAGTAGGACAGGATGAAGAAGGAATTTATTTAATCAGTTATGAAACAAAGGTAGCGGTAATCAAAGATGGGAAAGCTATTGTATATGGATTCTATTCACAAACAACTATGAGACATATCAAAGAGTTCCTAAAACAATTTGGGTTTAAGGTTGAAAACTCTAAACAGATATTGGAGGATTACGGAAAATGAATGGAATTACTCACAAAGAATTACAGATATTGTTGAATGCTCTTTCATTATTAATAGAACAAGAACAAGATACAAAAGATTATACAGAACTTATAGAAAAGCTACATAAATTAGAACAACATGAAAGACAAAAAATGTATGAGGGTTTAAAATGAAAAAGTTTGAAGTTTTAATAAGTGAGGAAGTAGCCTATAAATATTTAGTAGAAGCAAAAGATGAAGAAACAGCAAAAGAATGGGCTATGGCTAATCATGAAGAAGAGCTTGAAGTTAATAAAGTTGCTGAAAGTATAGATCGATGTGAAATAATTAATTGTGAGGAAGTAAAAGAATGAAGGAATATAAATTGGAATGGTCTGAGTATGTGGATTATGCAGTAATCATTAAAGCGGAAACTCCTGAGAAAGCAAAAGAAATCTGGAGCAAAGGAGAAGAGGGAGAAGTTATGGACTGCGAATTCATTGAAGACAGCTTAGAAATTACTGAATTGGATTAAGATGAAAAGAAAACACGAGACAACAACTATTAAAAAAGATGGGAAAGTAGTAGGATACTTTGGAGTTCTTCACCCTGTACCTAAATCTAAAAAGAAGAAAAAATCACACTCATAAAGAGATTAGTTTTATGAAGGGTTGGGTAGGGAACAATATACTACTTAGAGAGATCCATAGGACTTCGACATTTAAAAATATCTACCCCTTTGGTTTTTTTATGGGAGCGTTTAAAAAAGAATTAGAAAAAGAATTCAGTGCGATTGGTAAAGGAAAACCAAAAGTTCTTAAGGTTTCTGGAGAACAAAAAGGGAAAACTTCTATAAGGATTGATTCTAAAAGAACCGCAATGCCTACTGGAAAAAGAATGTCTAAGTACGGAAAGATTTATTACGAGTATAGAAAGAATAGAACTGATAACCCAATGACTAAGGTTTAAGTTCAGCTTTTTTCTTTTGATAGTATCTTTTAGAAGAAGCAATAACCTTTTTTCTAAAGGCTTTATCTGAATGATATCTCTTTTTAATATAACTTGAAATATATTTACTTCTCCTTTTCCAAACTTCTTTCTTCTTTTCAGGAGAAAGTTTGGCAAAATATTTAAGACTATGAGCTGTCATTTTTTTCTTGTTCTCTTCGCTTGAATGATATCGAACAGAAGAGATACAAATGCCTAGGGTATCAGAAATCTTCTGATAAGTATTCCCATTTTGTCTCATATATTTAATAAGCTCACTTTGTTCTTTTGTTATCTTCATACTTTCACCGCCTCAACTTCCCAATGGAAGTATCCTTTAGTTTTTTTAATATTAAATGGTTGTCCTAATCCCAACATATTTCCAAACCCATTGATCCAACGACAGAATAACCATCTCAAATTTCCTACTCTTTCAATCTTAACTACGGCAAATCCTGCACTCTCTAATAATGTTATAAGTTCTTGTTTTTTATAATGTTTATGTTTTCCCCTACCTAACTTCCATTTGATCCATGCGGGATCATACCATTCAAATAAAGGGATGCTCCTTGGCGTTGAGAAAATGATAAGTCCTCCCTTCTTTAATAGATCATTTGCATTCTTTAAAGCTAATCCATCATATTCCACATGTTCAAGAACATCTGACATAAGAACCTGATCAAAATCCCCATGAAACTGAACCATTGGTTCACAAATATCTTGTTTATCTAAATATAATTCTAGTTCCTTTGGAAAATGTTTATCTGTAATATCTATTCCATAAGCCTCATGACCCAATTCTCTTAGCTCCATTACTTTCTTTCCTCCCCAGCATCCAATATCAAGTATTTTCATAATAAACAAACCCCCCAAAATCTACAAAGCATAGTGTGGATAATCCATCCTCCTACAACTAAAAGAATTACAGCATACATTACCCTCTTAAAAATATCTATATACATTTCATTTTTCTCCTCTCCTTTTCTTTTTTTTTCTTCCCATTCTTTTTTCAGTTTAGCTCCTTTAATTCCTGTAGGTAACTTACACATCCCACAAATCTTTCCATATCTTGTAGAGTATTCAAAAACCTTCCCACATCTTTTACATACTCTTTGATAAACTTTCTTTTTCATTCCCATTATTTTACTACCTCTAATTCATATTCAATCTCTGCACTAGGGAAAATCCAAGCAAGGAATCTACAATATATTTTGTGACTGAGATTGATTATAGGATTAAACAGGAAGTTTAATTTGCTTGAAGTTCCAATTCCAAAGTTAATCCTCACTTTCTTCTTCTTAAACATAACTTTGGCTGTTCCAACTTCATGGCTATAGTTTCCTGCATCTGTAAAGTAATCAAATGTAAAAGGGGTAAAGAATCTTACATGGGTTGGATCATTATACTGCACCCATGCAGAGAAGAAGGGTGTTTTTATCCTTATTACAGCCCCATCTTTACAAACCCTATGCATTTCATGCATTAAAGGAATAAAGTTTGTCACATGCTCTAAAACATGCTCAGCAACGATTTCGTCAACACTCTCATCTTCAAAATCTAATGGTTTTTCAAGATCTACTATTTTATCTGGCTTAACATCTGGAGAAATATCACAATTAAGATAAGTTTTTAGTTTATTATTCCCACATCCCAAGTGTAATTTCATAAACCCTCCTGTGTCTGTCAGCTATTCTCTTTATTGAATATTCTTTAGCATATTCTTTACAGCCTTTCTTTAATTTAGTAATATTCTTCATAGCCTTTTTAATCGCCTTATCGAACAACTCATTACTCTCTGCAATTTCCATACAATAATGTTTTTTACTCATTTCTCTAAAGTAATTAGTATTTGAACAAACTACTGGAGTCCCAGTAGCCATAGCATCATTAAAGATCCCACTTCCAATTCCATTAATATAAGGAAGTAGAACAAGATCACAAGCATAAAAGAACTCCCACCACATTTCAGGGTGTTCATAAGATAAATCTATTTCAGTAATCTCATGTAAAGTATTTTGTTTAGAAGCTATTTCTCTACATTCATGAAAGTAAGATATTAATCTCTCTTTATTTCTATCATTAACAGCAGAGGAGTTCCAAACAATAAGAATATTCTTCCCTCCAATCTTTTTTGATTGTTCCATGATAATATGAGGTTGATGGTTCCTATGAAAGTTTCCTATGATCATATAAACATTACCTTTTAATTTGAGTTTCTTCTTAATCTCACTCTTATTAAATTTTGGTACTTCCTTAACTCCATGTCTAATAACAAAAACATTTCTTTCATCAAAATCATAATCATTTACAAGTATATCTTTGAAAACTTGAGAGTGAACAATAATAGATTCACAACAAAGATTTATTATAGCATTACTGAAAGCATAAAAACTTCTTCTTAACATTCCGTATCCACTCTTTCTAGGAAGAACATTATGCATTGTAATAACAAGTGATCCTCCTAACAATGCTAAAAAGAATAAAATGAATTGGAATGGAAGCCCATACCATCCTAAAAGATTATATTCATGTTGAATGTGAATTACTTTATACTTAATTGCTTTAAAAAATGGAAATGTAAAAGGTTTCCCTGCTGTATAAGTTAATCCATCTACCTTTGTCTCTTTGATTAAATCTTCAGAGTAGTTCTTTATTGCTTTCTCGTTTTTATTTGGGTATATCATACAGGTTTTCATAATCACTCCTAACCATCATTTTCACAAGCTCTTTAAATTTAGTTTTAGGTTTCCATCCTAATTCTTTTTTAGCCTTAGAACAATCACCAATCAAAAGATCAACCTCTGCTGGTCTATAGAATTTAGGATTAACTTTAACTCTCACTTTTCCATCTACTTTCCCTACTTCTCTTATTCCTTCACCTTCCCATTTGATTTCCATGTTCAAAGTTCTAAAAGATTCTTCAATAAACTCTCTAACTGTATGAGTTTCTTCAGTAGAAATAACATAATCATCTGGTTTTTCTTGCTGTAACATCATCCACATAGCCTCTACATAATCTCCAGCATAACCCCAGTCTCTCTTGGCATCCATGTTTCCTATCTCAAAATATTCTTGTTGCCCCAAGGCAATCTTTGCTACAGAATGAGTAATCTTCCTTGTAACAAATTGTTTAGGCCTAATAGGGCTTTCATGATTGAATAATATTCCACTACAACAAAACATATCAAAACTTTCTCTATAATTCTTTACAACCCAATGACCAAATAACTTTGATACTGCATAAATACTTCTAGGATAAAAAGGAGTAGTTTCTTTTTGTGGAACTTCTTGAACCTTCCCAAATAATTCACTAGTTGATGCTTGATAAACTTTGATTCTTTTTTTCTTGAATCCTTTTACAACTTCCATAAGATTTAATACTCCAAGTCCAGTAATCTCTGCTGTTGCAACTGGTTGAGTAAGAGATGCAGGGACAAATGATTGTGATCCAAGGTTATAGATTTCATCTGGTTCAACATCATTTATTATTCTTGAAAGAGAAGGAACATCAATCAAATCTCCTTCTACAAGTCTCACTTTTGGGTTTAGAGATTCAATTCTTTCAGAAACATCCAAACTTGACCTTCTATACATTCCATAAACAGTATAACCTTTCTTAATTAAAAAATCTGAAAGATAATGCCCATCTTGCCCAGTAATTCCAGTAACTAATGCTGTTTTCATTTTCCAAATAAACTCTCCACATATTTTTTAGCAAGTGTGTTCCTTAGTTCGGTTCTATATACATGAGTATTAAACTTTCTTTCTTCATATCTTCCCAACATCTTTGTTACCTCTTTTAATTCCAAGTTACCTTTTTTAAAATCATCTAAGGCACCTTCTAATATTATTTCATCCAAGGGGTTTAGTTTTTTCATATTGGTAATCCTCCTTGTAAATAAATATAATAAAGTGCTGCTCCTAGGCCCATCCAGAAACATCTACTTATTACCCATACTATAAATTTAAATATCAATCTAATAATACCCATGTGCTTCCTCCACTAACATTATTGACACTAATATTAAAATAAGAATTAATGCCACCCCAAAACCTGCAAGGATTCCAATAGCAAAAGATCCCCAACTCCAGATCATAATTTCACCTCCCTTTTCTTTGAGATAATTCTAGGAGATGGGAAAGGAACAATAAGCTTCCCCCCCTTCTCCAAAAAGGTTTTTTGATTTCTGATAATATCGTTTAAGAAATACCAAATTAAAACAAATAAATAATCTGGTTTAAGTTTTTGAACTTCTTTTGGAGAATTTATTGGGATTAATTGCCCAACTGTTTTCTTTCCAAACTTCTCAGGATTCTTATCCCCAATACATTTAATATGTTTTGGAGTTAGCCCAAAATATTGGAGAGTTGTGTTTCCTTTAGTAGATGCCCCACTTCCACAGATAATTTTCCCTTTCTTTAGTTCCTGTTTAACAAACTTCATTATCTTTCTTTTAATTTCTCTTCCTCTCTTTGCAAATTCAAGATAAGGCTTGTTTGTATGAAGTTTTAATTTCTTTTCATGATCAATAATCTCCTGCACTCTTTCTTCCGCTCCTTTTTTGCCTTTTAGTTTTGATCGTTTCTTTCTAATATAAGTTCTAATACTTCCACCATTGATTCCATTTAGGATTACATCAAATACTTCAAGGTTATGTCTCTTTAGAAGATGATTCAAAGAAGTGAGAGAATAATACTCTCTATGTTCATGACAAATATTATCTAATCCGGTATTCTCTAACATCTTAACAAGATAATTCTGTTGGATAATAAATAATCCATCCTTCTCTAAACAATCATTAATATCTCTAAGGAACTTATTTGGATCATCTAAATCATAAAACATTGAAATAGCAGTAATCACTTTAGCTTTCTTTTTGAAATGTTTTCTATAGGCTCTTTTATTAAAGAAATCATTGATAACTTCAAATCCTTTATCTCTAGCCTCGTCACAAACATTCTTTGAGGGTTCAAAACCAATAGCTCTTCCATCTTTATAGTACTCCATCATTGTTCCATCATTACATCCGATATCTAAAACATAATCTCCATAAGTTAAATCCATTAAATTCTCTACTTGATTTACAATATCTTTTAGGTCTGCTCTTATTGTTGGGTTGATTGCAGACTTGTACCAATACTGATCTCCCCACATAGATTCATCAGGAGCATTATGTTCTAATTGAAGTAACTTACATTTATTGCATAAAACAAGATTCAAAGGACACTTAACTGACTTCTTCCCATCCTCTACAAAATCAATAACACAATGATTTCCCAAAGAGATTATTGGGACTAATTTTTTATTCCCACATGATCTACATTTTTTTATTTTCATTTCAAACTCCCTAAAAAATTATTTAATTCTTCTTTTGGAGAACCCTCTTTAATATTCCAATCAATAAATCTAACTTCTCCCTCTTTATTTTTTTTAATATGATCTAAACAAAGATCCCCATGAATATACTTAAAGTTTGATAGTTTATAAAAATATCTAAGTTTAAAAAGAATCTTTGTAAAAGGGATATCTCCATCATAAAGTAATTCTTCTTTATAATAACATGATTCTTTATTTACATCTAAAATCTTAGGAGCTAATTCTTCTTCTGCAAGTTTCTTTTGTAAAAGAATATTTGCTTCTAAAGAACTAGGACCTTTTTCAAAGACAATAACTTCTTCATTTAATAAATCAAAAGATTTAACTTGGTTTGCAATATAAATCACATCACCCAATCTTGAAGACAATTGGATCTTTTTCTCTAATGGGCTAATCCCGTGCTTGATTAAAAAGAACATTGCTTTCTTAAAGAAAGAGTGTCTAAACTTTGGTTTAATGAATTCAAGCGCAAGAGGATTGTGTTTATATGCAATTACTCTTTTATGAGTTCGATGAACAAGAACCTTATACTCACAAGTTTCTTCTCCTCCAATTCTATTTGAAATATCTTCTAATATCTTTTTATAATTCATTTTTTAATATACACCACATTTACACTTAAGAAAGGAAATAAATACATCAGGAAAGTTTTCTCAACAAGTTTGTATGGAAGAAGGTTACAAACTCCCACAGCCAACCTAACAAGAGGATTAGAAGAATTTGTATAATAGTTTATTCTAAAAATCTTTAGTGGTTTTGTTAATCCTTTCTTTGAA
>Ga0180433_10012278_pt1 | contig 10040 bp, 9 predicted proteins | sample SS_ome_8_FD_132980 | JGI IMG/M metagenome (GOLD analysis project Ga0180433, IMG submission 132980) | Hypersaline lake sediment archaeal communities from the Salton Sea, California, USA - SS_1_D_1 metaG | ecosystem: Environmental > Aquatic > Non-marine Saline and Alkaline > Hypersaline > Sediment...
CGCAACGCTGGGCGTAAAGATTGGTAACGAGGTTTTGCGTAACAAAGCTCAAAACTTTTTTAATCAATCAGATGTTATTAACAAACGGCTTGAGTTTAAGAACATGTATCGGGCTGCTGAGCGCACGATGGCAGAGCGGGCCGAATACGAAAAGCTAGGAGAAAATTATTTTCTTCAAAGGGCTATGACGGAAATTGAATCTCCGTTAAAGGCTGCGGCAGGTACCAACTACGATCCGCAAAAGTACAATACCATTAAAATGACGTTAGCTCAAAAACGCGCACAAGAACTAAAAGCCAACTACGAAAAAACTATTAACGAAGCTGAGCGTTTCATTGCTAATGCAGGCGCAGACCCTGAGTCTTACGACAAAGCGCTATTGTCTACCAAGCCACAAACCATTGGACAAGCTGTACGCATGTCAGTCTCTAATTACTTTGGAGGCGACGACAATGCAATGCACAACGCAAACCTCAATACTCTTGAAACATCCTTGAGTAAATACAAAGAAGCTTATGCTCAGACTAAAAATCCTTGGGCTTCTCGTAGTGTTGCCCAGTTGTTCGAAGACTTTAAAGACTTTGATTTTGGGGATGCTCCCTTAAGAATTGAAGAATCTAAAAACATTAAAGTCCCCGATGGTATGGGTGGCACCACAGAACAAACGGCTCTTGTTGTAAAACAAGCAGGACAGATTGTAAGCTTTGTTGATCCTACTACTCGGAAGCCTATTGTGCAGCCTGTGGCTGGCGACAATGCTCGGATCAAGCGTCAGCGTCTTCCTGAGCCTGTTGTTGAAGGAACTCGCCAAAGTCTTTTGTCATTGTTGGATGTTAACTCTGGTGCAGGTAAAACTATTTCAGAGTATTACTCAACTCAAAGTGGTGATGATCCTCGTAACACTGACAGAATTAAAGGTGCTAAGAACGATATTTTTGGTGGCATCTATCAAACATCTGTAGCTGTAAAGGAACGACTGCCTGTTAGGGATGATGTTGCTCTTCTTGTTTCTGCAGAAATGCATGCCATGAACATTGAGAATACAACCGAAAAAGAAACCTTTTTAGGTTTTTCTTTTGGAGAAAAAAAAGCTCCGCAATACAATTTGCTTGCAACTCGGGATAGCTTTAGTCCTATCCTGGCTCTGGCGGCTTTAGAGCGCATTGAGAAAAAAGAATCTGGTTCTCAGGTGGGCCTCAACGAACGGCGCATTGCAACCTTAAGGGCCGGAATCCTTAACAACGCAACAGATGCAGATTACATGGAGTCCTTTGGAGACTTGTCTTTGGCTTCAAAGCTCTATACTTTGCGCTGGATGAAAGACTACGACACGTTTAATCGCCCCATCAACAATGCGGGTGAGACCATCATTAGTCGCCTTATGTCTACTTATGGCCTTCAAGGTAAAATCTAAATGAGTTATTTATTAGATAAAGATACTAAACCTGCTAATAGTATTTTTGGTGACTTAGACCTCAATACTTTTAAAAAAGCCCCTGAGCCTAAGTATGTTGCTCCGGTAGGCCCTGCTCCGCTTTTTGGTGATGTAGACACTAAGTATCTTACTTCTAGTTATTTGTATGCTAAAGATGATAGCCAACTAGCCCAAGATGTTAGGATGGCTGCGCCGGACCTTGCGCCAGAATCCGTAACTCAATTCGAAGAAGACCCCCAGGTTATTGAGCGCTTTGATCGACTGACAGACTATCTTGCCAACAACGATACTTTCACCAGTGCCCTTGTTGACCCCGGCAGTTGGGGAAGCAATGATGATGTTGTAGAGTTTTTGCGTGATGATGTTGTACGCATTGGCTCTAAGCTCAACAAAGCAATGTTGATGGAAGACGCCCCTGATCAAATCAAAGAAGACTATCGATACCTTCAAGAACGCTTTGATAAGGCAGAATTGAGTGGCATTAAAGAATACATGGGAGCCTTCTTGGATTATGGCTCTGATGTTGTCTTTAACCCCGAGACTCTTGTTGGTGTACTGGGTACTATCTTTAGTGGTGGCTCAGGTTCTGGTGGGGTTGCAGCGGCCCACACGGGCGCCAGATTGGCTCTCTCCAAGGCGCTAGGAAAAGCCGCAGCAGCTACCAGCATCAACACCGCAAAGGGCGCAGCGGCCTACGCAGGCGTCTTTACGGGCCTTGATGACTATGCAGCTCAATCGCTCGACATGTCCATTGACAACCGCGAAGAATATGATCCGGTTCAGACTGCAACGGCAACTACCATTGGGACTGCAAGCGGTGCTGTGTTGTTTAAGGCCGGACAGGCTGTTGCATCCCGCATTAACCGCAAGCGCGTTGAAGATGAATTCTTCACAGACTTTACGATTGAGGATGGCCCTGACTTTAATCAACGGGCCCGTGAGGCCTTTGAAGCTGCTCGACGCCAAGATGAGGCTCGTGCGGCTGCTATGCCCGGAACCGAAGTAGGCTTCCCTCGTAGTGCCCCAGAGTTGTTGGACAACTTGACTCCTAGGCTTCAAGGGCCTCTTGAGGCTGATGATCTTGTTGACGATGAAATCATTAAACGTCTTGCTGCCGACATTGGTGGTGGTCAACAGACTGAACAAGAAATTATTGATGCGGCTATTGCGGCTTCTCGCAAAGAAAACCCCGAAGCCAAACAAAATGCGTTCATGAATAAGATTTATCGTTTAGCAGCAGGCGCCACTTCTAGCATGTTTGGTGGTAAATCTGCTGGTATTCTAAGCCCATACGCCAAAGGTTCAGCAACCGCTCGTATCCTTCAGCGGAAACTAAGCCGTGAGTTTGGTAAGGTATGGCGTGGGCCTCAAAAACTTATCCGCGAAGACTTAGCAGAAGCCCAACGTAACATTACGGGTCAATTCTATGAAGAATACTTGTCTATTGTTGAGCCTATCGCCCTAAATAAAATTAATGGTAAGCTCAAGGATAACGTAAACGATGCGTTGAATCTTGTTGTTCGTGGAGATACGTCTGACAATCAGGCTATCAATGCTGCAGGTCTTAAGATTCGTAATCTTTATGAGACTCTTGGGGACAAGCTGCGAGCTGCAGGCATCATTGATCACAAGGTTGAAAACTATACGCCTCGTATGTGGAACCGTAAAGCCATCCAGAATAATAGCGAAAAGTTCCAACAACTTCTTGTTGAAGAAGGAGAGGCCGCTAACTTAAATGAAGCTGCTCGTATTGTTGAAGAAATGCTAGACAAAAAGAACCAGCTTGATGGTGGTACGTCCGGTCATTTTTTCTCAGCTAAGCGGCGCTTCGAAAACATCAAAGACGATTTCAAGTTCAACGAGTTTCTTAGTGAAGATGTAGAGTCTACCCTATACAACTACATTTATCAAGCCGGTCGTTCGTTGGCTAAGAAGCGTGTGCTGGGTGTTCGCAACGAAGCAGAGTTTGAAGCCAAGTGGTTAAACTCCATCATTCGCGAAACTAAACAAAGTCAAGGCCGTTCTTTAAGCAACTCTGAACGCAAACAAATTATGGACCTTTATCGTTTTGCAACTGGAGAAAATGTTGATCGATTTGGCGATACTGTTCAAAATATTGCAGATGGCTATAGTTTTGCTAATCGCATTGCCTTGCTTCCGCTTGCTACACTTTCTTCGTTATCGGAAGTATTTATTAACATTAGTAAGGCAGGGGTTGTTAACTCCATCAAAGGCTTTGGAGAAGCTGCAGAAACAGCTTTCACTGGGATAAGTAAAGGTACCCACGAGCTTCTAATGAACAAACACGGTCTTACGGCCAAAGAAGCTTGGCGTGAAATGTATGAGCATAGCCTTGCAATGGAACAAGGTCTTTCTCAAGTAGGTAACCGCTTAGCCGGTGATGATCTTCTTAACGAGACTATGCAAAACGCATCTAATAAATTCTTTAGAGCCAACTTACTAGATCAATGGACTAAGTTTGCTCAGTTGACTTCCTATGCTACGGGTAAGCGTCTAGTTGAAAACAACATCCGTGATATTGTAGAGCATGGTAACGCTAAAGTCACTAGCCGCATCCAAAACAAAATGGATGAGTTGGCTGAGTTAGGCATTGATCTTGATGCTGCCCGTCAGTGGTACCAAGGTGGCGCCAAGATTGACAACGACTTTTATGGTGAAGTTAAGAAGGCTGCGGCTCGCTACACCAATGATATTGTGTTGCAGCCTACGGCCATGTCAGGCCTGAAACCCCGACTGTATACTAACCCCAAGACCTCTATACTCTTTCAGCTCCTGGGCTATCCTGCGGCCTTTACAAACACTATTCTCAAAGGGGCTGCAAAGCAGTTGGTCCGTAACCCCACTCAGAACGCAGGGAAGATTACAGCGGCTGCATTGATTATGACTGAGGTTCAGCGAGGCCTTAATTACATTCGTTCTCAAGGTGAAAGCGAAAACCTTAAAGAGCCTTGGGAGGCTCGTCTAGAAGCCGTAAAGCGTTGGGGCGGCAACGGTTTGTTGTTTGATCAAATGGAACGGGCTGCTAAGACAGCTCAATATTCTAATAGACTTTTTTCTTACTTGACTGCACCTTTTGGTCCGTTGCCTGGAGATGCTATTAATTTTGTCAACAAACCTATCACTACATTAGGAACTAAAGTTCCTGGTTATGCAGCAGGCAATATGATTTTTGGTCAAGAGACCATGCGTCAATATCGTCGAGATTTAGGAGAAGCAGACAGGGCCCTTCAAGAAAAATTCATTAAAGATTTTGAATACGATCCTAGACGCTCTGAGTTTGCTAAGGGTGGTATTGTTAATGTACCACAGGCTCCGGCTGAACCCGATGAGCGTATTGACAAGATGACAGGCCTGCCCTATAACATTCAGGCAGGCTCAGCCTTTATTGATGAAACAGACCCAGAAAAAACTCTATTAGGATAAAGTATATGTCTCTTGCATCTCGTATAGCTCAGAACATTGCACAGCGCACAGGCGATATTTTTAAAAAGTCTCTTGTGCGAGAAACCGCTGAGACTGCTAGTAAGAGTATTCCGCCACAGTTTCAATACAATCCAGATATGCCCGATGTTCCATATGATGAAGCCTTCGACGAGATTGATGATTATATTGATCTTTTGAGTGCAGCATATATGGATGAAAAGATTGATATGCCTATGTCTGAAATCCGCGAAAAGTTTTCGCAGTTTCTTGATGATAAAAATAACCTAAAAGGTGGCGAAGATTTTAGTTTAGCGCGAGGTTACACCGAAGAACAAATTGCAATCAATGAGGCTGCAAATCAAATGCAGGAAGAAATTGATCCTGACAAATCAATATTAAACGAAGTAATTAAAGTATTAAATCCTTTAAGGGAACAGGCTGTTAAGTTCCAAGCTAACGTGCCCGAAAATGCTGTGCTTCCTAGAAAGGCTAAGCCGCTTGTAGATTACTTTGCTCGTGAAATTGATTTGTATGAGGAGCTGCCGCAGACCGAGAATCTTTCTAAAAAGGGCTTAGCACATGTTGCTCGTAACTTTGTTATTGATGCAATGAATGATGAAGATACTAAAGAAATTGTAGACTTAATTATTCGTGAACTGCCTAAAGAACGAGCGGACCTAGACCCCACTGATGTTCTGTTGCCTGATATGCGTGAGCAGGCTTTAGAAAATTACCTTAAAGGCTCCGCAGAAACTCAGACGATCTATCGGGCTGTGTCTTCCTACAACAACCTTAATTACGATATTGGGTTTGCTATGCCCCGAGAGGTTGGTGTGCATGTTGGTACTTCGGGCCAAGCTAACACTGTTGCGGCTCGGGCCTTGTTGCCTGAATACTCTAGTGAGTTTACGTTGCCTCAACGGGGTGGAGAACAAGTAGACCCTTCAGAGTTTGGTGAGTTCTTTGAAGAAGAGGCTCAAAAGTTTCTTAGGCCCAAAACCGAATCAAAGCCCATTACCATGCTCAAAGGTTACATTCGCGTTAAGAATCCTTTAACACTTACTACAGACATGAAGAACTGGGACGCTACCGTTATTCTTACTGAAGGCGGAATTAACGACATTGAAAATGCTATGCTCCGACAAGGCGTCAAAATTACTGGCGACCTTAAAGATGAACTAGAAGAGCTTACTGTTTTTGCAAATTATATTAACGAAAGACCTGACCCTTATAAGAAGGGTCTATACCTTGATACTTTTAAGCGTAAGCTCATGCGCTTTGAAACCAACAAACGGTTCCAAACGTGGTTGATGAAGGCGGGCTTTGATTCTATTAAGTATCGAAATGAAATAGAGCCTTCTCTTGTTGGACAGGACGACTGGTCATACATCCTTTTCAAGCCGCAACAGTTTAAGTCTGTTAATGCTAAACGTTATGATCCAAAAGAACCTCGCGATATGCTTAACGAGGGTGGCTACGTCATCAAGTCCGGCGACACCCTGTCTCAAATCGCCAAAGATAATAACACAACTGTGGCTGAGCTTGCAAGGCTTAATAACATCGAAGACGTTAACAAGATTTATGCAGGCCAAAAACTAAATCTAAGTCAGCAAGTTGAAGAGGCTATGAAGCCCGAGCCTAAACGGGCACCAGAGGTTAAGAAGGCTCCTGAGCAGCCCAAAAAATCTGCTGAGCCTGAAGAGGATGAAAGCTTTAACCTTAACCTAGACTTCGCAAAACAATTTGTGCGTGGATTCTTTAAGACTGGTGATCAAGAGACCGAAGACTTTAGTGACAAGCTGCGGGGTGTGTTGCGTGATGCGGCCCGTAATGCAGTTCAAAAGAACCAAGAGTATATCACCTATAAAGAATATCCTCAACTAGCCTCTGGCGAATCTGCTCAAGACTGGGTTACTGGTCGTCGCCAAGGAGGCTTCATGGATAAGCTTAAGGGCTTGTTTACCGATCCAGTCTTGAATGCTGTTGTTACTGTTGGTCAAGGAAACCTTGTGCGTGAAGATGGGCGTGTATACTTTACCGACGAGTATGATTTTACACCCATTGATAAAGACTATTCTGAGCTGGGGGCTTACGGTAAGGTCCGCAAGTGGGCCGGTGAGAACTTCCCAGAAGAAGGTAATAAGGTCCGAATTGATATTGGTTCAGAAGAAGAAATATTTGGAATGCCTAAGGTTGCTATGGACCAACAAGACACTGACACCCTGGGGGTTTAATGCAAAAGCTGCTTGATATGTTGAAGCGCCATGAAGGCGTAAGGCATTATGTTTACGATGACCACCTAGGTTACGCCACTATTGGTGTTGGCCGGTGTGTTGATAAGAACGTAGGCCTTGGACTATCTCACGACGAGATTGAATACCTGCTGCAGAATGATGTTAACCGGTGTATTGAGGAGCTAGACTCCAATTTTACATGGTATCGGAATCTCTGTGAAGCCCGTAGGGACGCCATGATTAACTTGGTGTTTAACCTAGGGCTACCACGCTTGAAGAAGTTTGTAAAGGCTCTGGCGGCTATGGAGGCCGGTAACTACCAAGAGGCTGCAGTAGAGTTCCTTGACAGCCGCTGGGCCAAGCAGGTAGGCACCAGGGCCCTTGAAGTCACTCACATGATCAGGAGCGGTGAGTATGTCTAATCGTGTAGACAAGGACAAGATGAAATGTAACAAGCCCAAGAGGACTCCGAAGCACCCCACTAAATCTCATGTGGTTAAGGCCTGTGAAGGCGGTAAAGAGAAGGTCATTCGGTTTGGTGAGCAAGGCGCAAAGACTGCGGGGAAACCCAAGTCGGGCGAGTCTGAAGCCATGAAGAAAAAGCGCGCAAGCTTTAAAGCTCGACACGCCAAGAACATTGCGAAGGGTAAGATGAGTGCAGCCTATTGGTCTGATCGCGAAAAGTGGTAAATATGAGCAAAGTGGTAAAGTTAGATAGTGGAAGATATGCTAAATCTTGTCCTCAATGCAAAAAAGAACAAACGTATCTTCGAAAAGCCTATGCAGAAGAGTCTTTACGTTTAGGAAAGCTATGTAAAAGCTGCTCAAATAAAATTACTGATAACTGTAAAAGAGAGTTTTATGAGTGTATTAGGCTTTCTTGGTTTAACAAATTTAAAGTCGGAGCAGAAACAAGAGGAATTGTTTGGGATTTAAGTATTGAATCTGTATATGAATTGTATGTTGCACAAGAAAAAGTTTGCGCTTTATCAGGAATGCCAATAGGATGGGCTGAAGTTGGCGCAATACACACAGCTTCTTTAGATCGTATTGATTCAAGTCTTGGCTATACTTTAGACAATGTTCAATTAGTACATAAAGACGTAAACATGATGAAACAATCTTACAGCAATGAAAGGTTTGTTGAAGTGTGTAAAGCCGTAGCTAATAAGGTGAAATGGTAATGCCAATCAACAAAGTAGAAGGTGGTTATCGCTGGGGGACCAGAGGCAAAGTCTACAAGACTCGGAAGGAAGCAGAAAAACAAGCTGCTGCTGCATACGCTTCTGGTTATAGAGAACGTAAAGCCAAAGGAGGTGAGAGCCGAGTCAATGAAGCTGGTAACTATACAAAGCCAACTCTACGGAAACGCCTCTTCGAACAAATTAAAGCCGGTGACAAAGGCGGCAAGGCCGGACAATGGTCAGCACGAAAGGCCCAAATGCTGGCGAAAGCCTACAAAGACAAAGGGGGCGGATACACCTAAGATGATCTTAGCGCCCGCACCCAAAGCACAAAGAACAGAAGAATAAGAGCAGGCTGCAAGAAAACAAAGATAACAATGTTGGCTAGCTCGTATCCCATACCAGTGTAGTAGCCAATAACCTCTAGCACCCACACACAAAACTCAAAGAATTGGTGAATCATGTCGTTAAAAAAACCTCAAAAGTCTTTAAAGAAATGGACGAAGGAAGAATGGGGAACTAAGTCTGGCAAGCCCAGCACCCAAGGGCCTAAAGCAACAGGTGAAAGATACCTACCCAAGAAGGCCCGAGAAGCTCTAACGTCCTCTGAGTATGCAGCAACCACCCGTAAGAAGCGGGCTGACACCAAAGCCGGTAAACAATTCTCAAAGCAACCTCCAAAGATTGCGGCTAAGACTGCTCGCTCGCGCCGTGGTTAAGGGCATCTAGTTCAATCTCTATCTTGTCATGAAGGTCTTCAAAGGCTGCAAAGGCTACATCAAGAATCTTGTTGATGATCTGTTGGTCGCCTTTGTCTTTGAAGACCTTTGACACATCTTCTCGTGGTAGGCGGCTAAACTCAGAGCCTAGCACACCCTTCCCGTCAAAGTAAATCCTAAAGCCTACTACGTTCCCTTCACGCAAGGGACACCTCGTCATTCAGAAAATCCTGCACCAATAGAAGTGCATCCTTCCTATCCTTGGATTCAGTGATCAAGTCTAACTGATTCTCAACGGCCTCATTAAACTTATCATGGTCATGAAAGGCAAGGGGGTTATGTAACATAATCTCAATGTTCATGATATGTTTGTTTATATCTGAGTCGTAATAATCAAGTAAAGTGTTAATAATATCGTTAGGTTCAATCATGACTAACTTCCTCAATGAGTCGTTGTACCCGTGCCCTAGATGCTAACCCACATACAGGGCAAAAGTCAACATGCTCTAGCCTTTCGTTTGCTACAGGACCGGCAACCATCCGGCCCGTAGCTCCATACTCCTTAGAAATAATTCCATGCCTAAAGCAAAGGTGTGTTACTTCATCATGGGAGTTCACAAGCACCCCCAACACACGCTAGCTCCTGGGAGCCTTCAGTAACATCTGACTCCTCGACAATATCCCAGTCAACAATCGTGGGCTGAGCCTTAAGAAGATCGGTGTACTTGTCTTTATCAATGGCCTCATAGGGGGCTTGTTGATAAGTGTGGTCGCTGTAGGGCAGGAAGCTAACCCCAGAGACTTCATCGAAGTTATTATACATCCAGTTACCGATCTGCAGGAATTCGTTATCACGATAGTAGACAGTAATGGATGGCTTGTGTTCACACCAATGCTTCTGATATGTGTCCCAAATCTCTAGCTGCTCAATGCCCGTCTGGTCTGAGGCGAACACAGCGTTGCTAGGGGCGTTCTTAGGGAACGAAAAGACCTTAGTGGTGGGTGACATTACGTCCACCTCAGA
>Ga0180433_10012279_pt1 | contig 10037 bp, 7 predicted proteins | sample SS_ome_8_FD_132980 | JGI IMG/M metagenome (GOLD analysis project Ga0180433, IMG submission 132980) | Hypersaline lake sediment archaeal communities from the Salton Sea, California, USA - SS_1_D_1 metaG | ecosystem: Environmental > Aquatic > Non-marine Saline and Alkaline > Hypersaline > Sediment...
ACAACACTGGATCTTCCCACTCCCGCAGTACACGCCGACACCAGATGCTTAACGCGTTAGCGACGCTGGGCCGCAACTGTCCGGCGTCTGCCACATGCTAGCTGCTTTTGACTTTCTTGGCAGCAAAGGCTATATTTGAATTGGCTCTTGTGGACTGCGAAGTCGTCCCGGATACTAAGTCACCAAGGTGTCTGAAGGATCTAGAACAAAGATGAGGTGGATAGCCTTTGCGCAGAGATGGCGCTGGTCTGCGGTACTGCTCGTCTGCATAGGATGTTACCGGCCACCAGCCGTGAAATCGTTTCACCGGTTTGTCGAGTATAGCGTTCCCGCGAACAGGTGGTACGAGACCAAAGTGCAAATCAGGCAAGAAACGCGTAACGTTCTTTTCGCTCCCTACAGAAGCCAGCCAAAAGAGATTGAAATAGCAGCAGACGGTACGATAGCCCTCGGGGAGGTGGTCGAGTTCGACAAGCTCAGTTCGGATGCTTCAGGTATCACCATAAAGGTGCAGCCGCTACCATCGGAGCAGCAATTAACGGCCGAGGACGCAGCAACTCCCATTTATATACCGCTGTCGCTCGCGCGCGATCGTGGGGAATTGGCCGCAAGCAGAGTGAAGGTGTCGCCCGAAGTTGAACCGCTCAGTAAGGTCCAAGTATCCGTGAGAGCGGTGCACACGTTGCCGCGAGAATATGTTACCAGAACAGTTCGTGTACCAGCCGGAGCGCTCCTTGATTTGGGCATGGGTTTTGAAGGGGAACCATTTGCGACGCAGCCGGTTGCTGTTCGATTTAGTGTCCAGGCCGAACAAGGTCAAGAGCGAACTATACTGTTTTCCCAGACATTACAAACTCAATCAGAGGGAGATTGTGGCCGTTGGACCGATGAGAGCATTGACCTATCGGAACTGGCAGGCTCAACCGTCCGTTTCGTGTTTTCGACGGACAGTGCAGGCCACAAGCAAGAGGCCAGCAGTGCGAACCCGGCCGTGCCGCTACACACCTGGTCACCCGTCTGGAGCAGCCCGATCCTTTACCGTGAGGAACCAGACAGAACTGATACGAGGCCGAACTTCATTCTCATAAGTCTTGATACGCTGCGCGCAGATCATCTAGGCTGCTACGGGTACCACCGTCAAACGAGTTCAAACATTGACAGCTTTGCCCGAGGCGCATTTCTGTTCGAGAACTGCATCGCGCCTACGTCATGGACGTTACCGTCGCACACGTCGGTTTTTACTGGTTTGCACCCTGCCGCCCAAGGCCCGCGCGACGTTCTCCCGGCATTTCGCCCTGTTGAACAGAGAGAAACAACGCTTGGCGAAGCGGCACGTCAGTCCGGGTACCTGACTGCTGCCTATACTGAAGGGGGATGGGTCCGCGGCGCTCTGGGATTTGCACAAGGGTTCGAACTGTATTCGGACGGCAAGTCAGACATCACTGGGGACGCCCAGAATACGTTCCATCACGCGCTCACGTGGGTAAGAAAGTTCAGGCGACAACCCTTCTTTCTGTTCATCCACACGTACCAAACCCATCAACCATATAGGCCTCCAGCCCGTTTCGCCGCCATGTTCGATAGCGATTACTCTGGTCCGCCCGACGAGGATGTCGCGTACCCAAAAGTGAATTGTTCCGAACCTTACAGGGAGCGCATTGAAACCCTTTATGATGGCGAGATAGCATTCACGGACGATGTCCTGGGCAAGTTCCTTGATGAACTGCACGAGATGAACCTACTGGAAAACACTGTTATCATCATCTTTTCCGATCATGGCGAAGAGTTCTTGGAACACGCCGATTTCAGCCATGGCAACACTCTTTACGACGAAGTGCTGCGGGTTCCGCTTATCATACGACTTGCGGGCGGCAATCCGCCAGCCGGACGCGTAACGCGTCAGGTTTCCCTGACAGATCTTTATGCGACAGTCGTCGAGATGCTCCAATTTGAGCGTAACGCTCCTGCTACCTGCCTCAGCTTGCTGCCCCTAATCCAATCCTCGAAGATCGAGAAGTCTTACGACAAGAACACCATCATCGGCGAGCTTTATGTGGACCCGCAAGCCAGGGGCCGCAACGAACCAGGGTGGTGGATACATTCTGTCCGGACAGAGGATTGGAAGTACATCTTCTCCGCTGAGAAACGGACAGAAGAGCTGTACGATTTGCGCAATGATCCCGCGGAGAAAAACAATATTGCTGCGCAGAATCAAGCAGAGGTAGAGCGCTACCGTCAATCGCTTGAGTTGTTTCTCCGAACAGTGGCTGCGGAGCGCAGACCATCACCGGCGGCCGAGCGCCGCATTGCACCCCTGACTGAGCACGACAGGCGCCAGCTCAAAGCCCTCGGCTACATGTGAACTGCTCAACATCTCGTATGCCAGGCCGCCCCATCTGTGTGGGCACCCACAACCGTGAAGTACGAGCTGTTTTGTTCGCGCGAAGAGTTGCCGTCGCCACATAGTGCAACTCCACAGCTCTTCCGCAGCCGACTTTGTGACAATTCTCGTTCAGATAAAGAAAGGCACGGCAATCCGTGGGGCCGCGGCTTCTCAGGCAGTGGCGCTGACGTCTTGTCAAAGACTAGCCGCGAAGAGCTTCCACAGGCCGGGGCGGGTCCGCAGCCCCTGATGACGCCGCGCAGGGTCGGGCGCTACGAAATGTGCCTCGTTTCCCTTTTCTCCACCAAGGTCAATAGAACTCGCTGATAGCCTGTTCTTGGAAGGGCTACAGAGGGCAGACCGCACGCGCAGCGCTCACAAGGAACAAAACGGTCAGTATGATATTGAGAACGACCGCGTACGATTGTGGAACCACCAAAAGCCGGATAGTGTATGGTCTTCTCAACGCTTCTAGCCCCAGGAACCCACAGCATACTAGCGACCCTCCGCGTATACGAGGAGACGCTCCCAGCAAAGGGCTTTGACAGGAAAAAACTCATTGTCGTATAATGGTGTTGCCAAGGCGAGTCCAATTGGAACCGGACAGGGTGGAACTGATGGGCATCTGTGGTTGTAGCTTACTGTGGCGTAGTGCCAGCGTGGTGACGACGTGTCTTCTGCTGTGCTCCTGCGGGGGAGGCCAGCCTGCAAGGAACGTCGTCTTTCTCAGCATAGATACGCTCCGAGCGGACCATGTGGGTTGTTACGGATACCACCGGAACACAACGCCGCGGATCGACGAGGTTGCGGCGCGTGGCGTTCGGTTCGAGACGGTTATTACGCCGATAGACTGCACATTCCCCTCCCATGCGAGCATGCTAACGTCCTTGTACCCTCCTGCGTTCGACGTATGGGAAAACGGTGGAGCCCGTCTGAACGATTCGGTGGTCACCCTCGCCGAAGTGCTAAAACAAAGAGGGTACTCGACGGGCGCGTTTGTGGGCTCGTTCATGCTCGACTCGAGATTTGGTCTCGACCAGGGGTTCGACACGTACGATGACGCGATGGAAAGCGGGCTGGCGTGGAACGTGGGAGCCAGAAATGCCAACAGCGTGCAGACCTGGAAGATACTCGACGGATACGCCGCCGGGAAGTATTACACTATAGAAATCCAACATGCGATGCGGGGCGGTCTCGGCGCGTTTAACTTTGTAGCGTGGTCGGACGAGGACGCCGATGGTTTGCCCGACACGTTGATCGGTCGATCCGGGAAATGCCAGAACCCAGCATTGGAGTGGAGTCGGTGGAAGTTCACGACCGCCGCAAAACGCATTTTTGTGGGGTACGAAATGGACTCGGATGCGGAAACGTTCACCCGACAGGTCGCCGAGATTCCATCCGGTTACGAAGGACTGGGTACGACCCTCTATTGCGCTCCGAAGCCTGGCGAGGTGCCCGTAAACAAGGCCCGCGGGTACCTGACCAACATCCGTGTCACGGTCTCAGGAGCAGACGGTGGTTCGCGCACGTTTGGGATGACCGACCAGCTGTTGCCGAGGGCGCGCCGTCATTATAAAGGCCACGAGTTTCTGGATTTCGAGCGCCGCGCAGAAGACGTCAACAAGGCTGCCGCAGCATGGTTGAGGTCTCACAGCGACGGCCCATTCTTTCTGTTTCTGCATTACTACGACCCTCACACATGGTACGAGCCGCCGAGCAACTACGCCGAGCTTTTCACCGACCCGGACTACCGCACTGAAGACCCTGCGTTTCTGGAAGGTCGGTGGCTAAGAAACCTTAACAGGAAGGACCATCGGGAGAAGCCCCTCCCGTCAGAGCCGGATTGCGACCACATGATAGGGCTCTACGACGGTGAGATCGCTTATGCAGACGCTCAGTTCGGCGTTCTCTTGGATACGCTTTCGGAGCTCGGCCTTACAGACAGCACCCTTGTTGTTGCTACGGCGGACCATGGAGAGTACATGACCGAACACGGTTGGTGCTTCGGGCATTGGTATCGCGACCTCTACGATCCGGTGCTTAAGGTGCCGTTGGTGGTGGCGGGTCCGGACGTTCCTTCGGCAACCGTTGTGCAGTATCCGGTTCAGCTTGTTGACATTGCGCCTACAGTGCTCGAACTGCTCAAGCAAGAGCCTGCGCAGACATTCATCGGGGAGAGTCTTGTAGGGCTTATGGGCGGGGAAAAGGACCTCGTCCGGAGCGAGTCTTACGTCTTTCACTCTGAGGTCAGTTGCGTGTGGACGCCTGACTGGAAGTTCGTTCTTTACCACCCGACGCACCAGGACGGGGTCGAGTACCCCGAAAACCGGTTACACAATCTGCTCGACGACCCACAGGAGAACAACAATCTGATAATATCCAGGCCAGAGCTGGCCATGAAATTCGCCGACAAGATTATGCAGTTTAAGAAAACCAGCGCCAAAATGTCGGCTACGCCTACGGAGCTAAAGATGGACGAGGAGTCCCAGCGCAAACTTAAGGCTTTGGGCTATCTCTAGAGGGCCTTGTCCGCTCCGAGTCAGTAGCACCTTGGGCGGCGAGCTACGTACACGCTTGTGTACCCAGGATCCATGCCCAGTGGGCTATGACATTTTAGTTGATGACTGGGATGTTCTGGTGATATCGTGAAATCACGAAGCGTTTTTGTCGCCCCCGTTCGGGGGCCCGTGGTGGCGACAGGACACCCGCCCTACCGCTCCCATGCACATCAACCGAGGTGGGTCACCATGTACCTGTCCGATCCCAAGCTCGCCGAAAAAAGTGCTTGACAAACGCCGGCGACATATGCTAGAATACTTGCAAATTACGGGGGTACCCAGTCCCTATCGTCGGCGCGAGTTGACCGAGAGACATTATCATCCAGCGCCGCCATAGACCCTCAGGTTCGACGGCACGATTCACAACAGGCTTGGCAAACAGCGTGGAAAGGAAGGAATCTTCTCGGGGAAAAGGGGGTGAACAACCGAAACAAGAATGCGTGTTTGGTTGTTGAATCTTGGAAAAGGGGGAGGTGAATAAAGCTTGAGAAAAACATTAGGTATGTTGATGGTGCTCGGATTGGTAGTGTTGGTTGCGGGCGTCGCGGGCGCGAACACGATCGTCGTGCCGTTCTTTAACGACGGCGGTTCCCTGGCGGGAACAACAGCGTCGGGAATGAGGACGTTCATTCGCGTCAAGAACCTCGATGCTGTGACCATCACGTGCGCGATCACGTATACGGACTTCGATGGTGTCGATGCGACGCCGAGCCCGAATACGTTTCTGATCGGTCCGAAAGCCGCCGTAGGGTTCCGACCTGTCCAGGCGGATTCGGTGGCTGAGGGACCTGGTCTCGGGATTCCGGACGCCACGCCGGTCGGTACGTTCGCGGGAGGTCCCGACGGAGGAGGTCCCGCCTATGGCGGTGCTGAGATCTCGTCCGTGAATAGCATCCTGGGCATGATAAGCCAGGCAGACTTCTTTGTGGCGGCCGACGGCGGTGGTAGCGGTGTCGCGCCAGCAATAAGCCCACCATAACAGTAAGCGTGAGCTTAACAACCATCCGGGTGGTTGTCTAGAAACCAAGAGGAGCGGATGTGCTAGTGCATCCGCTCCTTTTCTTTGTTTATGCCACAGGTGCGGGTATTCACAAGGGCACCTGTTTTCCACTGTTTTGAAAACACGCCACGGTACTGGAACGGCCAGCGGCTCACGCGGGTTTCACGAATCACCGTGGATCGAGCCTGCCCTCTGAACAAATTACCAAGAATATCTGTAGAAACGGTGGAATTGAAATGGCAATGCTGTGAATCTCAGGAAGACACGGTGATTCTTAAGGAAGGTATATGAGAGAAACTCTCCCTGTTGATCCGGTCTATCAGCGCGATCCGCGTTCTTTTCTACACAACACGGTAACGCGGATACCTCACCGATCGCAGAGAATCGCAAGGATCCCGACGCGCACGCGGCGATAGGTAGCAGGTCGGAGAGTCAACCTGGTTAGAGTTCAGCGGCGTCCAGAAGCGCGGGCACGTGTTTTTCCCACCCGATCGGCATGATATGGACACCCTGGCACATGTCCCTCATCTCTTTGATGAGTCGAGCGCCGATCTCGATAGATTTCTTGACGCGGTCTTCCGCCTTGTCCATCTCATCTATCAAGCTGTCCGGCACGTGGACGCCCGCAACGTTCTTGTTCATGAACCGGGCCATACCGGCGGATTTCAGCAGGACGATACCGAGCATCACCGAAACGCCGAGATTCTTAACCTGTTTCATGAACTGCTCGAACTTCGCTGGCTCGTAGACCGCTTGAGTCTGGAAAAATTCGGCGCCGGCCGCTACCTTTTTCTCCATCTTGATTATCTGCGGTTCGACAGGATCGGCCGCAGGCGCCACCACAGCACCAAGACAGAAATCAGGCGTGCCCTGCAGCTCGTTGCCGGCAAGATCCTTGCCGTCCCGCAGCTTCACAGCAGCTTGGAGCAGCGAGATCGAATCCAGATCGAACACCGGTCGCGCTTGAGGATGATCACCCAGCGATACATAATCGCCGGTCAAACACAATACGTTCTCTATGCCGAACACATGGGCGCTGAGCAGGTCGGATTGCAGCGCTATACGGTTACGGTCGCGACAGGTTACCTGGAATACCGGTTCAATGCCTTTGTCTTTAAGCAGCTTGCACACGGCAAGCGAGCCGAGCCGCATCACCGAACTTTGCTGGTCGGTGATGTTTATCCCGTCCACCCTGCCGCCCAGCAGCTCGGCTTCTTCGAGCATCGTCGCGATATCGACCCCTTTCGGCGGGCCTATCTCAGACGTCACAACGAACTTGCCTGACTTGAACGCCTCGGATAATTTCATTTGGCAGCAGCCTCCTCTTCACGCTGTTCAACAGCCCATTTGATCGTCGATTTGATCGTCTCCGGTACTTCCATTTTGCTGAAATCTTTGGGCTCGAGAATCGTTCTCATCTTGTCCAGCCGACCAAGCTTCTTCAGCCGCTCATATATCAACTGCCAGCCACACTCTTTTGTCTTGGGTTGAAACTCGCACATACCGTTTTTTGCACCGCCACACGGTCCGTTTATCAGGCCCTTCGTGCAGACGGTGAGCGGGCACAGCCCACCGGTATAGTCGAGCAGACACTCGCCGCATTCCCGGCACCGCTCGCTCCCTTGCCACTCGCCTCGCGACCCGCCCAACGATATAGTGTCGCATGCTGGATGCACCGGCTTTGCGACCACGGCAGCGGTCGCCTGAACGCCGATACCGCACGTCATCACCAGGAGCGCGTCCGCCTCACTTATCTGCGCCGCTCGACGTGCCAGCCGCGCTTTCACCAGCCCCTTGTCGCAAAGAAAGTCCACGGAGGTTGTTCCGGTGATGGTTTTCTTCCCTTCCTGTTCGAGCCGGGACTTCATCTCGGCGACTTGTGCCTTGCCGCCGGTACCGCTCGCTTCCGCGCACCCGTTGCATCCCACGATGAAGATCTTCTTCTCACCCTCAGTCATGCGCAAGATCTCTTCAAACGGTTTCTGCTCTGATACGACCATTGCTCACAGCTCCTTTTGCTTTAGAGCGCCTCCCAAAGTGAGCGGACCCATCGTGGCATGGGCATCTTGCCCATGACATGACGGGCACGCCTCGGCGCACCTTTGACGCGACGCCCGTCCTACCTCGTTCGTGTTAGAGCCTTCTCCTGTCGTTCGCGGGCCGGATGGTGCCCTGCACGCCCTCACCGCGTTTCGCGGCTGGTTAGTTCTCCCATAACAGCGTCGATAATTTCGGGGATTTTTGCTTCGATCTCCTCCGAAAGGCCGGCGTTCCATGCAACGGTAGCAGGTTCCACGCCTATAACCACGATCTGTGCGGGGGCGAATCCCGCGAATCGGGTCATGCGCAACTTCTCGATCAATCCCATATCGTGACAGGACAGCTTGACCTCCTCCGTTTCGTCCTCGAGCTCATCGAGACTAAACCGATAAATAGTGCCAGGAGCGCCGCCGCCAAGAACCGCGTCAATTATAACGAGCTTTTCCGCCCCGTTTAGAATTTCCTCGTCACCCCAAAATTGCGTACCGCCATCCACAACGACCACGTCAGCAGGCAGAGATGTTGCCTTCAGCTTCTCAGCAATATGCACGCCGATACCTTCGTCCCCCATCAAGGGATTTCCGACACCCACAATCGCAGTTCTCACCGGCTCTTCCGTGCTCACAGCAACGGTACCTTTCGTATATTGCGCCCTTTCGGGGTTACCAGATGTACCGAACATGCCAGACACGGGTCAAATGACCGAACGATACGTACTACCTCAAACGGGTTTTCAGGATCCTTCACCGTCGTTCCGATAATAGCTTGCTCCATCGGACCGGGCGTATCCGAATCGTCCCGTGGCGATGCGTTCCACGTGGTGGGTACAACCGCTTGATAATTGGATATCACCCCATCTTTCACACGAATCCAGTGCCCTAGAGCACCTCGTGGCGCTCCAGTCATGCCGACACCTGTTCCTTCCTCCGGCAGCGTATACTCCTGGCACACCGGTTCGCCGGGCTTCAGTTGGAGCACCCATTCCGCCATGGCGTCGGCGACAAACCCCGTCTCGAGAGCGCGTGCCGCATGTCTGCCCAGCACCGAGAAGAGCACCTCAGGTCCTGCTTTGAGCTCTCCGAGCAGCCCATCAACCGCTTCCTTCACTGCCGCGTCACCCTGTGCATAGGAGACCAGGGTGCGCGCCAGCGGCCCCACCTCATACGGTTTCCCGCCGTATCGCGGCGCCTTTATCCAACTGTACCCTTCCTCCTTGGGATAGCGCGGCGCGGTAGCACCGTTTGATGGGTGTCGATTCGTGAACGAATCGTCATACCACGAGTGTTTGAGCTGCTCCGTTATCTTGTCTGCGTCGACGGACACCGGCTTCAATTTCGTATCGGTAGTCCCGGGGTTGATAAACCGTTTCTTCTTCGCCAGATCGCTCGGAGCCGCCTTCATATCGAACGCACCGTACGAGAGGTAGTTACCGCACCCTTTCCCAACCTCGAGATGGTCGCTGTACTTGCCCGCTACCATGACGATGTCGGGAATGTACACGTTCTTTATGAAGTCGCGAATCTCGTTCACGCGCCACAGAAACGCAGTCATCTTATCTACCGTCGGACGTTCGGTAACCCCGCCGGGCACTACCGAACAGTTGTGCGGCATTTTCCCGCCGAAAATCGATAACATTTCGTGGGTCTTTCTTCGCATGTGCAGCGCCAGCAGGTAATGTGCTACGGCCGCACGGTTCTCCTCCTTCGACAGGCGATAGTCCCCCTCGTAGCGAGGAACAAACGGGCCAAGCTCACCACGCGCAATGAAGTCTTTGACGGCCGTCAGCTCGGGATCGGTCCCCTCATAATCCGCCACACTCGTAACATCAACATAGTCGAGCGCTGCCAAATGGTAGAAGTGGAGAATGTGCGACTGCAAATAGTTGGAGCCAAGAATGAGATTGCGCATGATGCGCCCGTTCTCAGGTATGCGTTCGGCTATACCAAACGCGTCGTCCAGGCACAGCGCCGACGCCATCGAGTGGGCTGTCGGACAAACACCGCAGATGCGCTGCGTTATTCGATTGGCATCGCGTGGATCCCGCCCCTGCAAAATG
>Ga0180433_10012281_pt1 | contig 10035 bp, 8 predicted proteins | sample SS_ome_8_FD_132980 | JGI IMG/M metagenome (GOLD analysis project Ga0180433, IMG submission 132980) | Hypersaline lake sediment archaeal communities from the Salton Sea, California, USA - SS_1_D_1 metaG | ecosystem: Environmental > Aquatic > Non-marine Saline and Alkaline > Hypersaline > Sediment...
AGCTTTACCTCTACCTGTTGCCGGCTTGCTTTCACCCGAGCCGCTAGAAACAGTTGTCAAAAAATTTGAGGAGGTAGAGCGAATCGCGAATGGATTAGGTAATGTTCCACCAGCACCATTTGCACTTCTTTCCTTCATTGCCTTACCAGTCATCCCCGAAATCAGGTTAACTGATATGGGATCGGTAGATGTGACAAAATTCGAGCTAATTTGATCCGGAAGGATTGATAATGAAAAAGACAAAATGTTAACGTTAACAATGAAGACTTTCTATGATTTGGCTCGGTTGCTCCGCGCCAAAACCCTGATGGCCTCCATCAAGTCCTGACGCCTGCAATCTTTAGTCAAGTACCAGCTAGCGCCGGCATCAAGCGCCGAGCCGACATAATCACCATAAACGGTTAAAAACAAAACTTTGACATCAGGTAGACTCCTCTTGATACGGCGAGTTGCCTCTGTGCCATCTATACCGGGCATATGGGCATCCATCAAAATGACATCGGGATTTAGCTTTTCTGCCTGTTTCACTGCATCCAGACCATCAACAGCCTCCCCCACCACATCTATATCAGCTTGAGGTTCAAGTATGCTCTTGAGTCCCTCCCTTACCACCTCATTGTCATCGACTATAAGTAACTTTATATTCGCCATTCCATATATCCTTATATCAAAACGTTCCTACGCCGAGGTAATTCATGTCCTTGCCGCTCGCTTCAACTGTAAGTTTACCGTTTAAATTCGGCTGTGCAATCGGAAGAGTGGTTGGTTTCGTATACAGAAAAAGGTCGACGTTGAAATCAACCTTTTCTCCTATGCCGGGTAGTACTTTAGTACGACTAAAGACGGATTATACCTTTTTTAAGAGCTTGAGTCACAGCTTCAGTACGGTCATTCACTCCCAGCTTCTGAAAAATATTAGTAATATGGGTCTTCACTGTACTCTGGGCAATATTAAGCTGAGCACTAATCTCTTTATTAGCTGCACCTTTGGCCATCAAGCTCAATATTTCCAATTCTCGCCCGGAAAGCTCCTCGCCTGATGGTGTCCGACGAGATAACTCAGAGAAACGATCGAGCAACTTCGATGCCACCACCGGCTGAATAAGCGATTCACCACGATAAACAGCTCTTATTGCCTTGAACAGATCCTCTCTAGGAGCATCCTTGAGTAGATATGCCCGGGCACCGGCTTCGATGCCACTAAATATATACTCATCATCGCTATAGGTAGTCAGGATTATGAACTTAACCTCAGGCATCACCGATTTTATCTGGCGCATCGCTTCAACACCGTCCATCTCCGGCATTCGAAGGTCTATAAGCACCACGTCTGGACTCAGCTCCTTTGCTTTTTTCACTGCTTCCACTCCATCTTTAGCCTCTCCAACGACATCAAAGTCAGCCTCCCTGCTCAACATAGCAATCACTCCCTCTCGCACCACTGGATGGTCATCGGCAATCAAAATTTTTATAGATTCCACTACGAAACCTCCTTGCTGATAGGAATAACCACCTTTACCAGCGTTCCTTTACCTCTCTTGCTCTGTACTTCAAAAGTACCCCCTAAACCTCGAGCCCGTTCCCTCATGCCTATCAATCCGAAGGCACCTTGTCTCTTTTCATCATCACTTGATCTCCTCGATTTAAAGCCAACACCATTGTCACGAATGCTCAGCTCCAACACTGATTCATCAAACTCCAGGCTCACCTCAACTTCAGTGGCTTTAGCATGTCTCCTTATATTGGCCAACGACTCCTGACAAATGCGAAGAAGACCCGTTTCCATCTCAGGAGGCAATTCGCGCATAGTGCCACTAACATTGAATTTTGCACTCACCCCAACACTCTGACTGAATTTATCCACCTCCTGCTTAACCGCCTCGGCTAAAGGCAACTGTTCCAAAGCCTGAGGCCGCAGATTCCATACCGACCGTCTAGCCTCAGACAAGCTCTTTCGAGCTAAACTTCGAGCCTGATTCAAATGTCTTTCCGCAGCCAAGGTATCACTGCCTAAAGCCTGCTCGGCAGCCTCTAGTTGCAAAATAATGCCACTAAATCCCTGAGCTAATGTATCATGAATCTCCCTTGCCATACGATTACGTTCTTCCATAACAGCTATTTGCCTTGTCTCCTCATAAAGACGGGCGTTATCAATAGCCACAGCCAGCTGGTCAGCCAATGTCTGAGCAGTATATAAATCGGCTTCGTTAAAAGCATCGACCTCCGTGCTCTCAATATCCAGGACTCCAAGAACTGTGCTTCCAATCTTGACTGGAACAGCAAGCTCTGATTTGGTCTCCCTCAATGCCTCGACAGACCTATATCTAGGGTCTTCACTAACATCATTTGCCAAAATCGGCTCGCCCGCCTGAGCCACCCAGCCAACTATACTCTCCTCGTCTACTTCTAATGGTACCCCTACTGGTATGACCCCCTGCTGACCACTCAAACACAATGCCTTAAGCGCAAGTTTGCCTGAGCTGGGTTCCATGAGAAAAATGTTGACATTATAGTAGTGAAAAGTCTCACGCAGCAGGTTCCCTACATAAGGCAATAGTTCATCAAGATTAACAATAGAGCTAATCTTGCGACCGACCTCATTTATGGTGCGCAATTGCTCCGCTCTCTGCCGTTCTCGCTTGGTACGGTCCTCAACTTTTAGTTCCAAGTTAGTATATGACTCCTTCAAAGTTTTGGCCATATCATTAAACTGCTCAGCCAGTTGCTGTATTTCATCTCCAGTATCAGCCTTGATATGGTAGTCAAGCTCACCCTTAGCTATAACCTCAGCACCCTTAGTCAACGCCAATATCGGACGAGTGATAGCTCTTGACAGCAAAAATATAACGCCAGCAGCAATAAGAATCATGCCACCGAAAACGGCAATAAGCAATAACTGCGCCTTTCTCACTTCTTCATCTATATACTGAGCGGTGGTTGAAACTACGTCAGTTATCTGCTCTAACAAGTCTTCGACAGGTGCCGAATACTCATCTATATAGGTGCTTGCTGCCACCACGAGGTCTGTCCCTTCTACAGGTATGCAATGCATATACTTTGTCCTTACCTCGCCCTTATCATCTTCCCAATCATAATAGCCGGAGGCATCTCCTTTTAAACTCCTTTCTAAAATCGACGAAAAATAGACAGGCTCACCACCCACCTTAAGTAAGTTGACGCCCACCATCTTAGGGTCATTATGGAAATAGACTGTGCCTGTTGAATCATAGACCATCGTATATCCGGTTAGTCCGACACGCTGCACCGCTATATCAGCCAACTCCTTGTTATCTTTCAGTCCAGAAAGATCTGCGCTCGGATGATAGCGCATAAACAGTTCTATCTCGTTTGAAACATTAAGCGCCCGCCGCTGTATCAACCTCCTACCCAAATCTTCCAACGCTGCAACACTCTGACGTGCAACTTCTTCCCCCATGGTAATGCTGTTCTCGCTAACAATGGCGCTGATACCATATATGCTACGAAGCGAAAGCGAACTGATAACACCCAATGAGATAAATGTCAACGCCAAAAAGGGAATAAGTATTTTATCCCTTATGCTAAACCCTACCTTCATCTTAACCTCAGATCTCCATACCCTCGCCTGCCCTTTGTTCTACTTCCCACGTCAACTTCTCTCCATACGCAAGTAAGACCTTCTGGCGCTGATCAGATACTTTCTTATTCTCTAAATATTTTTTCAGCGCCTCAATCGGTGTCAACTTCTGGCTGGACCACTCACCTAATCTAAGGCGTGTCTCCTGTCTAACGTCCTTGGCAATAGTAACATAATGAGCCATTCTAAGAGCTTTATTGATTTCGGCGTCCCGAAGCGAAGCCTCCAGAGCAACCGGTAAAGAAAGTTGAACTCTGACTATGGCATTTTTAGTTTCCGCCTCATGCTGAGCAAGAGCCTTCAAAACAGCAGTAGTAGGGTCCTCATCTTCATTGTCAACGAAAATTTCGAGTGTCGTAAAGCGCCGGGCATTAACTTTATGGAATTCATGGGTTACACGTTTCTCTTTACCCACCGATTGAATATCAACCACGTAGAAACCTTTTTCCTGACCTTCGTCGCCAAAATCGAAACGCTCCAGGCTGCCGGCATAGACTACGGGTGGGGTTTGAAACAAAACCTGCTGCCTGTGAATATGTCCCAAGGCTACATAGTCAAAAACAGGCTGAGAAACATTACTCAGAAGCAAAACAGGGTCACTACCAACCACCATGCTCCTCTCCGAGCCCGGTTTAGCCGTTGATAATGAGACATGAGCAGCCAGCAGTGTCGGCAAGTTCGGATCAAGGTCAGAGATAAGATCTAGCAGTCTGCGGGTCATCATTTCCTGAAGCTGGTCATTCACCTGACCTATACTAATACCCCTAGCTGTTTCCCTGCTCAGCAACACACTTCGCCTCAGCCAGGGCAACGCCACCACCTGAACTTCACCATGCCTGGTCGGGATGCGGTAAATATCCGGTCGGTTACCAACATAAACATGGCTAACAGCCAGAGTATCAAAAATTTCCACAGCAGTAGCTCTGCCGACTGCATTGGGCAAGTCATGATTACCTACTAAGAGAAAAATCGGGATTCCGCTCTCAGACAGCCGCCTGAGCCGTTTGGCAAATTCCCGTTGATGCGTCTGGGAAGGGTCACGGCTCTTATAAGCATCACCGCAGAACAGAACCAAGTCTACGTCGTTGTCCACCGCACATTCCACCACCTCGTCCAGAGCCTTGAGAACATCAAGCAGCCTCGTCGACAATCCAGTAGCCGGGTCAACATTGCCATAGGTCTCCACACCCAGATGGAGGTCAGCAAAATGAAGAACTTTCATTTCCCCAAAGCGTCAGACGTTCTAGTTGCCCACAAAGGCTGCGTATCAAAAGGCTCACCGCTCAACTTAGCCTGTAACGTTTTCACCAGCTCCTTTATAGGCAGTCTGATCTGTGCCATGCTATCGCGTTCTCTAACAGTAACCTGTTTATCCTCCAGCGACTGAAAATCAATAGTAACACAAAACGGAGTGCCTATCTCATCCTGGCGGCGATAACGCCGACCTATACTCTGGGCATCATCATACTGTGTCATAAAATGGCGGCGAAGCTCAGTATATATCTCTCTGGATAGCGGCACCAGTTTTTCGTTTTTGCTCAAAGGCAGAATAGCCACTTTTATCGGGGCCAGATCATAGTGGAAATGCAAGACCACCCTAGTTTCCCCTTCAGCCACATCCTCATCATAAGCATCTATAAGGAAAGCCAGCGTCGAGCGGTCGACACCGGCCGAAGGCTCAATAACATATGGTGTATAATGCTCCCCAGACTCCTCATCAAAGTAGCTCAAACTCTTTCCGCTATGCCTGGCATGCTGCACAAGGTCAAAGTCGCCCCGATTGGCAATTCCCTCTAGCTCCGACCAGCCCATAGGGAAAAGGTACTCAACATCGTAGCAATCCTTGGCATAATGAGCCAGTTCTGACTTACCATGCTGCCGAAGACGCAGGTTCTCCTCCCCGACCCCAAGCTTCAAGTACCAATCAAAACGCTCCTTGACCCAGTAATCGAACCATTTCTCATCAGTGCCCGGCTTGACAAAGTACTCAATCTCCATCTGCTCGAACTCTCTGGTTCTGAATATAAAATTGCCGGTGGTGATTTCGTTACGAAAAGACTTGCCTATCTGTGCAATGCCGAAAGGCAACTTTTTCCTCGAAGTAGCCAGCACATTATCGAAGTTAACGAAAATACCCTGAGCTGTCTCCGGACGCAGGTAAATTACATTAGCTTCATCCTCCACAGGCCCCATAAAAGTCTTGAACATCAAGTTGAACTGTCTCGGCTCCGTTAGCTCACCAGCACAATCGGGACAGCTATCACCTTGCAAATCAGTAGCCCGCCACCTGAGATGACAATTCTTACATTCCACCAAAGGGTCAGAAAAGCCCTCAACATGGCCACTGGCGACCCATGTCTGTGGATGCATCATTATGCTGGCATCTATGCCAACCATGTCATCACGCTCTTGAACAACTGCACGCCACCAGGCATTTCTAACGTTACGCTTCAGCTCCACTCCAAGCTGCCCATAGTCCCAACAGCTACCCAGCCCACCATATATCTCACTGCTGGGAAAGATAAAACCCCGTCGCTTACACAACGAGACGATTTTTTCCATGTCTAATTTGTTCTTTTTCTCAGGCAATTTGACCTCCTCAGAAGCTTACCAAAGCTTAGCAACTTTATGTCTGAGTGTCAAAAGACCTCGTAAGTGATGTTTCTGTGTAATTGTGTTAGAATCGAAGAACACCTACACTACGAAGTTAGACCTATGAAGACAGCCAATAAATCCGGAATACTATTTACCTCATGTCTGGTTTCGCTAATTCTGACAGGCATTTCCTGCGTTCCTCAACCCATAGCGCCACCACCATCGCCTCCATCGCCTCCATCGCCCCCACCAGAAGTACCACCCCCAGACACCACACAACCCCAAATAGTAATTACCGTCGCCCCGGATGAGAACATCGGCTACAACAAGGTCACCCTCGAATGGACGGGCAGCGATGATACAACACCAACCGCTAACCTGACCTATTCATATTATCTAGAAGGCTATGATACCAACTATTCCGCCTTCATCACTGATACCAGCAAGACCTACATAGACTTACCCGATGGCTCGTATGTATTTTATGTCAAATCACGTGACGAAGCCGGCAACATAAGCTCTACCCCTGCAAGCGCCAATTTCACCATAGCCATGCCAGAAGAAGAACCTGAAATCGCGCCACCTGTGGCCAGCACGCTGCTCATAGTGCCAAATAGCGACGTTAACCATATAGCTGTCGCCTACAATAACAACATCTATGCTACCGATTCCCCAAACGCCAGGCTTTACAAATCAGACCACGGCGGCTACGGCTGGGCTGACATATCGAGAGGCCTCGGCGCAGCACCCTGGACAACACTGGCTATAGCCCCGGATGACCCCAAAATAGTCGCCGTAGCTACCAATGCCGGAACTGAGGTATATTTATCAACCGACGGTGGAAACAACTTCGGTGCCACCGGACTGGGCAGCAAGCTGGGTGGTGGTGAGCGAGTCACATGCCTTGCCATCTCGCCGGGTTACGGTCATCGGGAAATAGCTATCGGTACCTCCACAAACAGTGGCAACGGCAGGGTATGGGTAAACACAATTAACGGCTTCCCACGTGGCTGGGAAGACATGAGCACCGGTGCTACAGGCTGGTCAAATGCCGACATCTTCGCCATTGAGTATTCATCCGGGTTCGCTTCCGATAGCACACTACTAGCCATCGCCGCCAGCGGGCCACCACCGAGTACCGAAGACACTTATCTCTACATGGGAATCAGAGACCTCGGTGGAAATACCACAATCTGGAATAGCTCATCAGGTTACCCAGTGGAAATCTCCCAATCAGGCCAGGACACACCGGGAACACCATTGACTTATGCCGATATAGCCCTGCCGGCAGATTACTCAGGAGCTATGCCCGCACGCCAGCATGTCTATGTTTGCTGGAGCGACAACCCGCCGGGGGTAGCCACTGCTGGTAACCCCAATGATGATATCTACCGTGTGGACAACACCGTCTGCTACCGACTTCTGGTTCGAAATGATGCCATCTGCAGCCTGGCACACTACGGCATGTTCAGCCGGGGCAAGCTGCTGGCTGGGGCTGCGTCAGCATCAACAACCGGCCTCTTCAGAGGACCTCAGATATATTGTACCTTCAACCCCCAATCAGCATACCCCACATGGCAAAGCAGCCAGAAGCCACCTACAGGCCCCGGTCAGGCCCGGGTAGCCTGGTCTGCCGATGGAAAAGCAGCTTACTGCGGCACCAGCTCCGCCGTAGGCGGCAGTCACGACCAGAGCGCCTTCTCCATAAGCACCAACGACGGCTTCACATGGAACCAGACAGGCTTGATTGACCTTTAGTTTGACACCACAGGCAGCTTTTCCTTACAATTTCAACCTGTAATGATTAAAGCTGTCTTCTTCGACTTTTACAACACACTGGCCACCTATCAACCACCTCGAGAAGAGGCATGGGCAAATGCGTGCCGGGATAACGGCATTGAGGTGGAAGCCAAGACGCTCTTCAGCTCCCTGACTGCAGCAGACATGTACTGGCGCAATGAAAACCTCCGCTCGCCGGTAGACAAAAGAACGCCGGAGGAAAAAATCGATTTCTACGTCGAATACGCAAACAGGATACTTAAAGGAGCAGGCACGGAGGCCAGCCGAGACACAATATTTCAGATACTGGCAAAAATCCGAGAGTATAAATGGGAATTCGAAAACTTTGACGACACGTTGCCCACTCTGAAAGAGCTCGATAACCGCGGCTTAATCTTAGGATTGATTTCCAACGTCGTCCAGGATATGGAGTCTACATATACGGATCTAGGGCTACAACCGTACCTCGATTTCAAGGTCACCTCCGCCGAGATAGGCTCCGACAAACCAAATCCAGAGATATTCGAAGCGGCACTAAAGAAAGCTCAGGTCAAGCCCGAAGAAGTCATATATATCGGCGACCAGTATGACATTGACGTTGTCGGCGCCCGGGGCGTCGGCATGAAAGCTCTGCTCATCGACCGCAAAGATTACTTTCCGGACGTCACCGACTGCCCCCGGATACACAGCCTCACAGAGGTAACGGAACACATCTGACCCCACCAACCGGCTATTACCGAAGCATAGCCACATAGCTATTCAAAGGTACTCCAAGAGAATCAGCCACCGGCTGGCATTTGGCTCTGAAACAATGGAAAACCCTGCCTTCCGCAGGCAGTTCCGTCAAAGACTCGTAGTAGCCCATACCTTTGGCGAATATAAGGTCTGCGGAATGAAACTCGCGCTTGAACTCCGCTGACGCCAGAGAGAAATCTATGCCCGGTGTAGCGGTGCCGGTAGTTATTATCTCACCCAGCTCAGCTTCAAGCCCGGCTCGCCTGATATCTTCCAGAGTGACATCATCCTGGACCGGCGCCGCTTTGACCACATAGGCAACTGAAGCCCACTGCCTCATCCATCCGATAAGCGGCGAATCAAAAAACATTTCACCGGCATTATCCGCCAGATATATAACTCTCCCGGCATGCCTGAGTTTGACTTCAAATTGCTCCGAATCATCTATGACAAAATCCACCTCCCCTTTCATATCCTGCCGGATAACATCAAGGGGCTTGAAGAAATCTATGGTATTCCCCAGAGCGGCAAACCTGAGACAGCTTATAAAACTGCGGGGATCAACTTTTTTCTGCCTGGACAGCTCCCTGGCAACCGCAATCTCCTTGTCCTTCATCTCACGGTAAGGGTCAGGGTTCTGCGTTATCTGCTTGATGGCATCATGGATTTTGGTGGCAACAACAATGGACACGCCATCAGTGGAGAAATTGTCCTGAAGTATCTTCAAGCTCTCCTCTGTTGCCCTGGCTTTAGTCGGCTCATCATCAGACGCCAGATCAGCAGCCTGGCAAGCCAGCTTTTGCAGGCACTCGTAACAATATTTCGTAGCTTTCATCTCAAAACTAATGCTCGGCAGAATAGAATGTGCAGATAGCTTGATTTAATTAAGCCTGCGAGCCTACCGGTTCAATAGCCATATCGATTCATTGAGAACTGCGGCGAAAGTCACCCAGAGCAGATAAGGCCAAAGAAGTATACCCGCAGCCCGGGATATCCTGTAGAAACTCAAGCTGGTGAACAATATCGCCACCCACAGGACTACTATTACAATCAGTCCGTACAGAGGCGACTGGAGACCGAAAAAGACCACCGACCACGAGGCGTTTAGAATTAGCTGCACCAGGAAGATAATTAGCGCTATCCTGACCTGTCGGTTCTTCAGTCCTTTGCGCCACACCAGAAAAGCGGCTACACCCATCATTATATAAAGAAGCGTCCAAACCGGCATAAAAACCCAGTTCGGTGGATTAAAAGCCGGCTTCTCCAGCGTGGCATACCACGTCGGAATCGCCTGCTGCGTAAATACAGAG
>Ga0180433_10012282_pt1 | contig 10033 bp, 8 predicted proteins | sample SS_ome_8_FD_132980 | JGI IMG/M metagenome (GOLD analysis project Ga0180433, IMG submission 132980) | Hypersaline lake sediment archaeal communities from the Salton Sea, California, USA - SS_1_D_1 metaG | ecosystem: Environmental > Aquatic > Non-marine Saline and Alkaline > Hypersaline > Sediment...
AGCAGCTGCTGGTATGACGTCAGGCCGTTGATGCGAAGGTCCTTTTCATTGATGAGCCGGGCTCCTTCGAGCTGAGCCATTTTCTTTTGTGGAAAATCCCGGAGTTCACCTGAACTCTGTTCGGCTTGAAAAATCGCGGCGGCCTTTCCGTCTTTGGTGGCGAGGATGACCTGGGAAGGCGTGTTCTTAAGCTCCCAGTCTTGAGGAAGGACGAACGTGAAACGAAGCGTTGGATGGTAGAAGGCCTGATCCTCTACATATCCCTGACGGGGATCGGACCCGTATACCAGATTTTCAATCCGGTTCAAATAGGCGTCGCGGGCAACGACCAGCTGCTTATCTTGGGCCGTGAGCATGGCTTGTGTATTCCGGATGCGCTCGCTGGTGAGAGGGTGGGTTGAGAGAAAACCGGGTAAGTTATGGCCTTCCGACAGATCGCCCATTTTCTGAAGGCCGTGAAAAAAACCGATCATTTCACCCGGGTCGTATCCGCCGCCCCGGGAATACTCAACTCCGAGGGCGTCGGCCTGTCGTTCGTCATCGCGGCTGAATTTCAAGAAAAGAAGCTGAACGCCGATACCCGCGGCTCCGGAAATTTTCGAAAACGTCTCGCTGAGGGCGGAGCCTACCGCCAATCCGAGCTGAACGATCATCAACTGGCTCAGCTTGCGCACACTGTGGCGGGCGTTGACGTGTCCCAACTCGTGACCCAGCACCACGGCCAATTCGGCTTCGGTTTTCATCAAAGCCAGGATTCCGCGCGTGACGTAAATATAGCCTCCCGGTACGGCGAATGCGTTGATCACCGGGGTGTCCAGAACCGCGAAATGATAGGTCAGCTGGGGGCGATGAGAATAAGGTGTAAGACGCATGCCTACGCTTTCGACGTAAGCTTGGAGCCGCGGGTCGTTGTAGACGCCGTACTGCTGTTTGATTTCCGCGTCGGTCTTTTCCCCCATGGCGATCTCGGCCTGTTCGGATATCAGGCTGATCTCTTTCCTTCCCGTAACAGGATTGACGGCACAGGATAACGATAAAATGAATAACAGGAGAACGGCGGCCGCGGCTGATCTCGGTTTTTTTCGGGCCGGCTGAATCACTGGGATCTCCTTTATCCGCGGACGCTATTTCATCTGAAAAATCGTGTCTTCCAATCCGGTGTTGAAGCTGACATCGGTGACGACCAGGGACATGAACTCAACTCCGTCCTGAAAGGTGGTCAACTGATGAGCTACGGTCCGGCCTTCGACCTCTTGGTAGTCGCTCATGACGCTTTCCGTATCCACTTCAACTCCCATCTGATTGACCGTGAGTCCCTTGCTCTTGTGGATCAAATAGGTGTCGGGATCGATATAGTGCGTCGCTTGATAGCCATCCTTGAAGGTCTGTACCAAAACCAGGTAGTTTTTACCTTCGATCGCCTCCTCGCCTTTTACGGTATACGTGATGCCGTATTTTTCAGGATTGAGCAACGCGTCGTTGCCCAGAGCATTGCGGGCCATATCCTTGCCTGTTCTCTCATCCATCTCCTGGGCGTATCCGCTTTGCGGGTCGATCATCCATGCTGTTTCACCGTCATAGGCCTGGGTGATGATCATCCCCATCACTTCGATGTCCATGCGCATTTTGTCGGGTTCTTTCTGATTCATGGTGAGCGTGCCGTCAAGTCCCATCTGGGGAAGCTGGATCGATCCGCTCAGGGTCATGTCGGTCGTTTTCGAGAGGATCTTTTTTCCTCCCTGGGCCTTGATCATTTTTGCCAGGACCTTTTCCGCCGTTTGGGCCAGGGCCGGTGAACTCAGCCCGGCGATAATCAGAAAAACCGCCGTCACGAGAGTACAGGATTTTTTAGTCATGATAATCCTCCTTTTCATCTATTGTAGACTGTTTTTTCCTTAAGGTCTATCTCGGGAGAATCTTTGAGGAGAGTAAAGCTCCGGCGGGGGAGGGCCCGGTGACGAAATTTTCCCGGGAACCGGTTTCCTCTGAGGAGGGAGTTTGACATTTTGAATTTTTTGTGGTTTGTGTAAATTTCTCCCGGCCCGAGTGAGGGCGTAAGGATGATGATGTAGGAGAGAAATACAATAAGGCGGCGGCTCAATGCTTTCGATGCCGCCATGATCGTCAGCGGAGCGATCATCGGGGCCGGGATCTTCATGAATCCCGCCGAAAGCGCAAAATTTCTCCAATCTTTCACCCAACTGCTGTTCGTATGGGCTTTAGGTGGATTCGTCGCCTTTCTGAGGGTTCTCTGCTTTTCCGAGTTGGGAACCATGTTCCCTCAATCGGGGGGACAGGTTGTATACCTGGAGAAAGCGTTCTCTCCGTGGGTAGGTTTTCTTGTTCGGATGGACGCTGTTCAGCACGATCCAAACCGGGGCTCTCGCCGCCGTCGCTTTCACGTGTGCGCGTTTTGTCGGCACATTTTTTTCCATGAAAGAGTTTACGGTCAGTTTGCTGGCCGCAGGCTTTATCTGGATTCTGTCTCTGGTCAACTATTTTGGGATCAAACCCGGAAGCATCGTACAGAATGTGTTTTCCTGTCTGAAGATATCAGCACTTTTAGCGATCATCGTCATCGGATTCATATTTCTCCGGGCTCATCCCCCGCAGCTGGGACCTCTTTTCCCCGAAGGAGTAAATTTCAAGGTGCTGAATTTATTGGGGCTGGCCATGATGCCGGTTCTCTTTTCATATGGAGGCTGGCAAAATCTAAATTTTGTCGCCGGAGAGGTCAAACACCCGAGGCGAAACATACCGATCGCGATCTTGACGGGGGTTTGCATCGTCATTTTTGTATATGTGTTTTCCAATGCCGTTTTCGTCGGAGTGCTTCCTTTATCGGAGATCGGAGCATCAACCAAACTGGCATCGGATGCCATGGAAGCGATGATCGGCCCCTTCGGCGCGAAGTTCGTGGCGCTTGCGATTATACTGTCCACTTTCGTCTTCACCAATGTCGTGATCATGACCGGCCCGCGCGTGTATTACATAATGGCAAGGAATAAGATGTTTTTCCCGCCGGCGGGGAAACTTCATCCCCGCTATCAAACTCCTTATTTTTCGATATTTCTACAGTCGATCTGGGCCACGGCGCTGCTCTTCAGCAATACCTACGGACAACTGCTTCAATATGTGACATTCGGTGACTGGATATTCTTCGGGTTGACGGCTTTGGGGCTGGTTGTGCTGAGGAAAAACTTCCGAAGATTTCCCGTCCTTACCGTACCTGGGGGTACCCCGCCGTTCCGATCGTTTTTTCGGCGGTGGCATTCGCTGTCGTGATCAATGTCTTTATCTCTTCTTTTTGGAAATCGCTTGTCGGGCTGTTGATCATTTCAGCCGGAATACCGATATTTTATTGGACGCGAAAAAGGGAGGGGGAACATGAAATTTGAAGGCATCAAATACATGGAATGGTTTAAATCAAGGGCGAAGACAGCTTTATGAACTCTGCAAAAGCGGAGTGGAATATTATCCGTTGGATCGATTGGGCATTGATTGGAATGAGCTGGAGATATCAGGGGAAAATTATTACGGCTATCCTCCGCTGCAGTCAGCGATCGCCGATCGATACGGAATCTCGAGTGAAAATGTCGTAAGCACGATGGGTGCCTCTTTCGCGTTGTATCTTGTATGTGCTTCTTTTTTAGATGCCGGGGACCTCGTCCTGGTGGAAAAACCTGCTTATGAGCCGCTATGGGCTGTCCCCGGAACATTCCAGGCCCGTATCGAGCGGGTGGAAAGGCATTACGAGCAGGATTTCCGGGCGGACCTCCAAACCCTGGAGAAGCAGCTGGATCGAAAACCTAAACTTTTCATCATGACCAATCTGCACAATCCAAGCGGCACCCTGCTCGAATCCGATGATTTGGATGCCGTCGTGAAGCTCACGGAGGAAAGAAGCATCCCTCTGGTCATGGATGAAATCTATTTGGATTTCATGGACGAGAGAAAGCGGCTTGGCGCCTTTCAACGAGGCCGTCATGTTATCGTCATCGGCAGCCTGACGAAAGTCTATGGCATGGGAGATCTGCGTTGCGGGTGGATTCTCGCTCCGGCCGAATGGGCGGCCGGGATGCGGAAGATCATTGATTCCATGTACGTTGAAGCTCCCTTCCTCATCGATCAGATCGCGTTACGGGTTTTTAAGCTGCTGGATGGGATCCGGAACGGACATCGTTCCCGAACGGCAAGGAATCTTGCCGTGATCCGCGAATTCATTCGAAAAGAACCGAAACTGAGTTGGGTGGAGCCTCGAGGAGGAGTGGTGTGTTTTCCTCGAATCGAGGCCGGAGTGTACGGGGATGAATTAGCGGACATCCTGCGGAGGGAATACAATACCGCCGTTGTTCCGGGGAGCTTCTTTGATGCCCCTCGACATATCCGGATCGGATTTGGAGGACCCCCCGAAGTCATCGAAGGCGGGATCAGGAATATCGGCAAAGCACTGGCAACGCTTTTATACGCGGTTGACGCCGGATAAATGTCGTGGTGGGAATGCTCTTCTTGGGGATTACGGGATTTTTGGAGAGTGCCGGGGATCCAAATGGAACCGCTTGAGATTTCGTATGAGAGTGCCACGCGAAATGCTTAATATCCTTGCGGTTTCATTGAGGTTGCGGCTGGTGAACTGAAGCAGATACCGGATATATTCGCGTTTCAGATTCTCCAGCGAAGGAAAATCATCCGGAGCCGCGTGGTGATTCAGGTTGATAAGATAGTCGAGGTAGGCGGGAAGCCGGTACTGCGCGGCTGATGAGTAAAATTTGGTTTCCCGAGTATTCATCGGATCCCCTGGGCTTTTCGGATCATACGGAAATTGTTCACTACGATATAGGACATTACGAAATTACTGAAAAGACTCACGAACCAGGCCGTGCGTTTGTTCTGACGATAGAGCGTCTTCATCAGGAAGTGATTTCCCACCGTGATCCCGGTTTTGACGGCCGCGAAGGTCAAATCGTTTTTTGTGAAGGGTTTCATCAACGGATTGCCTTCAACCAGGCAGTCATATCGAAGTGCTTTCCGGGTTGAAATGAAATCCGCTGCATTCAATGCGATCAAAGCCCAAGCGGAAGCGTTGAAAAGAGATTCTTCCAGACGTTCCCGACGATCCAGCTTTTCATACCAGGCAGTGAGCTTTTCAGGAAGAACCGGATCTGAGGACTTAAGGAGAATCTCCTTGAGCGAAGGTGTTTCTGAAGGTTGGGAGAACGGCCTGGGTTTCCATACGAGCTCCGCGGCGGGAGCGACGGGCGTGAACGTCAGTTGAGGATACGGCTGTTCGATGGAAGCCCCCAGGGCGAGCCTGAGAGGGGGAGCGTCGGTTTCATCGCCGGCGGTCAGCACGGTTCCACTGAAAAGAATCAGCAACGCAGCCGACAAGCTGCTCCAGCGTTTGAGTGTGTTCAGGTTGGATCTGTTCATAAACTTTCTCCACAACGTATCATTAAATCGATATAAGGCAAGAAGAATGCCAAAAGACGAAAAATTGATTAAGTGTAAGAAAATGAAAGAAATATACTATATAGAGAAAGAGCCTTGGGGGGGGATCGTGTTTATTATTTTGACACTTTAAAAGCTATTGGAAGTTTAATGAATAGATTATAAAGGGTTTACGCGGGAAAAACCCCACGTGTTCAAATAGTGAACACTTTGTATGAGGGAGGTCTTCCCGGGAATGCCGGATCAGTAGGGGATTTCGTATTTTTTAAGTTTATTGTAAAGGGTTGTGCGGGAAATATTCAGAATGCCCGCGGTTTTTTTTAAATTCCGCCCGGCGAACTTCAAAAGATAGGAGATATATTCTTTTTCCAATTCATCAAGCGTGGAGAGGTTTTCGCGGCTGATGAAGGGGAAACTATTAGTGGTTTGCGGCGCGTCGCGCAGATATTTTGGCAGCTCTGGGAAATCGATGAAGTCCTTTTGAGAGAGGAGGCAGGAGCTTTCCAGAACATTCTCGAGCTCTCTTATGTTTCCCGGCCAATCATAACGCTGGAAAAGCTTCTGCGCTTCCCGGGAGACTCCTTTGATCGATTTAGAGAAATTTTGGTTGAAAGCCTGCAGAAAGTGACTGATAAGGAGCGGAATATCCTCCCGTCTCTCTCGCAGGGGAGGAAGATGCAGTTCCACGCGGTTCAGACGGTGGAATAAATCTTCACGAAAAATACCTTTTGCAGCGCATTCACGAAGGTTTCGACTGGTGGCGGCGATGATTTTGACATCGACATTCTTGGTGATGTTGGATCCCAGGGGGCGAAATTGTCGGTATTCCAGGACGCGAAGGAGCTTAGCCTGGATCGATAGAGGGATCTCACCGATTTCATCGAGAAAGATGATCCCTTCATGAGCTTCTTCGAAAAGGCCCTTTTTATTCTTGTCCGCTCCCGTAAAAGCTCCACGTACATAGCCGAAAAGTTCGGATTCGAAAAGATTTTCCGGGATGGAGACACAATCGCAAAGCACCAGGTTTCGGTTTTTGGTGCGAGCCCGTTCATGAATGGCGCGCGCCGCCATTTCCTTTCCTGTCCCGGTCTCTCCCGTGATGAGAACACTGGTAAAATATTGGGAGATCTTATCGATCAAGGAATAGATTTCCAGCATATAGGGGCTTTTTCCGACTATGCCGTGAAAGTGATATTTTTTTTCCAGACGTTTTTCCAGACGGAATGTGTCCCTCCGTAACGTTCTGTTCTTTTGGATCTTTTTCAGGGCTCGTTCAAGATCCTTGGACGTTGCCGGTTTTTCGATGTATTCGGATAATCCCATACTGATCAGCTCAAAGACGGATTCCTGAGAGCGTGATTCTCCTACGGCAATGATGTCCAGCAAAGAATCGAACCGTTTCAATTCGGACAGCAGCTGAATGGGCATGGACTGGTTTTTGTCCATATCCGCAATCACGACGTTGATATGGTTGTTTTCGATGAATGTAAAAATGTTTTCCGGATCATCCGAAAAGTATACGTCGCATTCGGCGCCCAGGTTCGTTGTTTTAATGAGATCGTAGAGAATGAGATCGTCGTCGATAATCAAGATATTCATGTTGAATATCATCGTTCCTTGTCCCTCCCCTTACAGCATGGACTCCGTTTCGGGTTTTACAGGATTATTCCGATTTCCATTATAGTATCAGCATCGATTCATTTTTACAAATAGTCTGCCCGGCTGTTCAACGCCTTTTACTAAAACTTTCCGGCGTTCCTGAAAGCGGATTTCCCGGCGGGTAGGAAGGAGCGGGGGGGAGGTTGACAATTTCAGTGAAATCGGGTATTTTATTCAGGAAATTAGGAAACATATTAAATACTATATATTGTACTGAAGGAAAAGCGAGCTTCTATATATAGAAAAAAGACTTGACATAAAGAACAGAAACCAGATATAATCCCAACCAAAAGTCAGCAAAATGATCTATTCCCTCACTCAATATGCCCGGTTCTGCGCCGTCCTGTTTTTCTGCCTTTTCGTCCTCGGCGGGCATCCCGTCGGCGTCGACGAGGAAGATTCGTTTTTTCATGGTTATTTGATTCAAAAGCCCGTTATCCGCATCGGACTCGGTGTCGATTTAGGGGATGTTAAGGTATCCGCTTCGGAGGGGATGAAAATCTATGAGATCAAAACCGGGTATCGTCTTATCGCCGATGATGCCCGCGAGGTAATGATCGAAGGGGTGCAAGGGAATTCGGTCCGGACGTTCGCGGTCCAGATCACTCAAGCCGAAAATGAAGAGGCCGCCGTCCAAACGGCTGAATTGCTGAGAAGCGTCGTCGGTCGGCATGTCTATGTAACGCAGGGGGGTACGGATCGCCTTGCCCCTTCATTCCAGGTGAGGATCGGGCCGTATTCATCCCGGAACGCTGCACTCGATACCATCAAGATATTGAATCGTTTGGGAATTAACGATGCCTGGATATTGCAGGAGGACAAACAAATCCTCGACCGTCTTCCCCCCTGGATCCGAGTGGACTCCGAATACAAGCCGCTGGAGAAAGATACGGTGCTTTATTTCGTTCCCACGGCCGAAAGCGGGCATCTCACATACAACAGAAGGGATTACCGCGGAATCTTCGTCTTGAAAAAAGGGCCGGGCGGAAGCGTTCTGATCAATATGATCAATCTGGAAGACTACTTGAAAGCCGTGGTCCCCAGCGAACTCTCCCCTTATAATTTTCCCGCGTTCGAAGCTCACAAAGCCCAAGCCGTGGCGGCGCGTACATATGCCATGAAGAATATCCAGATGAACAAGGATCAGGATTTCGACTTGTGCGATACCCCCAAATCCCAGTTCTATAAAGGAATGCGCGCGGAGCATCCTTTGAGCAGCCGCGCCGTGGATGAAACCCGCGGGCAAGTTCTCTTATATAAAGGGCGGTTGATCGACGCTCTCTATACCAGTACCTGTGGAGGAATAACGGCGGATGTCGAAGAGGTGTTCGAAGGCCCGGCCAAACCTTACCTGCGTTCCACCGTCTGTGAGTATGATCAGCAGGAGGAAATGTTCATCAGCAGCCCGAATATCCTGCTGCCCATTTACAGCAATGGGCGTAATATCGGACCGGAAATCGCTTCGCTCTTCAGCCTTCGCATCATCCCTCGGATCACCGATCCCGCGCACTACAATGCGCGCGCGGTTCTTCCCGAGGTTTGGCAATGGATACAAAATATTCAGGTGCTGCTCGGAAAAGAACGAAGCCGTATTATCCCCGATGCCGTGGATGTGGATGCCCCCACGCTGAGCCGGATCCTCAACCAGGCCTTTGGTGAGGGCGATATCGTCTTGACGGCTTTGGATGATCGGGATCCCCGCCGTGCGCTTCCCACTTCGGTGGATATCCCATTGGCCGAGTCATCGGTTTTTTCAAGCCCCCCTCCGGAAAACAAAGAAAATAAAATGACGGCGCCCCATTTGCTGACCCGGGGAGAGGCGGCTTATCATCTCTGGCGCGTCGTGCGCGGTATAGATGGATTGATCCATGAAGGAGATTTCCGCGAATATCGCGAAGGCCGGTTGATAGCCGAAGAAGCGAAAGGCGGGGTGGAAGATATTAGGATGGCGCCGGATGCCTTTCTCGTTAAAAATCAGAACGGACAACCTGTTTTCGCCACCCACATCGCGCTTCTCGGCGGAGAGAATATTCGATGGATCGTTCGAGAAGGAAGTGTTCGCTGGCTGGCGGTGATGTCTCCAGCGGCGGTGCCGCAGCTGGAAGGTTTTTCCTCCGGACGCAAATGGTTCGTTCGAAAATCGCGGGCGGAGATGGAGCGCAGGATCAACCGGTATTATCCCATCGGAGAATTGGTTGATCTGCATGTGCAGCGGAGGGGACCTTCGCATCGGGTGACGGAACTTCTTATAGAGGGGAAGGATGCCCGGTCCGTGGTCAAGGGCTTCCAGATTCGGCGTGTGCTGGGGCTCAGGGAAACTCAGTTCGTTATCGACCGGGAACGCGATGCCGGCGGTGGGATCTCATATTTCAGGATCTCCGGAAAAGGAAGGGGACACGGAGTGGGCCTCTGCCAGATCGGCGCCTTCGGGATGGCCCTGTCCGGCGATGATTATGCGACGATTCTGAAAAAATATTACACCGGCATCACCATCAACAAAGTATTCTGAATTATTCATAAAAAAGAGCCGATAACGATCAAATAATAAATTTATATATTTATTATCGGCTCTTTTTTACCCTTCGGGCGAAGCAATCTCACCATGTCGACATCACCGCATCTGGCTCGGCGTACCTTAGTACGCCTCGCCACCTGCCGGCTTGCCGCCACGGCAATCTTGCTCCGTGAATAATCCAGAATATTTCTAAGCCGTCGGAAACTGCTTTTTCCTTAATACTGGGGTGGGCGGGTCGGCACGTCTCACGCTCCGCTTCCTCGTCGTTGCCGCAATCTTGACTCTTGGCTGATCCAGAATATTTCTGAGCCATCGGAAACTGCTTTTTCCTTAATACCAGGGTCGGGAGGGCGGGCACGCCTCACGCGCTGTTCCCTCATTGCTACCGCAACCTCGGCCCGTGAATAATCC
>Ga0180433_10012283_pt1 | contig 10032 bp, 6 predicted proteins | sample SS_ome_8_FD_132980 | JGI IMG/M metagenome (GOLD analysis project Ga0180433, IMG submission 132980) | Hypersaline lake sediment archaeal communities from the Salton Sea, California, USA - SS_1_D_1 metaG | ecosystem: Environmental > Aquatic > Non-marine Saline and Alkaline > Hypersaline > Sediment...
AAAAAAGAAGAAGGATGATGCTATTAATTATTTTGGCAGAAATTTAAATCATTTAGCTCGTGAAGGTAAGTTGATGCCAATCATAGGAAGGGAAACTGAAATTGATAGACTGATAAGGATTTTATCTAGGCATACTAAAAATAATCCAATACTAGTTGGAGAATCTGGAGTAGGAAAAACTGCTGTAGTTGAAGGATTGGTACAGCGTGTAATTGCTGGAAAGGTTCCAGAGTCAATAAAAAATTTAGAGGTATATCAAATAGATATAGCTTCTATAATAGCTGGAAGTAAAGTAAGAGGGGATGTTGAACAAAGATTGTTAATTTTGATTTCCGAAATTTCTTCTTCTCCGAATAAAGTTTTATTTATAGACGAAATCCATATGATAGTAGGTGCTGGAGCTACTGGGGCTGATCGTACTATGGACATAGCAAATATACTAAAACCACGTCTTACTGATGGGAGTATAAGAGTTATTGGTGCTACTACAAACGCTGAGTATAGTAAATACTTTGAAGAAGATGCCGCGTTGGCTAGAAGGTTTCAACCAATTAATATAGATGAGATAACAGTCGAAGATACATTTAGGATACTAAAGGGCATAAAATATAGACTTGAGGAGTATCATGGTGTAAAAATTGACAAAGACGCTATAAGTGCTTCTGCTAAATTAGCAAATAGATACATTACAGATAGATTTTTACCTGACAAGGCTATAGATGTTTTAGATGAAGCTGCAGCTTTAGAAAAATTGAAACAAGAAGATGAGTATAAAGGATATGCACAAATGGCAGAGAAGTTGACTAATCTTAGAGATAAAAAGGATAAAGCGCTGAAAAAGCATATGTTTGAGAAAGCTTTAAATTTCAAAAAGTTAGAGAAGAAGGTTAAGAATAATATTAAAAAAGCTAACAAGCAAAAGAAAGATTCTTCCAATAGAGGTGATTTTACAGTAACAGAGGAGGATATTAAAGGAGTAATTAGTGAATGGACTGGTATTCCTGTTACTACATTATCATCTGGAGAGCTAAGGTCTCTAAGGGGTATTGGAAGAAAAATATCAAGAGATATTGTTGGTCAGAAGGATGCCGTTAAAAGAGTAGCTTCAACATTGAAAAGGGCAAAACTTGGGATTTCAGATGAGAATAGACCACTTGCGAGTTTCTTATTCTTAGGACCTACTGGAGTAGGCAAAACTGAAACAGCAAAGGTGATAGCAAAACATTTTTTAGGAACTGAAAAAGCTCTTATACAGGTCGATATGAGTGAGTATATGGAGCAGCACAGTGTAGCTAAAATTATTGGAGCACCTCCTGGTTATGTAGGCTATCAAGAGGGAGGACATTTAACGGAGCAGATTAGAAAGAGGCCATATAGTATAGTTTTATTTGATGAAATCGAGAAAGCACACCCGGATTTATTAAGCATCTTACTTCAGATACTGGAGGAAGGTCATATTACAGATAGCAAAGGACGAAAGGTGAATTTTAAAAATGCAATTATTATATTAACTTCAAATATTGGAGCAGAGGATATAGGAAAAGATAATGTTTTAGGTTTCAAGTTAGAAAAAGGTTATAAAGATAATGGTAAAATGGATATAGCATATGAAAAGATGAGGAAACATTTAATGGAAGAGCTTAAAGGAGTTTTAAGACCTGAGTTGTTAAATAGAATTGATGATATAGTTATTTTTAGAGGTTTAGATACTAACGATGCAGAGAAAATAGCGAAGTTACTTTTAAAGGATGTTATAAAGAGGATGCGAGAAAAAGGAATTGAGCTGAAAGTTGATAAGAAAGTAATAAAGAAAATCGCTGAGGAAGGCTTTAGTGAGGAATATGGGGCAAGAAATATTCGAAGAAAGATTCAAGAATTGATTGAGAATCCAATCTCTGATGTAATAATAAAGTCGGAAGGTATAAAAGAAGTTGATACTATAAATGTATATATTGAAAAGAAAAAAATTAAATTTAAACCTTCATAATGTCTTCTAAGTCAAAAAAGTTATACGCATGTATAGAGTGTGGATATGAGACATCCAAATGGATGGGGAGATGTGTGCGTTGTGGTAAATGGGGGACTTTAAAAGAATTAGAAAAAGAGAAGTTAAATAGAAAGGGAAAAAAGGTGAAGAATTTAAAAGTAGAGAAACTTTCTAATAAGAAAATAAAAGGCAGTTCTTTGAAAAGATTAAGTACTGATTTTGCTGAATTAAATCGTGTACTAGGGGGGGGCTTTGTAAGAGGAGAAGTTATTTTACTCGGAGGGGAACCGGGTGTTGGTAAAACGACTTTATTATTGCAAGTTTTAGACGGGTTAAGTAAGAAAGGAAATAAGTGTATATATGTTAGTGCTGAGGAATCATTAGATCAATTATCAACTCATTCGATAAGATTAAAGTTAGATAATAAATCAGGAGTAATCTGTGATAGTGATATCGATTCGATCTTAGCGACTTTATCAGGAAAGAAATTAGATTTGGTAGTTATTGACTCTATTCAGACAGTGAAAACAGAAGATATGCAGGGTATAAGAGGAGGCGTGGGACAAGTAAAAGAATGTGCTTCTAGAATAGTCCATTTTGCGAAAGAGAAAAATATAACAGTCATTTTAATAGGGCATATAACAAAAGGAGGTAATATTGCTGGACCAAAAGTTATAGAGCATTTAGTTGATGCTATTCTTTATCTTGAAGGAGATTCGGCTTTGGATATTAGGTTTATCAAATCACTTAAGAATAGATTTGCCTCGACGAGAGATGTAGGTGTTTTTAAATTTGAAAGAAGTGGTTTTAAAGATTTAGCCAATACGTCAGAAGCTTTTTTAGAATCTCACGAGCCTAGAGTAGGTGTATGTAAAGGAGTAATATACGAAGGCAGGAGAGCAATTTTAATAGAAGTACAAGCATTAACTACCGAAAGTGCTTTTAGTGCACCTCAGAGAGTAGTGAAAGGAATTGGTAAAGCAAAAATTCAAATGCTGTGTGCTTTATTGACGAAATATACAAAAGCCAACTTTTTAAATCGAGATGTTTATATTAATCTTGCTAATGGGCTAAAAGTAAAAGATGATTCACTTGATTTAAGTATAGTTTTAGCATTACTTTCTTCCTATTTTGATAAAGAGGTAGATCCATATCGGGTAGCTATTGGAGAAATAAGTTTAACGGGGATGATTTATTCAACAGATTTAATAAAGAATAAAGTAAAAGTTGTTAGTGATTTAGGATATAAGGAAATTATTATTCCTAGTAAAGCTAAAAGTATTGTAAAATCAAGCAAAAGAGAGGTTAAATATATTAATGATATAAAAGAAATAGATAGAATATTATAAGATAATGTATCATTTGACAATAAATGTTGTTATAGGATATAATAAACTTGATTCTTTAAAAATTGTTAGAAATTATAGCTATTGCCCAGAGTCTGGTTCGCGTACAACCTACTGGACTCTCGGCAATAGCATTAATTTTTATTTAATCGACTTCGATAAAAGTTCTTAAAAGAGATTTTTTATCGGGGTCGGTTGGGGCAGTGCCGATCCCGTTTTTTATTCAAATTATATTTGACAAATTCTTTTTGCTTACTTATACTTCCTATTGAAAACCTCAACTTTTCAGGACCATTTAATAAATTAAATATTTTCCAGTTATAAATCCTAAATAATTTTTTATTCATAAACGTGTGAAAAAAGAAGTTACTATCTCAGAATTAGATACGAAGACTCTAGCAGATTTACGTAAATTTGCTAAGAAACTTGGACTTAAAAATCTTGCTGAGTTGAGAAAGGACGAATTAATTATAAAAATTCTAGAAGAGCAGACTAAAAAAGGTGGGCATATATTTGCAGAAGGTGTTCTTGAAATTAAAAATGATGGAAGTCACGGAGTCTTAAGATCTTTAAAGATGCTCCCCGGTGAAAATGATGTTTATGTGTCTAGCTCACAAATGAAGAGATTTAATCTACGAAAGGGAGATTTTATAGCTGGGAGAGCAAGACCACCCAAGGACGGAGAGAAATACTTGAGTCTTTTGAAAATTGAGGCGGTTAATGGCGCTGATCCCGAAAAAGCTATTTCAAGACCAACTTTTGAAAAACTAACTCCTGTATTTCCTAATGAACAAATTAAACTTGAGACAAAAAGTGAAATGTTATCGACTCGACTAATTGATGTTTTAGCACCAATTGGGAAAGGGCAGAGAGGTATGATAGTTTCTCCTCCGAAGGCTGGTAAAACTTGGCTATTAAAAGATATAGCGCATGGAATAACAGAAAATAATAAAGATATTCATTTAATGGTTGTTCTAGTTGGAGAAAGACCTGAGGAGGTTACAGATATGGAGAGATCGGTTGAAGGGGAAGTTGTTGCTGCCAATTTCGATGAACCGCCGGAGAACCATACAAGAGTTGCTGAGATGGCGCTAGAGAGAGCTAAAAGATTAGTAGAAGAAGGAATGGATGTTGCAATTCTGATGGATAGTATAACTAGACTAGCAAGGTCATATAATATGACTGCTCCGCCTTCAGGAAGGACTCTTTCAGGTGGTTTTGATCCTGTTGCATTATATCCTCCAAAGAGATTTTTCGGAGCTGCAAGGAATTTTGAAGAAAAAGGGAGTTTAACTATTATTGCTACTGCGTTAGTTGATACAGGTAGCAGAATGGATGATTTAGTATATGAAGAATTTAAGGGTACTGGTAATATGGAATTGCATCTAGTTAGAAAGCTTGCTGAAAAAAGGATCTATCCAGCTATAGATGTTCAAAAGTCATGGACAAGAAATGAAGAGTTGTTGTTTTCTAGGGAAGTTTTAATGCAATCATGGCGAATAAGAAGGATGATAGAAACTTTAAAAGAAAATGAGCAGACGGAAATATTATTAGAAAGATTGAAGAAAACTAAAGATAATAAAGAGTTTTTAGCAACCCTGCATGAAGATATTTAATCTAAATTGGAATAATAGATCCTTGTATATTATAATTGATTCTTATGTAAAATTGTAAGTAAAAATCATTTAAAAAGTACTTATTTATATTAGACATATGAGAATTCTGAAGAAGCAAGGATCAAATAAATTGGTTTTTAGAGAAATCTTTAAATTCATACTTGCTTTCATTAAATATATCATTATTAGGTGTAGACAAGTATTATTTTATTCCTATGCTTTTTTTATCTGGATATCTTATTTCCTTTCGAATTTAAAGAGTTCTGTTGTCAAAAGAATGTTTTGGGGGCGAAGCTCTTTTTATAGGTCTGCTTTTCAAGTATTAGTTGGTTTTCTTACTATTGTTATATCAATTGGAGGACTCTCTGGGAGATTAAATCTATTTGATAAAGGTTATGAATCAGATTTGATATTTCCTACAGAATACTTAGGAGATGCTGATTATCTAGATGAGAATGCTTCAATTCAAGCTATTGTCACGAATGTGTCTTTATCCAGAGGTTTTGATGTGCAGAAATATATAGTTCAAAAAGGAGACACTTTAAGTGCTATTGCCGAGAAGTATGGAGTTTCAGCAGATACAATAAGATGGGCAAATAGTATAACTGGAGATTATTTAAAGATTGGGCAAGAATTAGAAATTTTACCAATAAATGGTGTTATACATAGTGTAGAATCAGGAGATAGTTTAGATTCTATTGCTGATAAATATCAGGCTTCTGTTCAAGATATTTATGATATTAATTGGCTTGATTCTCAGGTTCTTAAAGAAGGTCAAGAACTACTTGTCCCGAATGGAAGCATGCCGCAACCTAAACCTGTAATTACAACTACAGTAGCTACTAGTGTTCCTGTTGCACCACCTGCACCTGTAAATGTTGGTTCAGGAGGTGGAAGTGGTTCATTTATTCGTCCTTGTTCATGTGGAGGAGTAACTAATTGGTTCTCAGCTTGGCATGGAGGAGTTGATATAGCTCAATCAGGAGGTTGTCAGATATTAGCAGCGGATAGTGGAGTAGTTACTAGGGCTAGATGGTCTGGAGCCGGCGGATTCCAGATAGATATAGATCACGGAAATGGATTCTTAACTTTATATGCTCACAATTCAGCTATATATGTTAAGGAGGGACAACATGTTACCAAGGGACAGCCGATTAGCTATATGGGATGTACAGGTAGATGTACTGGAACACATTTGCATTTTGGAGTAAGAAGAAATGGTGTCTGGGTAAATCCTCTTGCTTATGTACCTATATAGAGTTTTTTAGTGTGGGATTTAGAAATGTTAATTTAGCAGGTTTAATTAATTAAAATAAGATTTAATAACATTAAAATTCCCATTTTGATAAGCAAAATATTCAATTTCCTTGATAAAAATTTCAAGAGAATTATAACTGTTACTATTCTAGTCTTTCCTTTATTATTAATAGTCCTTTATTATTCAACAATTACAAAAAAAGCTCCTGTTAGAGAGGATGCAGTGGGCTACTATGCTTATTTACCCGCATCATTTATTGAGAAAGATCTGAGTTTCAGTTTTATGATTGATGATAGTTACGCTTATAGTGGTGGAATTAATTCTTTTGAGAATAAATATAATATCTCGGAAGCAGGTATATTGGGTTTTAATCAACTTTCAGATGATAAGTATATTGATAAATATCCAGTTGGTGTTGCAGTTTTGCTGATACCATTCTATTTAATAGGTCATGTATTATCGTTAATATTTAGAACAGGACTTGACGGGTGGTCATTTTTCTATCAATACAGTGCATTGTATGGTGGAGTTTCTTACTTTTTAATTGGGATGTTTTTCTTAAAAAAAATATTAAAGAAATACTTTTCTTCTTTTGTTACTTACTTTACGCTTTTTTCTATTATTCTAGGAACAAATCTATTCAATTATGCAATTTATGAAAATATTTTCAGTCATGTTTATTCTTTTTTTCTCATAACACTTTTTCTTTACTTAGTTCCTAAATGGCTAAAGGACAAGAGTATAAAAAATACTATGTTTCTAGGTGTGAATTTAGGTTTTGTTACTCTTGTACGTCCAACAAACTTAATAGTTTCTATTCTTATTATTCTATACGGAACAAATTCATTTAGAAAAATTCTAAAAAGATTAAGTTTGCTTATTATGAATTATAAAAAATTACTTTTAATGTTTGCTGTGTTCTTAATCGTATTATTGCCGCAACTCTTATACTGGAAGTACGCAACAGGAAAGTTCTTTGTTTACTCATATAGCGATGAGGGTTTTAATTTTTTCAAACCGGAGATATTAAAAGTGTTATTTGGATCATCAAAGGGGCTATTTTTCTGGTCACCTTTGTTAGTATTTGCAGCAGTTGGATTATTTTTACTGAAAAAGAGAGCAAGAAAATACCTGAGTGCATTTATTCTGATATTTCTAATTCAATTATATCTTGTTTCTAGCTGGTGGAACTGGGAATATGGTTGGAGTTTCGGTCATAGAGCTTTTACTGATTTCTTTAGTATATTTGCCATAGGACTTGCATGTTTTTTTTCTTATCCGAAAAAGATTTATGTAAAGATTATCATTTATTCTATCTCTTGTTTTCTGGTATTTTTATCGATATTTCAGATGATACAATATTGGATTAAGGTATTACCTCCTGCTAGAACTACGTTAGAGGACTATTTTGATATATTCTTAAGCTTAGATTCAGAAAAGAAATTATTTTGGAGAAAGTATTTCATTGAGAATTGAATATTTTTAAAATATAATTATTTGTATGTTTTCTTAATTTGGGGCTGTAGCTCAATTGGCTAGAGCACTACATTCGCATTGTAGAGGTTACCGGTTCGATTCCGGTCAGCTCCACGTCGGATCAAATCTCCTGCTTTCGTAAAGGTCCTACGTAAACTTCGGACTTTATTGCAGCATCCGCGATTGATCCTCCTTACAAGTTCAAACTCCATAAGGTCGTTTGAACTTGGATTATTCTTCAGTTTTGTGAGTTCTTCCCGAGACATAATACTTCGTGAAGTCATTTTATATTGTGATATTTATAAATTTTTGAGGAAGTACTTTATTAATTCTCTGGTGGTTGATAGTAGGTCAAGTGTTAGTATCTCTTCCTTTTGTTTCCATTTAACTTGATTGATTTTTTTATCTTGAAATTTATCTTTATCAGATATTTTTCCAATACTTTTACAATAGAAACAGATTATATCGACTAACAGAGTATAATTAGTATGATTCCATCTTTTTGTTATCTTTTTTGATAATTTTTTATTAATCGTTATTTGATAACCAGTTTCTTCTATACATTCCCTTTTTAATGTCTTAATTTCAGATTCTTTATTTCTTTTAGTTCCTCCGACTATATCCCATTTCATATGAGCATCCTGTATTTTAGGATCAATTCTTTGTGTCATTAATATTTGTCCTTGAGAGTTTTCGATAATTCCAAGTATTACTGTTTTGCGCTTTGTATTCATAGATTTATTCTAACATATATTTCTACTAAATTTAATTTTTGATATAATTATAAATAAATAAAATAATATGGGGCCTTAGCTCAGTTGGCTAGAGCACTTGCATGGCATGCAAGAGGTCACGAGTTCGATTCTCGTAGGCTCCATTCAATAATGATTCTTCATTCTAAAGTAGTATTTATTATTCTTATATTATTAATTTCTTCAGATTTGATTTTTATGTACATTTTTACATTTATAATTAGCAAGATTTAAAGTTAGAAGTAACATTATTAGAGGAGATGTGGATAATGAAAACAGTAGAGGTGATTCTACGATAAGATTGTTATGATAGATTCCTATGTATTAGGGATTTATAAATCTGATTTATTCTAAAAAAGAAGTATATCCCTCGGGTTAGAGAGTCAAAATGTTTTATAGTTTTTGAAAAGAAATTATAGGATTCTTTTGGGGTATATATTTTACACAAGATAAAGGAAATGTAGTATTAACAGTAGACTTGTTTGTTTTAGTAAGTTTGTGATATTATATAAAGAATTAAATAATTAAATGCAATGCATGGAAGACTCCTCCATGTATCCATTTATTTGGATAAGAGCAGGGTAGATGAAATTTATATTAGATAGTTAAAGAAGTAGTCTACTTCGGGTAAGCCCGTGACAGCTGATGTCTCCTAAGAGAGTCTATGGTATTTATCTTTGGAGCAGAGGGTAGAAGCTAAAAAGCTTTACTAAAAAAAGGTGGTAACACGTTTTAAACGTCCTTTACTTGAAAATTTGAATTTCAGTAAAGGATTTTTTTATTTTATAGCATCTACTAGTATCATAAAAATAACAGAGGATGGAAGAGATCAACTAGTGAATTAGCAAAAGAAAGAAGAAGCTGCTATATTAGAAACAGATAATATTTTGATCAGAAAAGAGTTGGTATGAGATTTTTGTTTATAGATAATTTTTTAGTTTTTTATTCATGAAAAAATATAATCATAATGAAATTGAGAACAAATGGCAGAAGAGGTGGGAAGAAGATAGGATTTATTGTCCAGATATGAACAAAGCTAAAAAACCTTATTTTAACTTAATGATGTTCCCATATCCATCAGCTGAAGGTTTGCATGTAGGGAATATGTATGCTTTTACAGGAAGCGATATTTGGGGTCGGTATATGAGAATGAAAGGTAATGATGTTTTAGAGCCTATTGGCTTGGATGGATTTGGAATACATAGTGAAAATTACGCTATTAAGATAGGGGAGCATATTAGAGATGTTAGCCAGAGAACCGAAAAACATTATTATAAACAGCTAGGTATGATAGGGAATCAATACGATTGGTCAAGAAAGCTCGAAACTTATGATCCTAAATATTATAAATGGACTCAGTGGCTTTTTGTTCAGATGTTCAAAAATGGTCTAGCCTACAGAAAGAAAGCTCAGGTTAACTGGTGCCCTTCATGTAAGACAGTTCTTTCTGATGAACAGGTAGAGGGAGGTGTATGTGAGAGATGTAAGACAGAGACTGAGGTAAAAGATATGGAGCAGTGGTTTTGGAGAATAACTAAATATGCTGACAGGTTACTAAAAAATCTGGACTGGTTAGATTGGAGTAAGGATGTGAAGT
>Ga0180433_10012285_pt1 | contig 10031 bp, 6 predicted proteins | sample SS_ome_8_FD_132980 | JGI IMG/M metagenome (GOLD analysis project Ga0180433, IMG submission 132980) | Hypersaline lake sediment archaeal communities from the Salton Sea, California, USA - SS_1_D_1 metaG | ecosystem: Environmental > Aquatic > Non-marine Saline and Alkaline > Hypersaline > Sediment...
AGATGTCCCGTCTCGGCGGCCGTCATTGCGAAACTGGTGGTCTCCAGGTCCCTCATTTCTCCGACCATGATAACATCCGGGTCCTGGCGGAGAATGTGCCGCAGCCCCGTTGCAAAATCCGGGCAATCCGAGCCGACCTCTCGCTGCTCGATCATGCACTGATCGTTAGCAAGCAAATATTCGATCGGATCTTCGATTGTAATCAGGCGTTTGCGATACTTCGAGTTAATCATGCCGATAAGTGCGGCCAGCGTAGTGCTTTTTCCGGCGCCTGTATGGCCGGTCACGAGCACAAGCCCTCTCGGCAGGTCGGCAAGCTCGCGAACTTTCTCCGGCAGATGCAGATCGTCAATCGACGGGATGCGGTCCGAAATCAATCTGAACGCAACCGCGACCGTCTCACGCTGGTAGTGTGCGTTGACGCGGAAGCGCTGGTCGGGATCGGTGATGCGCGTTGAGAAATCGAGGTCTCTGTTTCTTTCGAACTTCTCGAACTTTTCCTGGCCGACCAGCGACAAAACCACTTCCCTGGCGTCATCGTTGCCGACGATGGGAAAGTCCATCTCCGTTAGTTCGGTGTTCACTCGAACGACCGGCCGCATTCCGACGTTGAGGTGAACATCGCTCGCTTCACTTCGGACCGCCTCGGCCAGAATGCTTCTTATATCCATCATTGTCAATAGCTCCTTCTAACCGGTTAGTTGCACAATCGAAAATCGGCTGCGGTAGGGTGGGCACTGCCCACCAAACACGATTCGGTGTGCGGTGCACACCCTACCGGAATAACTAAAGAAGAATCTTCTCTTCGGCTGAGTCGAAACTTGCGACCTTTCCTTCCTGCAGGCCCAGCATTCCCATCTGTAGCGGAGTCTGCACTTTGTAGGCCAGGTCCATCGTGCTCAGAGTTTCTTTCTTTCGCGTCCGGCAGCAGTTGAGGAACGTCCGCCAGTACTCTACGAAATCCTCGCCGTGCTTGATCACAAAGCGTTGGGGTTTCTTCTGAGAGCCCTGTGCCGGGATGAAGACGATTTCGCTCTTTTCGAGGGTCAGCGTCCCTTCCCAGCCGCGGATGACGGGGATGCGCTGCCCCGATCCACGAGCGCCCGCGCCGGGGTAATTGTTAGCCTGCGTGCCGAGAACGGCGACCGTGATATTCTCGGGGTAATCGATGAGCATATTATACGTATCGGGGATCTCACGCTCCTGGTATCGCAGCTTGCCGCCGGTTGCGACCGCCGTCTTTGGCATCCCGACGCCGAGCATGAACAGCACCGGCGTCAGCGAGTGCGGAAACAGGTCGGTTGATGGCCCGCCGGCGTAGTCTTCGTACATTCGCCAGCGGAAGTACCGGCTGACGTCATAGGGGCGCTTGGGTGCATCGCCGAGAAAGCCTTCCCAGTTGAGATCGGGGCCCGGTTTGGCGTTCGGATCGTCGATTCTCATCCCTCGCTCTCCCCAATCGCCCACCCGGAAATATCCGCATTCGGCATGAACGGGCCGGCCGATCAGACCATCCCGGATGAGATCTCTCATCTGCCACCATGCCGAATCTCTCATGCCCTGTGTGCCGAGCTGGAAGACGCGCCCGCTCTTTTTTACCTCTGCGGCCAGTCTTTTCGTAAGCTCGAACTGCCGCCAGTGCGTGACTGGTTTCTCGCAGTAAACGTCCTTGCGGGCCCGAACGGCATCAATTGCCTGGTAACCGTGGTGATGGTCGGGCGTGGAGATGCAGACGACGTCGACGTTCGGATCGTCGAGCAGCTCGCGATGGTCGCCGTAACCTTTGGCGTTGTAGCCCTTCATTTTGTTCTGCAGCCGCGGCTTGTATGTGTCACATGCCGCGACGATGTCCACGTTATAACCATTATTCTTGAGATAATGCACGGTCTTGAAATGAGCGTTGGACCTGCCGCCGCAGCCAATGAATCCTACGCCCAGACGCTCGTTGGCGCCGAGCACTTTACCTGTGGAAACGCCGGCAACCGTCACCGCCGCCGCGCCCGCGCCGTGAATAAACTGGCGGCGTGTTATTGCCCCTCTGCTGTTTTTCCGAGTTTCCCGTTTGTCGGACATTATTTTCTCCTCGATACTATTTGTCTTGAGTGTCAATTATTCTCAATCCACTTAAGATAAAGCCGATCTATTCGGTTATTCTCGACTTGCCCGTCCCAGACCGCCACGCCGTATCTCAGCACGAGCGGCTCGTCGGTATTTATTTTGAGCGGTTGTCGATGAAGATTCATCGTGGCCGATAGGTATGCAAAAGGTTTTGCCATAGTGAACCAGTGCGTTGGATGACGCAGATTGTCCGGGTGGCAGAACATTGCGATTGTTACCGGCTTGCCGTTGGCTTGCCCGCTGATTGCACACCAATTTGCACGTGTTAGCCTTTCGTCGCCTCGCACGATTTCGCCCGCCCCGCCGCTGGAGTTGCGAAACATGGCGCCCTTGTCCATAGACTGAACAAATCGCATGCCGAGACCGAAATAGTGCGAGCCGCTGAGCGTTGCCGATTTTTTTCCCTCCGGTACTGAAAATTCTGATTGCCAGCTCAGAAGAGTACTTTCATCATCTTCCGGACGGCACACTTCTATTGTCCGAGATTCCTCCAGCAGTAATTCTTCTGTTTTTGGATTTATCCAGTCGAGTTTTTCGGAAAAGCCGCCACAGGGAATGTTATTTTTCGTATCGACGGCCAAATCACAGAAGCTTCTGTGTTTCTGCCGCCCGGGTTGTTTGTACTCTTCCCAGAAGTTCAGGCCGTCGACACTTACGGCATACATCAACGCATGGTGATGCTTGTGGTCGGCGGGGGAATCCCGCAGAATATTGACACCATCGGGGGTGAACAACTCCTGCACACACGGCTTATAGGGCACACTCCGGTATGCGTAACGCAGCAGCGGCGATGAGCCTTCATGAACTGACAAGACGTTTTCCTCCATTGTGATCCTTAGAGGACCGTTGGCAAACGACGTGCCCGGTGTTGCAAAGACTACAACCAGCAAGAGGGCGACAGCGACACTTCTACGTGTTCTCATGGCGGTTCTTCCTTTCAGTCATATTTCCGACTGGGTGGCAGGCTCATCCCTTAGGGATGGGGATGGTGGATATAAGCCATCCCAACCCATTCGACTTCGCTCAGGGGAGCGCTTCGCTTGAGGCTGCCACCATTTGTATAGTTATCCACGAACTCAGTCGTCCTGAGATACTATTTTCGCCCGTCGCTTCCATCCCACGTGTAATTCCACATTGCCATGTATTCGGCGCCGGGCAGGAATTTGTCGTTCGTTTCTTTGAGTTTTTCTGCCAGTATTTTATCCAGTTCCGCCTGAATCCTGGAATACTCCGGGTTATTGCACAGGTTTCTGAGCTGATGCGGGTCCATCTTGTTGTCGTAAAGCAGCCAGGGGCCGTTGAGGTCTCGCGTGTAGGTATAGCGTCGCGTGCGCACGCCGCGATATTCCCGCCCGCCTCTGCTATAACTCCACTGGTGGAACGGCACGGGACACGCAATCAAAGCGGCGTCGTTGTCCGGGGATTGTGTTCCCCGGATGACGCCTGAGAAATCCCTGCCTTCAACTGATTTCGGGATGCCGATTCCACTGAGACCCAGCAGAGTCGGCATTATGTCGGGTGTATTGATCGGCATGTCGATTTCCCTGCCCTTCCTGCCGTGTGCGGCCGGATAGCGGATCAGGAACGGAACTCGAACCGATTCCTCCCAGGGCTTTTGCTTCTTGGTCATGCTGTGAGAACGCAGCATGTCACCATGATCGGCGGTAAAGACCAGGATCGTGTTGTCCTCAATACCGGCCTGCTTTATCGTCTCGACCATGTCCGCTATGCAATCATCCAGAGCGGCGATGTGGGCGTAATAGCCCGCCAATTCCTTTTGTGCCGTCTTTCTTAATGAATTCGGAACGTTGGGACGCAGAACGATTTTGTCCGGATCGGGGAACATCTTGCGGTACTTTTCCGGCGCCGTTTGATACGGCGCGTGCGGGGGTCCCCACGACATGAACAGCACGAAGGGGGATTTACCTGCGTGGCTGCGGATGTACTTCTGGGCCTCGTGAGTCTGGGCTATAGCGTCGTATCCGTCCCAGTAGCGTTTGACGTCCGTATCGCCGTAGTAGAGCGACTTGTTATAGTTGTGCGTGCATTCGAGGACCTTCCAGAATTTGAAGCCTTGTCTTCTCTCTCTGGGGATAAACGCAGTTCTGCTGTGTCCGTCGACGTGCCATTTGCCTATGTACCCGGTTTCGTAGCCGGCCCGGCTGTAGACCTTGCCGATCGTCGTCGCTTCCGGATTCAAAGGCTTGTCGTTATAGAATACGCCGTGAGTAAGCCAGTATTGCCCGGTAAGAAGGCTGGCTCGATAAGGACTGCACACGGGACAGCCCGAGACGGCATTGGTGAAGTTAATGCTCCGGCCGGCCAGCTTGTCGATGTGCGGCGTCTTGACGTACGGATTGCCCATATAGCCGGTAGACTGGGCCCGCCACTGATCGGCGAAGATAAAGACAAGGTTTGGTTTCTCCGACCGTCGTGATGCCGGGTGTGCCGTTTGGGGTAAAGCTGTACCTATCGCGGCAGAGGCCGCCCCCAATGCCGCCGTACGCAAAAACTGCCTTCTGTTGCTGTGCTCGTTCATGGTTTGATCGCCTTTTATTATTGGTTTTCAATGCGTCCGCGGGTTAAGCAGCCGAGTTCAGGGATTCTGTGTCCCCGCGGCGGCGCGCTTAATAGAATCTCTTCGACTTTGAAGATATTCGCGCAACTGAGTGTTATTAGATGCGAAATCGAAAGCTTTTTCAAGCATCTCCAGTGCAAGATTATGCTTATTTTGCATAAAGTGTGGCCATGCGCGGGACAGGAAAGGACAGTTTGATTGTTGCCGCTACAAGAAGACCTCAGATTAGACCGTACAGAGCCAAACCTAACATGAAAGATGTTAGTATTTGTCGAATCTCCACATATCGATGTTGTGATCCTCGGTGGCTATCCAGTCTACGTGCCAGTCGAGGAAGAGGCAATTGGCTCCCTCCCTGTGACGTTCTGCGGCGACGCGCCTGCCGCGGGTTACGTCCGTCGCCCCTTGGTTGGGCAGATGCTCAGGAGCCCAGACATCGCAACGATTGTGTCCGGGATCGTTGGCTTTCTTTATGATGTGCCGCCAGGAGCCGTCCTCGTTGTCGGCGAGAAAAATGGTGAATGCCGGTTGCTCGCATTCGCTGAGCTTCGACGGGAGCAATATCTCGTGGCCTTTCATATCACTTGGCCTGTCGAAATCCCAGCCGTTAACAACGTAGCAGACTGTTTGCTCTTTGTCCGGATAGCTCGGGCAGCGATATATATCAACCGATCGGTAGTCGCCGTTTTTCGGTCTTTCGGAAAGCAGGGGCATAAAGAGCTGGAACCAGGACTTGCCCGTTCCACCCGCCAGGCCGCGTGGGACGAACTGGTCGTATTCTTCGGCATACATGAAGGCCGCCGCACCGACCTGCTTGAGATTGCTCTGACACACGACGCCCTGGGCCTGCTTCTTGACCCTCTGAAGCGCCGGCATGAGTATCGCCAGAAGCAGCGCAATGATGGCAATAACCACCAATAGTTCGATTAGTGTAAATCCCCGCGGTTTGTGCATAGTTATTATTCACCTTTCCTTCACAAATTGATGAAAGACAATACACAGCTATTCTACCATTTTATCGTGGCGAGTCAATGAAGAACTGCCATGACGGCATCACCGTTGCGGAAATGGTTTTTGGGATATTCTTTTGCCCGTCAGTTGGATTTTGCTGTGTTCTCGAACAAGACCGGGCCGCCCCATTTGCCGGTAACGACAACATCGAGGTCTCCATCGCCGTCAATATCAACCACCGGGATGCTCAGGCTTGAGCCGATGCGCTCGCCGCGTGAAATGATATGTTGTGTCCATCGGATTGCTCCTGTCCGGTCCAGTTCATACCAGTAAACACCCAGCGGCGAATGTGCGTCGGGATCGTTGCCGTTGTGGGCGAAGAAACGCTTTCCGGTGACAATGTCGAGATCGCCGTCGGCGTCCATGTCCGCCAGAGTAATGCTGTGAACCTGCGACCACGATTTGTCGATCAAATGTTGCTTGAAGGACAACTTTTTGCCGTCGCGCATCTGCTTGTACCAGAAGAGTCCGTGTTTGTGCGCCGAACTGGTGACTATGTCGTTCAGGCCGTCGGCATCGACGTCGTAAATCCAAATCTGGGGCGTATGTTCGGCTTGCCCCTCGGTGAGACTTCCGACTGCGAGCGGGTGCTCTTTCCACGGACCTTTACGCGGATCGGCCGGTCCCTCGTACCAAGCGTCGGGCCTGACAATATCGGGCCGGCCGTCGCCGTTTACGTCGCCGACGCCTCCGCCGAACAGTCTTTGATTCTTCGAGACGTCGTGCCTGATCAGTCCTCGCTTGCCGTCGGGCCTTGTGCCGGCTTCGTACCACTTGGTGTCTTTTGTATGAGCGAGGATTTCATGATTCCTGCCGTCGCCGTCGATATCCCAGAGGTCTCCGCATTCGTAGTTGCCGTTTTTCTCGCCGAGAATCACGGGCCATTGTCCGCCGGAAGGGTCCGTGTTTCGATGCCAGTCGATCTGCCTGCTGAACCAGCAGCACGTCACAACGTCGAGCAGGCCATCGCCGTCGACGTCCAGCGGCAGATTCATGAAGTCGTCCCAGTAACCTTTTCCATTTTCGTCTACTGCGTAAGTCTTGCCCTTTTCATCAACCTTGCCCTCAAGGGATCGGTACTGATGCGGCTTCCAGCTCGGCGCCTGATACCAGTATGGTCCGGCAACGATGTCGATCCTGCCGTCGTTGTTGAAATCGCCCACGCCGCAGGCCTCGCTCCGGAAGCTGCCGAGGCGATGAGTGATGAATTTGACCGGCTTGCTCGCTGAGGCTCCGAACGAAGAATGCGGCACGACGGAAACTATCGTAATAAATACAAGGGGAACAATAATGAGACAATGGCGGGCAAAATCTCGTAGATTCATGAGAAATCCTTCCTTATCAATTAATGGCAGTATGGTTTTCGCATCAACATAGATATAATCTTACCCGCTTTGCAAACTGTTTACAAGGGGTTCGCAACTTAGCCATCCCCATCCCGATAAACGACAATCGGGATGAGGCTGCCACCCTTTACCATTGATGAAGCTTGGGGATGGTCGCGCACGCAAGTTCCGGCTAAACAAATATGGTTCGGGATCCCTGCATTTTTGCCACTTACTGATTTCCCCTGGAATCTTGCACTATTTGATTGTGGCCGCGTTTGGATCGACGCTCAACGGCTCGTTAACAAGATCGGGCACTATGGCGTTAGGGTCAGCGGGAGCCGCTTCTTCTTCGGGCTCGACGTCTTCGAGCAGATCCGCGAGGTCTTTGGTCAGGTTCTTTGCCTTGTAATCCGGGATCTCATAAAGCCAGCTCTCGTGCTTTGCACGGAAAGTGTTTGCCGCTTCATGGGCGAGCAGCTTGGCTTCTTTGGCCTTAAGCTCTTCCTCCGACTCGACGACGCCGGGTTTCTTTTCAACAGGGGTTGTATCTGTGAATCTGGCGGTGCAGGCAATATATGTCTTGTCGTCCTGCTTGGCTATCCTCAGCGTGTATTCAGTCGAGTTTTTAAGTATGCAGATGTAGTGTCTATCGAAAGTCATTTCCGACGGTTTCTTCTTGACGTCGTCGAATCTGAGGCTTGTTAGAGCGGTCAGAATGCTTCGGGCGTCGCTTGTTTTGAGCTGTTTGCCCGCAGGCATATCGACAAGGACAGGATCGTCGCCGTCCTGGGCTTTCTTCAATGTAAATTCACCTTTAGGCGAGCCAACCGTAACAGACTCGATTTCGTCGCTTTTTGCCGAGATGAGTTCCTGCTCGATGTAGGACGTTGCTCCGTCTGAGATCCAGGGTACGTCGGGCGAAGACAGAACCCTGTCACTCACCTTGCTGTCGCTTGAGAGAAGCCTAACGTACGCACCCCGGCCGAGTTCCTCGGTTTTGCCCACGACGACCCCGGCGAGCAATTCCGAGTTCGGATCGGACGTCATGAATTTGACCACGGTTCGAGCCTTATCCTCGGTTACCTCGAGGTCTTCGTGGTTTTTCGAATCGTCAGTAATAAGCTCGTTTGTCTTGATTTCCAGGCACTTGGAGATGAGACTGTTCACTTCGCTTGTCTTGGCGGGGTAGTTCTCCTTGCTGGCGACAACAAAACCTCTACCCTGGCGTTTGAAGTTCACTTTGTCCTCACCCGTCCCCAGGATGATCGCGCCGATCTTATCCGGATCCAGACCCTGGATGAGATATGCGGGCTCGTTTGATCGCACTGTCTGTTTGTTCGAGACGATACCCAGGATACCTGCAAGGATACCTGACAATAGCACCGTTACGTACGCAACAACAGCCAATATTATAAGTTTCGTATTACTCATCTGTCGGACTCCTGTTTTAATACGTCACGCGTCACTTGCATGAGTTATGTAATGTCGTTTTCTCACGCTACGCCTGACACCTAAGACTACAGCAACAATCATTATGATGGTCGGTACAGCCCCCATATTCATCAGCAGAAAGTAAGTGCTCAACTGTGCGATGCGATCCAGCATTGTACGCTTCACATTGCGAAGCTGCCTCTGAGCCTGGCGGATTTTCAGTTCGAGTTCTTGCTTCTTCTCCAGTATCGACCTGTCGATGATTTCTTCATCGCCCGTCTTGGCTGTGCTGATGACGTTCTGTAATTCGCTCTGGAATCCTGCGATCTGCGTATTGATATTTTCTATCTCCTTGGCTTTCTCAGCTTCGGATTGCCTTTCGATTTCATCAACCACCAGAAATGGCCGCGAGATATTACCCCGCGATCTGATCTTAGCAAGGTCACTCGAACCTTGCAGGTTCTCGATGGTGTTTAACATCAAAGTGCAGTTATCCCCGGAGACTATCTTACCGATGAATGAATTCTGATACGCCATCATGTCACTTATGAAGTCGACATCAGAAAAGACGACGACCTCACAGTCTTCCTCAGCTTCAGTCAGACCCGCGACGCGTGTAGTAGTTGTTATGGTCTCATTCGGATCATTCGGGTCCGGAGAGTCGCTTTCAACTTCGATGCCGTTTGGGAAGCTGCTCTTGAAGCGCCCCGTTACCTGATAGCCCATAAACACAGGTTTGCTGCCTTCGGTGAATTTCTTCATCAGACCGGGGCCGTCCATGAACATAGGCGAAAGCTCGTATGGTCCGCTTACTGTAAAAGTATTACCGCGGTTTGTGGTCGTGAGAAGAGGTATCCTCTCAATATCCGCGCCGACGTCATTGGCGTCGTTCGAATCCGCAACCTCATTCAGAACGCCTGAGAAAAATACCCTTACCTGATTGAGTTCTGCGGTGATGGTGCTTTTTTTGGAGAAACATTCGCCTTCCGGCGTCAGCTCGAGAAATCCGATAAGCCTCTCAGGCCGCTGACTGGTGCGAAACGAAGCTACGGAGGCCAGGTTTCTATCCCCCGCGAAGGTGTTTTCCGGCATCTCAAGGCCCCATGTCTTCAGGAGCTTGTTCAGGTCCGAATTGCTTTTATGCTGCATTTGCATCTGCATGCCCATCTGCTGCGGAGCTCTATCCATGAAACAATGGGGATCGACACATACGATCGTTCTGCCGCCTTTGAGCACATACTGGTCAATCGCAAATTGAGTTTCCAGGCTTAAATCTTTGGGGTGGATCACCAGCAGGACATCGACATCGCTTATTTGGTTGGCATCGGTTTCTATCTTCGTAATCTCGTACTGTTCTTTAAGCTGGTCAACGATACCCCATGCCGGCTTTGGCTGCTGTCCCTGCATACGCATCATCTGAGCCATATATCCGGTTACATCATCACCTGTTACCGGCAGCGAACTCAACACCCCAATACTCTTTTTCTGACGACGGATAGCAGTATCTATAAGATAGCTTACATCATACTCTACAAACTGCTGCCTGTCGGGAGAGAAGAAAGGTA
>Ga0180433_10012286_pt1 | contig 10030 bp, 8 predicted proteins | sample SS_ome_8_FD_132980 | JGI IMG/M metagenome (GOLD analysis project Ga0180433, IMG submission 132980) | Hypersaline lake sediment archaeal communities from the Salton Sea, California, USA - SS_1_D_1 metaG | ecosystem: Environmental > Aquatic > Non-marine Saline and Alkaline > Hypersaline > Sediment...
CAGTTATTTTCTGAGCCCACTCCGGGGTATATTGCTGTACGTGAGTTTTCAGGTTTTCAAAGCCATCACACCATTTTCTTACGAAATTGGTGTCATAGATCCTCTCCCCGATAATTACATTGATCATGGCCAGGGCGAGGGCCGCATCGGTTCCCGGCCGGATAGGAACCCACTTAGTGGCCCTTTGGTTGGCGGCAAGCGGAATGAGTTGAGGATTGATGATGATGAGTTTTGCTCCGCTTTTTACCCGTTCTATGATCTTCACTGGAACACTTCTGAGATTGGTGTCAAGGGTCTCAATACCGCCTCGTGCTGGGCCTCCGGTTCCCCCGCCGGTAAACCATTCTATGATGAGGTCTGCATTGTCATAGTCAGGTTGGGCATAAGTGGGACCCCCAATTATCTGCCTGTGATATAGCAACTGGGGGGCATAGCACACCGACGGTCCCCAGTTGGTAAAAGTCGTGGAACCCAGGGCGTGCATGAATCTCATCCGCAAAAACTGATGCAGCCCACGCCAGCTGGATGACTGTCCCTGGCTCAACATCAGGTATTCCGGCCCATATTTTACCTTTATTTCGCTTATGTTACCAACGACAATATCCAAAGCCTCATCCCAGGAGACCCTTTTGAATTTAGCCTCTCCTTTATTTCCTGTCCTGACCAGCGGATACTTCAGGCGTTGGTCGTCATAAACCCACTGAACGGCGGAATGGCCCTTTGCGCACAACCTACCTCTGTTTAGGGGGTGGTAAGGGTTGCCCTCAACCTTTGTGAATCTGCCATCTTCGACATGGGCCAACATACCGCAATTATAACCACCGTACGAACAGCCGTGACACATCGTGGGAATTAACGACTCATTCCCCATTTCATGATTCTCCCCTTCTGGTAACTTCAAGTTATGAGAGAGCTTTCCCCGCATTTTAAACAGCTATGCCCATTGGATTCAGTTCTTTCCTGCCAGTGGTTTAATCAAATATCACACACTAAAGGGGCAAGAGGAAATACAGGTTGAACAATCAAGGGCATTTTCATTCCAGAATTGATAGCATTTTTCCGGATTGATATACCACTTCATTACTCCTCCGTTATTCGAGAATGAGGGACCCGCTGAAGACATGCTATCAAAACTGATTGCATCAGCTTCACAGCTGAGAGCACACTGTCTGCAGCTATTACAAAACTCAGTCAATCCAAAATCGATAGGCTTATCAGGCATTAATGGCATATCGGTAAGAACTTTAGCTATACGAACTCGCGCTCCATACTCAGGGCTGACCAACAGCCCACTTCTGCCTAACTGACCAAGCCCGGCATCAATAGCCAGGGGTATGCTTAAAGCTGTATCATTACCTGCCGGTATGGCGGTGTAGCCGAGCATCCTAATACATTGGGCAAGAGAGCTTGCTGTAAATGCCATTCTTGAATAGCCTAAGCCCGTTTCAATAGCTGCTGGCATTGCAGGAGACGTACTGATATTCTCAGCGTCCATTTCAAATATCATAACAACAGCAATTGTTATACCTTCATCTATATCAATAATCGCTGATTTATCCTTCTCACAATCGTAGGTATGAGAGAAAAGCCAATCTCGATTTAATCTACATATTCCTGCTTTGGAGGCGCCATAATAGACAGCGGCTTCCTTTATCTGTCGCGTGATTATTTCTCTATTTGCTTCCGTCATAATAAAGGGGTATTTTTTCACGCCCTGCCACTGAATGTTTTGTAGCCTTTCCCTTAACCCGTTATCCCATCCAATCCAATCATAAAGTCCGGCAGAATCTCCCCTCCCACCGTCATTCGATACTTCTCCATTATTGACGTGGGCCACATACCACGCACCTGACCACAAAGCAAAATCCTTGATTGAAAATCCTTCCTCATCTTTCGCCAATCTTTCTATTAGTCTTCTGTCGGACTCTCTACCCATTTTGATTATCATAGGATCCCAAAACTTTCTTTGGAAAAGGTTGTTTCTGGGATTAAACCGCTCTATTTTTCCGACTACTTCATAGGGAGGATTCTCTACTTCTGTTATCTGGATTCCGTTCTGTAAGCCATTTTTCATGGTTAATGCCTCTGATTAAACGTCTGGGAAAGTGTATAGCTTATCTTAACGATAGAGCACAAATGCCAGGCCATTGAACACATAGTGACTTGACCATTGCATTGCGTTTTTCCGATGGCCACGTACCCGGTATTGCCTCCAAGAGATTTTATCGCCATCTCAGAAGTAGCCTCCTTACGCTAATGGGGGTAAACCACAAACCTCAAATCGCAGAGACGAGGCGCACATCATGGTTAAGTTATACGATCAAAAGAAGATGGGGTTGGACCTAAGAGGCTGCAGCCCCAACAGGGTCCACCGAAACAACAGATGCCGATGCTTGTTCCAAAGAAAGGCTCAACCAAAAGGACTCATGAGAAAAACCATATACAATGCAAGGTTTGAGAATGTAAAGTTAAAACTAATGAAAACAATGAGGTAGATTATTTCAAGGTTTCATCATTCGCGCTAATCAGGAGAAGGGATCTGAGCGCCTCTATTTGCAGCAAGATGGCGAAAGGAATATTACCAGGATGATCCTACAGAGAAGATATGACTTGAAAGCGATGTTTAAGATCTGTATAAAGCCTTTAGAATTACAAGGGAGAACTGCACTCGGGTGGCATTCTCACTAATCTTACCCTGAAGCAAGCACAGTAAAGATGTACGAGATCCGATTTCACGGGAGAGGAGGACAAGGGGTGGTACTCGCCTCCAAGATACTGGCCAAGGCACTTGTGGAGGAGGGAAAGTCTGTGAAAGCGATTCCCTCCTTTGGTTTTGAGCGACGTGGGGCACCTGTGGCGGCCTTTCTCAGGTTCGATAACACGGTGATCCGGCAGACTACAAATATCTACCACCCCAACTGCATTATATGCCTGGATCCCACCCTTCCCCGCTCAGTGGATATCTTTGCTGGCATGAACCCCAAGGGGATCTGGATTCAGGCCACCAAGAAATCCTTTAATCAGCTTACTTTTCCGCAGACCGTCTCCAAGGTGGGACTGTGCGATGCCTTCAGGATTGCGTTGGAAATTTTCGGTCAGGCGATTACGAACTCCATTATGCTGGGCGCCTTCACCAAGACCACAGGGATGGTTTCATTGGAGTCGCTGTGCAAAGGAATGGAATCAGTGGCCTTTCGTGATGCGGCCTTAGACAAAAACATCCAGGCGGTGCACCGGGGCTTCGAGGAAACGAAAGTCTTTGATAGCAATGGGCAGGAGGTTTCATGAGGCATCAAGCCAGAAAACCCTTTGATCAGTCGACCATCCCCAATGATCTGTGTCCTATTGCCACTGAATATTCGGTACTCAGGACAGGCGACTGGCGGGCGGAGCGCCCGGTAGTGGATCGAGACAAGTGTGTCAAGTGTGCTACATGCTGGCTCTATTGCCCTGCCCAGTGTATCGTTGAGAAGCCGACCTGGTTTGAGGCAGATTTGGAGATCTGCAAAGGATGCGGCGTTTGCGCCCAGGAATGTCCGCACCATGCCATCATTATGGTGGAAGAGCTGGAGGACTAACCCATGGCGAGAACCATTGTTTGTGACGGGAACGAAGCAGCAGCCTGGGGTGTTGCCCTTTCCCGGCCCGATATGGTGGCGGTCTATCCGATTACACCTCAGTCTTCCCTGGCCGAGTATATCTCCCAGTTCGTGGCTGATGGCATTATCCAGGCTGACCTCATGGATGTGGAGGGTGAGCACAGTGTGCTATCCGTGCTCCAGGGGGCTTGCCTCGCCGGGGCCAGAACCTTCACGGCCAGTTGTGGCCAGGGCCTGGCCTTCATGTTTGAGCCATATTTCCGCACGCCTCCGCTGCGGTTGCCGATTGTGATGTCCATTGTCACCAGGGATGGCATTACTCCTCAATGTGTGTGGGGAGGACAGCAGGATGCCATGACTGTCCGCGAGGCCGGATGGGTACATATGTACTGCGAGAATAACCAGGAGATTCTGGACACAGTAATCATGGCCTATAGGATCGCTGAACACCGAGATGTCATGCTCCCTGTGAATGTGAACCACGACGGAAATTATCTTTCCTATGGTGTGGAGCAGGTGGAGATCCCAGACCAAGAAGACGTGGATGCCTTCCTGGGAGAAAAAAACACAAATTGGCATGCTGCCCTGGATCCGGAGCGGCCCATGGGGGTTGATCCCCTCACTGGCGGTGCAGGGGGGTTGGGTCCGGCCCTCTTTGTGCGCTATCGTAAGGGGCTGTGTAAGGGCATGCAGAATGCACTCGGGGTTATCACAGAGGTTCACAAAGCGTGGGAAAAGACCTCAGGCCGGTCCTACGCTCCCCTCATAGAAGAGTATCGTTTAGAAGATGCGGACTATGCAATAATGACTATCGGCAGCATGACCGGAGCTGGCAAGGATGCAGTGGATGCGGCCCGCGAGGCAGGTGAGAAGGTAGGTCTCGTCAAGATAAAGACATTCCGTCCCTTTCCGCTTCAGGTGCTCTGTGAGGCATTGCACAAGGTCAAGGCCGTGGGGGTGGTGGATCGGTCGGTGAGCTTCGGCTGGAATTTTGGCCCGGTATACCAGGAACTGCTTTCCGCTCTGTATTTCACAAATAGGCACATCCCGGCTTTCAGTTTCATTGGGGGTCTGGCCGGGGCGGATATCACGGTGGACCACTTTAGCCGGGTCATTGAGATCACTTCCAAGGGAGTCCAGGGCGAGGTACTCCCAGGGCCTATCTGGCTTAATGAAGAAGATTAAGAGGTAACCAAGGAAGCATGTCTCAGAGCACCTATCTCATTGTTGGCAGCAGTCACGCCGCTCTTTCCGCCCTTGAGGCCATCCGGATCCAGGACACGGATGGCTCTGTTACCCTGGTAACGCAGGAAGAAACTCTGCCTTATTCTCCCACTATCTTGCCCTACATGATTTCTGGCCAGGTAAATCCTGAACGGATCTTTCTTCGGGATGGAGACGACCTGGATCGCGCCAGAGTTACCTTCAGGAAGGGTGCAAGATTAGTTGCCGTGGACCCTGCCAATCATAGCGTAAGCATGGATTCTGGGGAAACCTTAAACTATGAGAAGATGCTTTTGGCTACAGGGGCAGAACCAACCCTGCCCCCCATCCCTGGCATGAAAGATGCCTGTTGCCATGTATTGCGCACCCTTGGAGATGCATTGCAGTTGCAGACCGCCGCGCAGAAGGCAAAATCAGCCATAATACTGGGTGCGGGACTCATAGGCATGCATGCCGCGGAAAACCTGGCAAAAGCAGGTGTTCAGATAACGATAGTGGAAGCCCTGCCCCGGGTATTGCCGGGTTACTTTGACGAACAGGCCGCGGGCCTGGTCCAGCAGGTATTCACCGAACATGGAATCAGGATACTCACGGGAAGCACAGTGACCAACGTGACAGCGTCAAAAGGGGCCTGCACCGTATCCCTGGAATCGGGCGGGGAGTTGTCAGGGGACCTTCTCTTGGTGGCAACAGGTGTGAAGCCTCGCATGGACTATCTCGCTGGATCAGGGATAGATGCGGGGGATGGCATCGTGGTAGACGACACGATGCGGACCAGTTCAGGCGATATCTGGGCAGCGGGCGACGTGGCCGAGGCCCGCAGCTTTTTCGGTGGAAAGAAGCGGGTGAACGCCACCCTTCCTAGCGCGGTGGAGCAGGGGCGCATCGCGGGTATGGATATGGCGGACGACCCAGCAGCTAGTCCCTTCGCCGGGGGATTACCGGCGAATACCTATACCTTCTTTGAAAATCGCTCCTTTTCCCTGGGCATGGGGGTGGTAGCGGATTCAGAGGAAGGGGTCGAGGTGGACCTGATATTTCAGCCTACCAGCATGCAGTATCAGAAGCTTGTGTTCGAGGGGGATCGGTTGGTTGGGGTTTCAGGCATTAACACCGACCTGGATCCCGGGATTATGTGGCAACTCATCCGGCGAAAGGTAGAGTTGGGAAAGATGAAGAGAAGACTTGCTGCTTTACCGCTGGAGACAGGGCGTATCTTGATGTCCAGTATGTGGCGTTAGGCAGAGGCCCTTTTGAAACCCGAAAGCGAGGAGAGGTGTGGTCTTGGGCAAGAGTTACCCTACTATTGCATTCTATCCGGAGAAGTGCGACGGATGTAATCGATGTATTGAGGCCTGTGCCGAGTTTCACGCTGGTACGGCCAACCCGGAACTTTCTCGAATAAAGATCGTGCAGGACACTGAAAATGGCAGTTTTGCCGTAGCCTTGTGTCGCCAGTGTGGAGAGCCCCGGTGTGTCATGGACTGCCCGTCAGGGGCCTTGAAGAAAGATATGGACACAGGTGTTGTCGGTTGGGATGAGAGCAAATGTGTGAGCTGCCAACTCTGTACACTGGCGTGTCCTTATGGGGGAATCACCTACAATCCCGTCACTCACCAGGTCATGAAGTGTGATTTCTGTGACGGAGATCCCGCATGTGTCACAGCTTGCCCCCGTGGTGCGCTTGAGTTAAGAACCGGTGCAGATATTTACAACGGGTGGGGGGATCTGGAGGATCTTTTTGTGCCCGGTATCTCGGCTTGCCTGGGTTGTAATTCCGAGTTGCTCATTCGCCACACCCTGCGTCGAATTGGACCGAACACGGTGGTCGCTACCCCTCCCGGTTGTATCCCTGGTGTAGGGGCCGTCGGATTCAACGGTATTACTGCCACCAAGACCCCGGTATTCCATCCCTTATTAACCAATACGGCGGCCATGCTCGCGGGTGCTCGCCGTTATTACAGCCGCATCGGCCGGGATGTGACTATGCTGGCCTTTGCAGGAGACGGGGGAACAGCAGACGTGGGGTTTCAGTCGCTCTCCGGGGCTGCCGAGCGGGGGGAGCAGATGATCTTCATCTGCGTAGATAATGAGGGGTACATGAATACCGGTGTGCAACGATCGAGTACTACCCCTTACGGTGCCTGGACGTCTACTACCCCGGTGGGGTCGGTGTTACGTGGCAAGGGCCGAGATGCCAAGCCTATGCCGCTCCTCATGGTTATGCACAACTGCGAGTATGTGGCTACCGCTTGCATGGCCTTTATGGAGGATTATTACGCGAAACTGGAAAAGGCTCTTGAGGCGGCAAAGCGAGGTATGGCTTATATCCATGTGTTTTCACCCTGCCCCACAGGGTGGCGCTTTCCCCCGAGCAAGCTTATTGAGGTAGGTCGCAAGGCGGTTGAGACGAACATGGCTCCGCTCTGGGAGTATGAAGCTGAGACAGGGCGTATCCATTTCACCTACCCTGTCGAGAACCCGTTACCGGTGACGGCGTATTTGTCCCTGATTGGCAAGTATCACCATCTCGATGACGAACAAATTGCGCATATCCAGAGAAAGACCGATGAGCGGATCGAGACGCTGCAGAAGTTTACGCGTGAAGGAAACGTGAAGTCGATCCAGGATGTCGCCTGATGTGTCCGATCCTATTTGTAATGTTCTGAGATACCTTTTGCGCACAGCGCGATATTTGTAACAACGGCCGCGACTGATCAATGAATACCTTCTACCCAAGGGGCGGGCTTTCCGGGGGAGAACATGGGTAAAAGCATTGGTGAGGCAGCGATGACAGAGATGACCCCCAAGGAGTTTCGCAGCCTTGTGAGAGGGGGCACATGGACGGACGCGACAGAAATGGTTTGCCGTGGATATGCTCAAGCAAATCTAGCAATAGTCCCCAAGGAGATAGCCTTAGAGTTTTTCACGTTTTGTTTTCGAAATCCTCGCCCCTGTCCTTTGATGGATGTGACTGACCCGGGAAACCCTCATCCTAAACTGGTAGCACCTCAGGCTGACTTACGCACCGACCTGCCGAAATACCGTGTATTCGAGAAAGGCGAACTAGTTGATGAGCCTACCGATATTACCAGATACTGGCGAGACAACCTTGTAGCGTTTCTCTTAGGGTGCAGCCTCAGTTTTGAATGGGCCCTGCGAGCTGCCAATATATCATTTCGATTTCTAGGCGCTTATTCAACAGATATCTCTTGCATACCGGCTGGAATCTTCCATGGTCCGATGGTTGTTACTTGTCGCTTCGTGAAAGGCACCGATGAAGCTGTTCGAGCCATCCAGATATGCTCACGACATCTCTTCTCCCACGGTGCACCGGTGCATATTGGGGACTACGGGAAGATAGGCATTAAGGACCTCTATAGCCCTGATATGGGCCGTAGCGATCTTGTTGGCGGTGTCATCCCTCCTCAAGAGCCGGACGAAATCGCACTTTTCTGGGGCTGCGGTGTTACTCCCCAGGCGGTGGCAGTAGCCGCCAAACCACCTTTAATGATTACTCATTTCCCTGGTTGCATGTTTGTAACTGACAAGCTCTCCAGTGATCTGGTTGTGCTATAGCACTGCTCCTTCATTCCCAGGCCTGTGGAATTCGACAGACCTTTACAAAGGTATTGACAATATGTTTTTCCGGTTGCTAGGGTTATCGCAATCTCTTGGAAAATCTTGCCCATATCCAACCCCAAAGTGGCCTTTCTTAAGGCCGAGAAAGGAGACGTATTATGAAAAGATATCGAAATGCACTGTTTGTTTTTTTGGTATTCATGTGCCTGATTATTGCCCTCCCTTCGATTGGTGCTGCAGGGCCAATCGTGATGAAGTTTGGCCTAGCTGCCCCGGATCTAAATCCCAGTTTCTGGGCAACCCATTACAATATGTTTAAGTATGAGGTGGAAAAACAATCAAACGGTCGCATTCAGGTGGAATTGATATGGGGAGGTGCCCTGGGAAGTCCGGCGGACAGGATGAAACAGGTGATGATGGGGCAGATTCAGGGAGCAGACACCGCAGAGGGTCCCCTTGCGCAGGCTTTCAAACCGGTCCAGGTTTTCTCCATACCTTATCTGTTTGAGAGTGAATTCCAGGCATGGAGGGTATATGATGGCCCCTTTGTCAAGAAGCTCACTGAAGAACTGCGCAATAAGACGGGATTGAGAGTGCTTCACTGGTGGGAATCCGGTGGATTCAAACAATGGACCAACTCGAAACAGCAGGTTCGTACACCAGGAGATATGAAGGGGCTCAAATTGCGCGTCATGCCTTCTCCTATCTTCCAAAAACTGGTCTCAAGCCTGGGTGCTTCCCCAACGCCTATCAGTTTCGGTGAGCTGTATGGGGCCCTGAAGACCAAAACCGTTGATGGGCAGAATAATGCGCTGTCTCTCGTTAATCTCTTCAAGTATTACCAGGTACAAAAATACGTTACGATAGACAACCACGTCTATGCCATCTCGGCGATGTTGGTAAACGACAAATTCTATCAGTCCCTGCCCAAGGACCTTCAACAGGTGATCGACAAGGCACAGAAACTGGCACTTGCTGTAAACCGTGGAGTTTCACGCTATACGGACCATATGGCCATTGATGGCCTGAAAAAGAACGGCATGGACGTTTATATACTGACATCGGAAGAAAGAGCAGAATTCAAGGACAAAGCCCAGGGCCCTGTTCTGGAGTGGCTACGAAAGGAAGCCGGCACCGAATGGGTTGATGGAATGTTGGAAGCGGCAAAGGCGGCAAAATAATCAAACCCCTTGAAGACTGTTACCCGGTGCCCGCTGGTCCTATAGCGGGCACCGGTTCACCTTACGAGCTCTCGCCCACAACATGATTCTCACAAAAGAGAAAAAAAGCCGCACTGGCAGAAAAAACTGAAGGTATAGCTGGCTACCCCGGCTTCGAGAGACGAGGGGCAAACCCTCTGAAGGCCGACAGACAATGAGTAAGATCTCCCGATTCCTTGGTTACCTTGAAAAAGCACAAACGCGTACCTGTATTTTTTCGTTGATCGTCATGAGCCTTGTTGTTGTCATGCAGGTATTCTCAAGATATTTGTTCAACTATTCCTTTGTATGGGCAGAGGAGTTGGTCCGCTATCTTATGATCTGGATGGTCATGATCGGTGCCGCCCTTGTTCAGTCAAGAAACGATCATATCCGCATCGATTTCTTCCCGATGCTTGCAGGTCC
>Ga0180433_10012287_pt1 | contig 10030 bp, 8 predicted proteins | sample SS_ome_8_FD_132980 | JGI IMG/M metagenome (GOLD analysis project Ga0180433, IMG submission 132980) | Hypersaline lake sediment archaeal communities from the Salton Sea, California, USA - SS_1_D_1 metaG | ecosystem: Environmental > Aquatic > Non-marine Saline and Alkaline > Hypersaline > Sediment...
ACCGGACTTGATATCATCCAATCCCTCATCAATGGCAGAAAGGTACCGGACATTATGACAAAAAATTAGGACGAAGTACGAAAGGGAAAACGGCGTCGCTGCAAGCGACTTCCGGCACCTATCGGACTCGGGACAACGGCAATTGACATCCGGCCAGTGCGGGGACGAACTTCTGCCTTTATAAGGCACAAGCGGCAGCGATTTAAGCGGCAACATTTGTCTATTGTCCGCGTCTCTCGATAGGTCGGACAGATTCAGCAATTTCCCCGTCCTGCGGCAGCCGGCCAGTGCGGCTCTGTGTTGTCATCCTGAGCCAAAGTCGCAGACGCTCCGAAGCCTTGTGCGAAGGACGGGCGAAGGATCTCAGCTTGTCGGCCAAGACGGGGCGTACGGCCCGTAGGAACTCCAACGGCCGTGAATGCTCGGTCGTAAGAGTTGCCATGAGCGGAGTCGAAGGGGGCGGGCCGCCCTTTCCTGAACATTTCGATGTGGCTTCTGATTTCCCGTGCGAGGGCTTCGCAGCCGGCAGCCCCGGCAAGCAGAGCCCCTTTCTCCAGCCTGAAAACGCTTCCACGCACATGGCGTTTGTGGTAGATTGTAAATATGAAAGCAAGCGTTTACCTGGAAACCACGATTGTCAGCTACTTAACCAGCCAACCTTCGCGAGATCTAATCGTGGCTGGCCGTCAAGCCCTAACAGCGGAGTGGTGGTCAATATGCCGCCGGCATTTCGACGTGTACGTTTCTCCACTCGTAATAACCGAAGCGGAAGACGGCGACCCAAATGTGGCCAAACGCCGAATCGAAGCCATTGATAGCATTCCGGCTTTGGCGATCGGTGACGATGCTTTGCAACTCGCTGGCGCCCTCGTGGAGTCCGGCCCAATGCCGAAGCAGTATCCAGAGGACGCACTTCACATCGCAATCTGCGTTCTCAATGGAATCGATTACCTTGTAACGTGGAACTGCACACATTTGGCAAATGCAGCCATGCGGCGACAGATCGAACGCTTCCTGGAGAAAAAGGGCTACCAATGCCCTGTGATCTGTACTCCGGAAGAACTCATGGAGACATGACTATGTTCAAGGACCCAATTGTCGAGGAAGTACGTGCCGCTCGCCACCGGCATTCTGCTCGGTTCCATCACGACCTCAAGGCCATCGTTGCTGATCTCAAGAGGAAGCAAGAACAACTTGACCGTCCGGTTGTCGCCTTGCCTGCCAAGCAGGTACAGCGCAAGGTGTCATAAACTAACTCCGAAGACAAGCGGGCGAAGGGATTCCGGCCTGCGGCCTAGAACCCGTCTCTTTGACATGCCCCACATTTTGGTGCCAAGTGTTATGAGAGTATGCTCATCCTCCTTGTCTTGGGGAAGGCGGAGCGTAGCGGAGCCTAACCCAAGACAAGCGGCTGCAAAGGCCGCTGGACTGATATAGCCCTCTTAACCTACTTTTTTATTCTACATTAACTGTGCTCTCCGTGGACAATTCCGTGTCTACACAGGTAGTTTGAAAATCATCTATATCAAAGATTGCATTCTCGACGGCTTCATCAGCCCCAGGCAGGTCGGCTTTGTCCGTGAGATACTTGCTGCCACCTTCCGGATATCTGCTGAAATCTTTTGACCTGTATTCGCCTGTGCGAAAGACAATACGCTCAACGGCAGATTTGCTGAATTTCGACTTGTAAGGGTTTTGAGAGCCGGTCAGAGTTTCGGCAAAAGGAGCTTTAGATATAACCTCTTTACCATTTAGTTCAAGATCGTATCTAGCAGCGATTGTGTCAATCCCGATATCGAATTTCAGGCAATCGTTTGCGCCGAAAGAGGCTATTTCGGTCATATTCTCTTTGTTATTTGCCAGGATGCCCCCGCTTTTACCGTCAAGCTTGATGCGCACCGGCCGCTGGCCCCGGTAGTTGAGTACCTCAATTTCAAGACTGCCGTGTCCTGCCTGGTGCGGACGAACACTGAAAGAAATCCTGGCTCTTGTAGTCTCAGGAAATACTCGTACAGCCGAGGCGTAGTTATAAGGAGCCTTATCCTGAAGCCTCAAAACCTTGTTGTGGTTATCCCCAGCCACGGCAACAGGCACCCAGGCACCGCTGTATATATTCCAATCTTTTACAATACCGCCAACGGGCATGTCTTCAAAATCATCATCAACATCTTCTTCGACAGTTCCCCTTATCGGAACGGGAACACAGCAGACCCATATGTCTTCCTTGTTGGAGGAATAGGTTAGCCACATGGCGCCATCGGATGGTGTGCCGTTGCCGGGAATGATTCCGCGGACGTATTGAGCACCGCCGCCGTCTTTATTTTGACCACCGAACCGCATTGGAGGAGTCTCCGAGTGCACATTGAGTAAGTACCGGTCAAAATTCAAGCCGTCATCACCGGTAATAACAGATAGCGGATGACGCCACCTTGTATCTTTGACTGGATTGTATGCAAGAGCATACCTGCCATCCGAAGTACGCTGCCCCCAAATTTTAGCGCCGCCATAGTGAATATCTCTGCCCATACCCTGCTCGCTGATATGTCCGGGCTCCCACTTATCGGCAATTGCCATTCTCCTCCATTTCCACATGCCTACGATTCTCCTGTCAGGCAGTCTATACCAGTTGAATGCCTTGGCGTAACGCACTTTGCCCTTCGCAAAGGAGAAAAAACCGTCGCTTTTGTCTTGATCCTCTTCGTACCACTGCTGCACCATCAGCTTATGCGCCAAAAGCGAATCGATGGCCTTTACAAAACCTTCGTCCGGTGATTCCGTGTAGTATGGAAAATGCGGGGAGTTATCCGGCCCGTACCCCTGGTATTTGTTGTATCGAATCCAATAAACAGGACCGTAATTGCCCGGACTTTTTACTTCTCTGGCAGCTCTTCCGATGCCTTTGCCGTCGTTTGGTGTTGTTGGCATCCCGTAATACGCGCACGCAATCAACCGTCCACAGGGCGCTACATACCAGCCCATTCTTTGATGTGATATGCTGTACTGGATCTTGCCTTCCTTTTTCCTGTTGCGGAATTTCTTAGCCGGGAAAATTGTCTGCGGCTTATGCCAGTTTCTGCCGTGCTCAGACCATGTTACAAGCCCGTAGCATGGCTCCTGATGCTCATGTACCGGCCCGGCCTGGTACAATACCCAGAACTTGTTTCGCCAATAACACAGCATGGGCTGATGGTTGTAGGTAAAGCCGACATTTTCAAATCCCGCATCCGGGAAACTTGGCATTTCCTCTGTGACCAACTCTGGATGCGTACGGTTGCAGCGCATAACCTCAAAGTTGTGTACGCCGACCGCAGGCCGGAATCGCCCGTCATGGTAATCTGTATCGGCATGTGGCGGATGGCCGCCGGTGAATCTTGGCAGAAAGTCCAGAACTTCAGGACCGTCATCATCTTGTCCAGACGGTCTTTTATCAAAATCAAAGAGTTTATAGCTTTGTGAAAGCCTGCTTGCATCATGGCTTAAAGCCTCGGCGGGTATAATCGTTTTGGTCTGACCGGGCCACTGCCAGTAAAGGCGAAGCAGAGCCTTCTTATTGGCAGAAGTAAACTCGAGTTTTACAGGTTCTTTTTTGCCTTTGGTCATGAAGACTCTGCCTGTTCGGGAGCCGCTTTCTGAGAGACCATCTATAACGGTCGTTCCTCCAATGGTTAAGCAAAGACCGTCCCTTGCCTCGGCAATGAAGGCAACTTCGCCCGTGGTCGGGCCTTCAATAAATCCAGCCCACCGGGCAGACCAATCCTCACCACGATCATCCCCCCAGTTGTGATCGATAACACCAAGAATGTCCACCATATTCTCTTCCGGCTCGTCAAAATCAGCATTGTTGAAATAAGTTCCCATAAGGCCGATGCCGAGCTGCATGCTTTTTCGCTTACGTATTTGTTCCAGGCGTTTTTCGAACCGTCTTTTGTCAATCAACGGTTTGTCTATTTCATCGAGGTTAGCGCCCCGGTTTACCCTTATAGCCTTGTACTTCGGCACACTTAGCTGCATGCGGATACTCTGAAAGAGCGCCTCTGCCAGCTCGAAGACCCTTGCCCGTAAGTCGGTTGCGACCGGTTTGGCAACCGCCTTATCCAGTATCGCTTCAGCCTTTTCCGCCGCCTCCGCCGAGCCTGACCTTTCGGCAATTTTCAGGAGCTCCAGAGCCTGCTGCGCAAGCTTTGTTTCGTATATCAGCCTTTTGCGGATGTATGCGTCGTAGTAAGCCCGGTACAGGCCTTGCTGGAACCGCCAGTTGAGAAGTTCCTGCGGCAAAGCATCACGTTCCATCTGTTGAAACAGCTTCAAAGTCTCGAATACTCCCTCATTTGCTAGTGTAGACCCCTTCCAGTTTTCTTCGAGGGCCAGCAGCCCTCTCGCAAACTTCTCTTCGTATCTAGGGCTGATAAAGTACCTGCTGTACTCTCTTAGGATATCTTCAACCTTCATTTCCGGATCCCAGCCAAGACAACTCCAGATGATCTTGTTAACGTCGTCATTGCAGCCTTCGCTGTAGGTAATGTACCCAAACGAGTATTGCTGCCAGTCTCTGAATATCTTGGCATAGCCCCTGGGGCGGGGATTGATGGGCTCGCGCCCTAATGTGCTGCGGTAGGCGTTGTCCCAATTCGGCACGGGATATTGGCAACTGCGAGAATGGGTAATATCCGGATACCGCCTTATCGGATACATTGCCGGAACCTTTCGGCGCAACTGCGGGAGGCTGATTGCAACCTGAGGCCCGAAAACGACGCCATCGAGCCAGACCGGTTTATCGTTGTTCAGGATTTCCAGAAACTCATCAAGCCAGCCTTCACGGTTCTTACCTTTCCAGTCAAACCCCTGCGGCGAGACCCAAATTTGCGCTTTGGGATGGTAGCGATTGAGAAGTTCTTTCTGCTTTTTCATAAATGGCAAAAGGACCCCGGGAGGCGTATCGCCAGGATCACCCCCAGGGACAAAAACAACGTCGATTCGCGGCAGTTTGCTGAAGACTTCCTCACGCTCTCTCAAGGCAAACTCGACTGTCCCGGTATCCAAATAGTCATCATCAATTGCCGGATACCATATCCAAACATCAAGGCCATAATCATCAGCGAGCCGTGACATCTGGACCATCATCTCCATCTTTGGTTTTGGAAAGTGCGGACTGTCGTCGTCGTCGTCACTTCTGGGTGGAATCAATTCCACGGCATTCATACCGAAGACAACCATGTCCCGCCAATACTGCTCCCACATCTCGATAGTCCAGCCGTCATACGAGTTTGTCTTCGGCCGGTAACCAAACTGATGGCCGCGAAGTGTAAACTCGGGTTCCGCAGCTATTGTTACATCGCTGTCGATGCCGACCTTGTCTCTGCTCATTTTTAAAACACGAAGCAGTCTGCCCGCTGCAAATAAAACACCTCTTTCATCCACGCCGGCAAGGCAGATTATTGTCACACCTGGCTTATCTGTATCAATCCAAAGAGCATAACCATCCGCTTTTTCGGGTAACCGAAGCCCCGCCGGCAATGGGTATTTCTCTCTCGCCTGCCTGCATAAGCCCAGAACGATGGCTGTGGGAACTTTGTCGGGAGCAGATGTCACCACATCCAAATCGATCCTCGTGCGGTTTTCTATTTCGTCTCTGAGCATATCTGCCGCATTGGCCTGGATCTTGCTCTCAGGATTTAGCACGACTATCTTGGCCCTGGAAAGATCGATGTCGCCGGCAGGGAATTCATACGATGGGTAGAAAAAATCACCGTCGTCATTTGCAGCGACCTTCCGTATACACCGCCGCCCTTGAGCAACCGCGTGAACGAGATTTGCCGTTGGGACGGAGCTCTGCCGGCTGCCTGCCCAGATCCACTGAATCTTGAAGTCATCTTTTTCGCCAAAGGTTCGCTTGAGGCTCTCCATCCGCGATAGATTCTCGGGATCGGCAAGAACCGCCGAGCCGTATTGTATTCCAATCAGACCGGGTTCTTTTGAGCCGGCCGCCTTGCTGCTAGCCGGAAAAGATAATGCCGCGAATGCAGTAAACTACCACCGAGCAAGCTCGGTGGCTTTTTAGGGGCGAACTTCGTTCGCCGGATCGTTTGCCCCTGTACTTGGTCGTTGATCTTTGATATATCGGCGTATCATTTCGTCTGTGGTGCCCGTACCGGAACTCATGACGAAGTAGCCTCGCTCCCACAAAGCCCCGCCCCATAGGAGGCGTTTAATGCCTGGAAACCGTTTGAAAACTTCCCGGGCCGTGATGCTTTTGACCACTTGTATAAGATTGGCAGGGCTAAGATGCGGAGCCACCGAGGTAAAGAGGTGCACATGATCCTGCATAACCGCCAGTTCCACTACCTCGAAATCGTATCGCTCGGCTACTTCGTATATCACGTGGGCCACATAATTACCCACATTGCCTTTTAGAGCCATTTTCCGGTATTTTGGGCACCACACGAAATGATACTTTAGGTCATATTTCGTATGGCTTCCTGATTTTAGCGCCATAGTCAAATCCTCTGGGGGGTATGCTACCCCCCGCCGGATTTGACGGCAAACGATTATTAGGGGACTGCCGTCCCCTAAAAACCCCTGCTAATAAGGATGCCATTCACCCCACAAGCAAGCTTGTGGGTTCTCTGGCAGATTTTATAGAGTAGTAAAAATGATGGCTATGGCCGTCCTGGTGCTGAAGGCCCTCGCCTGCCAGGGTGGTTTTTCCTGATATACCCCCGATCAAAAAACCCTTGGCCATGGCGTCGCCGGCCGCCCATATCAAATCATACATGCGGTGACAGCCGAAAATCGAATAAAACAGAAAGAAGGGAATGATGTTGAGACCATGCGTGGCGTAAGAGGTGCCGGCGGCGATAAAAGAGGCCATGGAACCTGCTTCGGTTATCCCTTCTTCAAGTATCGCCCCATCCCTGCGTTCATTGTAGTACAGCAGGCTCTGCTTGTCCACGGGCTCGTACCGCTGGCCGATGGGAGAATAGATACCCGCCTGCCTGAACAGCGCCTCCATTCCGAAAGTCCGGGCTTCATCAGGCACAATGGGCACTATGAACCTGCCCGTGTTCTTGTCTTTCAACAACTTGGACAAGAGTCTCACCATTACCATGGTGGTGGCCACCGGGCGGTCTTCGCTTCCGGCGTGAAATTCTTCAAACAGTTGCTCTGAAGGCATTTCCACAGGCGCGGCTTTGACCACTCTGCAAGGAATATAACCACCGAGCCTGCTTCTGCACTGCTGCAGGTATTTCATCTCCTCGCTGCTCTCGGCCGGCCTGTAAAAGGGGGCCTCCTGCACTTCGCCGTCGGGCACGGGAATCCCGAACCGGCTCCTGAACTCGAGCAGCTCCTGCTCATTCAGTTTCTTCTGCTGGTGCGTGACGTTCCTGCCCTCGCCGGCCTCGCCCAGGCCGTAGCCTTTTATGGTCTGGGCCAAAATGGCGGTGGGGCAGCCCCGGCTTGCCACCGCAGCTTTATAGGCGGCGTAGACCTTCACCGGATCGTGGCCGCCGCGCCTTAGTTTCTCGATCTGCTCGTCGGAATAAGTCTTTACCAGGTCCAGCAGCCGCCGGTCCGTGCCGAAAAAGTCTTTTCGAATGTAGTCACCGCCGGAAACCGCATATTTCTGGTACTGTCCATCCGGAACCTCCTCCATACGCTTGACCAGCAGACCGTCGGCGTCCTTCTCGAGAAGCGTGTCAAAATCAGACCCCCATATCACCTTGATGACGTTCCAGCCGGCGCCAGAAAACACGGCCTCCAGCTCCTGTATTATTTTGCCGTTTCCGCGGACCGGACCGTCAAGCCGCTGCAGGTTGCAGTTGATTACAAAAATCAAATTGTCCAGCTTGTCGCGGGCCGCCACGCTGATCGCCCCCAGGCTCTCGGGTTCGTCCATCTCCCCGTCCCCCAGGAACGCCCATATCTTCTGATCGGAAGGTTTTTTCAGGTTCCTGTTTTCCAGGTACCTGTTGAAACGGGCCTGGTAAACGGCCATGATCGGCGAAAGACCCATGGAAACGGTCGGAAACAGCCAGAAGTCCGGCATCAGCCGCGGGTGGGGATACGAAGGCAGCCCTCCAGCCGGCTCCAGTTCCCTTCTGAAGTTCTCCATATCGAAACCGGAAAGGCGGCCTTCAACAAAGGCCCTGGCGTATACTCCCGGGGCCGCATGGCCCTGAAAGTAGACTATGTCACCTTCCTGCTGTTCGTTTGCCGCCCTGAAAAAATGATTGAACCCGACCTCAAAGAGGGTGGCCGCCGACGCGTAAGTTGAAATGTGACCGCCTATGCCGCCTTGCTGGCGGTTGGCCCTCACCACCATGGCCATGGCGTTCCAACGGACTATGCTCTTTATACGCCGCTCCATGTCCCTGCGGCCCGGGTAGGGGGGCTGCCGTTCGGCGGGTATGGTATTGATGTAGGGCGTGGTGTGCCTGTTGCGCAGCCTTATCCCGTGTTCGCGGGCGAATATCTCCAGCTTTTCCAGTATGCCGGCGGCCCGCCCGGGCCCCTCGGTGCGGAAGACGCCGTCAAAGGACTCAAGCCATTCCCTGTCCTCAAGCTCTGTTGCTTTACGGCTTTCGGTAACCATCTGATGCCGCCGTGGGCCGCCCTATCCTTCGTCCTTCCGGGAACAGTAATACATTCCAGACAGCCCGTTTTCGATCCAAACCGGACATTCCGGACAGTCACAGCCCTTCTTCTCGATACCGGCGGTACTGGGACCCCTGGCACAATACAATCCTTCGCCGGCCTTGTGGGGATAGCTCGGACAACTGGAGCAGTTGCCCTGCATGCAGACCCTGAAGTTTTGTTTTGTATCCGCAACTTTTGACACTGCTTTTCCTTCGGACCTCCAAGGAACTCAGCCCTTGACCTCTATATCGAAATCGTTCTCCCAGGTCCCGTGAAGATTGCACCTTTCAAAGGCCCTGAGCTTGCTGTAGGAGTGGTCAAGGGAAAGGCATGTTTTCAAAACCGGACAGGTCATCTTGGCGGTGAAATCCATTCGGCCCAGGTACGTGTCATCGGCGTACAACTCGATGAACTGGATGAAATGGCCGGGCTCGTTGGGGTGCTGCTTGAGCTTTCCCACTTCGACCGTCACCTCGAAGCACTCGCCCTTTTTAACACTTGCGGGCGCCGATATGATCGGCAGGTGCTTCCTGGCCAGATCACTGGCATCCTCGACGTTTTCAACGGTGTTGACCCCGCAGAAAATATCCTCACTGCATTCGGGCGTGGTTTGTTTTGTCTTTGTAAACATGTCTGATTCTCCTTTGCAAGTATGTTAACTGAATTACACGGGCTCTTGTAAACCGCCCGCGGCGAAAACAAAATAGGCAAATCCCCTAATATCCGTCAGCTAAATACCTACGTAAAATCATTATGTCAATCCAGGATTTTGCCTATTCAGCCTCGACCGGCCGCCAGGCACAATCCATGGCGGCGAATAGTCAATTGGATAATTTGCACCGCCCGGCGCTACAGTGACTATGCAACCGCTCTATTTTAAGCCAAAGGGGACAGAAACGAAACAAATGAAAAAGTTGGTCATCGCTTTTTTGCTGATCATGTTACTTTCATCGGCGGCCTTTACCGCCGGCGGATGCAACGCCCCGCAAGGCATGGGACGGGATATCGAAAGGGGCGGAGAGGAAATCCAGGAAGCCGCGGACTAAACCATGACGGGGGCCGTCCAATGAGCCGCGCACGGTACAAACCACCGTTGGGCTGGCAGGATACGGCCTGCTGGGGAGCCCTTCTGGCAGCAATTTACGTTTTGCTGGCCGCGGCGATGTTCGGCTTTTCACTGGTCTGCCTGCAGGTGGTGCTGGCGGGCAGGTTCAAGACGGTTGACAGGCCGTTCGGACTGGATGTGCTGATGCGGTTTCACAAGGCCATGGGGGTAGGCGGTGCCCTTGCTCTTGAGCCACCCGCTGCTGCTGGCCTGGGGCCGTCAAAGCTGGCTGCTTTTGTCCTTTGACACGCCCTGGCAGGTCAATCTGGGCAAGGCGACCTTGCTGCTTCT
>Ga0180433_10012288_pt1 | contig 10030 bp, 4 predicted proteins | sample SS_ome_8_FD_132980 | JGI IMG/M metagenome (GOLD analysis project Ga0180433, IMG submission 132980) | Hypersaline lake sediment archaeal communities from the Salton Sea, California, USA - SS_1_D_1 metaG | ecosystem: Environmental > Aquatic > Non-marine Saline and Alkaline > Hypersaline > Sediment...
CAAATTACCTGCTCCATATTCCTGTGCTTCTCCAAGTAGGTTCCTCTTTGGGTCTAACCTGCCTTGTGCTACAGGGATATTCCTTAACCAGTAGTCACCCATATTACGCACCATCTTTACTTCATGGTCGTCCATGATCTGTCCAGTAACTCCACCAACAGTAGTACGCAGGAATGATGACCAAGGAATAAAATTCGATGACGTAGATCCAATCCATCTTTGAATCTTCTTACCTGTGGTGTCTGATAAAGCCGCTGAGAATTGCTCAACACCTGTAAGGTATGATTTGTTGATAATGTTTCTTTGCAAGGCAGAGAATGTGATAATCAATGTTCTTTGGATAGCGTCCTCAGAGACATTAAACTCTCCTTCCTGCATTAAATCCAAAGCATCAGCATAAATGCCGATGATTGTAGCAAATGGGTCAAGCCGTTGATAGCTATAGTATTTGTCTCCAATCTTAATTGAGTATGGTTGCCAACCTGTTTCCTCTAATCGTTTACGCTTGTCAGGATCTCTTGGGCCACCTCCGCTAATGTGCATATTTTCATTGCGGTTAAATTGACGCATCACGCCGAGCATACCAACACTTGCCGCAATAGTAGTTGAGAGTCGCCCAATTGCTGCTGACTTTACGGCAGTATCAGAAGATGTCAGTTGTTGGTATAATTGACTACCATTCATTGCTTCAAACACCGTTCTATCCTTTGCATATACAAGGATATTGAGTGGTGTTCTGATAAATGGCATCACCAAAGATGTAATTGGGTGCTTATTGGCAAGTTGGTAGATACCACCAGCCAAGCTGTCAGGGTTTAAGTCATTGGTGAACGATAATACATTTGCTTCATTTCCAACATAAGCGGCTAATGCACTACGGTCTTTGTCGTAATTCTTGACTACATGAGCTTTAGCAACACGATCCAAGTCGGCCCTTTTGGTAAACCCTCTGGCTTTTGCTATCTTTACACCTTGGCGATACAATGCCTCCTTGGAGTATAGCTGTCCTCCTGCCATAACAACACTACGGAGTTTATCATCTACGTATTTAGCTATGGCAGCAGGATCTTTTATTCCTTCTTTCTCAATCGCTTCGATGGTCGCCTTAAACATTGCTGCTCGTCTGGCGTTGATTTGCTTAAAGATCTCATCCGTACCAGTAAGTCCCCTGAATGGTAGTTTAAAAATATTAAAGATTGCATCCATTGTCTCATTGAAACTTTGGTGCTTAGAGCCAGGTGCAGGTTTACCGAAAAGGTTTTCAGATGTTAGTTTAGATCTGTGAATTACTTCCCCGAATGGAGTTGTGGCAGTATTGCCGAGGAGTGTAGGACTGCCTGTTTTATAAGATCTACCTGCTGCCTTCCATACTTCCGCTGTAGTAATCGCATCAATGGTCTGCATGATGTGCATCTTTGCAAGCTGCGGGTTGCCTGAAAACAATGCACCGATACTCTTTTCTGCTGTATCCAATCCAAGCGTAAGCAATCCACCAAATCCATTTACGAACTGAGAAGGTGGGGCAGATAGAAGATTTGCAAGCAGCACCTCTCTTAGCACCTCAAACCTACCGCCTTTTGATTTTTCTGCAATATTGAGGACTTGCTTGAGTACGGTGTCAGTATCTGCTCCAGATGTAAGTAGTGCAACCACTTCATCCACCATGCCCTCTTCCCTGCCACGTATTGCGGCTTTTGCTCCTGCGTCTGAGCCTGAACGAACCTCGCTAACATTGATCATGGATTTCCTGTTGCGGAAAAGCTTAGTCTGTTGGAGTCCCTTACCAAACTGTCGGGCAACCTGTGACTCTAATGCACTGTACTCATAGAGGTCATCTAGGTACTTTGAGATAATCGCATAAGTTTTATCCTTACCCACTGTTGCCATTTCTTCAATGGCCTTGTTCATCTCGCCTACGATGTCTGATGCAATCATCCGAAATGCTGTGATCCTATTGCGAATACTGGTAAGTGTCTCAATATCCTCAGTGATCATTTGCTTGCTATACTCACGATCAAGTTTGTCAGGGAGTGCATCCCTGGCGTTGTTCATGTGTTCTGGGCCTGTCTCGCTCTTTGGCTTAACCTTCTGCTCCTTATCAACAAGAGCATTAACATCCTCCATGAAGCCAAACTTGTCAGCAGTGGTACTAAATTTAGTAGAACCTCCTGTTCCTATGTCCTTAGCGACACGTTCTGCATCAGCACGAGCCTCTTCTGGATCTACCTCATCACTATAGCTTCTCTTGTTATTGTCCCTGCTAACCTCAATGTAATCCTCTACATCCTTTTGTGCTTGTGCTGCGTCTTCTGCTGAGTCGATAACAGCTTCCGCTTCGTCATCAATGACTTCCCTTGCACCATCATCAATGGCATTTCTAGCCTGTGAATCAAGTGAATCCAATTCTCTGATAGGCCCAATGAATGCGTCCTCGTCAAGCAGTTCATCTGCATCAGGTCTACGCAGCAATTCAGGTATCATTTGCTCTGGCTCATCTACGCCTGCCCGTACCTTCCTTGCAGCTTTGATGAACTTCACGCCCTTCATTAAGCCACGAATCACTGCTTCTGCTCCAGCACCTAAGATTGCACCTTCCAGTGCGTTCTTAAATCTGCCTTCCAGTTCCCCTTCATCACCATCCGATTCCAGATAATCCAAGATTGGACTGCGTAACTCAGTGTGTTGTTTGATTAGATTGGAAAGTCTATGTTCGTGCGCAGTGAATACTGTGAAGTCTGCACCAGCACCAGCAACCATGCCTCGCAGGAAGTTACTTTTGGAAAGTACCTGACCTGCCTTACCCAATGCACCTGCCTTAGATACTGCCGAAACTGCACCAAACATAGGGATAAAACCCATAAGGAATTGTGTCACCCCTTCGGTCAGTTGCCCCTGCCATGTCTGACTTTCTCCTAAACCCCAATCCCAATCTGCTTCAAAGTCGTGTAGATCAATCACACCACCTGTTACCTTCTCCCCTACGTAGTCCACAAGCTCGTATGTACTTTGTGCCATACCTCTTATGCCACGCAATGCACCAAGCCCTATATCGCTGAATACATTTACATCAGGAGTATCATCCTGTACTACTTCTTCCTCTTGAAAGACTGGACTGTCAAGGTCTGGGCTAACTTGCGGTGTATCTATATCAAATCTTGCCATTATCTTTCAAACATTTTGTAAATCTTGCGGTTCTTTTCGTACAACTCGGATTGGTCTTTGTGTAAGCTATCAATGGATCTGCCGAGTATTTCTGCTTTCCGTTTCGCAGTTGCACTTTGAGGGTTCAGTAACTCTTCTTCAGTCAGGATGCGGTGTATTCTTGGGTTGAGTTCTTTCACGTTTACGTCATACCCATTGGCTTGCCCGTCAAGAATCACTTGATACAGGTCTTCATCTTCCTCGCCTCCATCTATCTTCTTGAAGTTATGCAACTCTGTGTACATACCTTTTGCGGATTGCACCTTGAGATATAGTCGCTCTAGCTTCTCAAGTTCCTGCTCTGTGTATGGTATTGCTGGTATGTATGACAAGGAGATTGGAGGCGAGACAGGCGGAGACTTAGGTGTTTCCCCGTTAAGAATACTGATTACCTTCTCGGTATCGTACCATTTCCAAAACTCTTGTACGGCTTGCTTGTTTAGCTTCTCATTCTTGCCAGTTGTGAAGATACTGTAGTTTACCTCCAGTGCGTCAAAGAGTTGTTCGCCTTTGAAATTCTTGATCTCTACTGGTTCCTCTGCGTTTGCGGCTTTATTAATTTGAGTTTGCTGCTCATCAATCAATTTCTTGCTTTCCTCCTCCTGCTTAATTATTTGCTTTAGTTGTTCTAAGTAATCCCTTGTGTGTTGCTCGAAGCGGTTGGTAATAAATGCTTTGGTTGCCTTTATGCGTTCTTCCTCTGTGCCTCTTTGATTTTGGTAAAACTCAAATGCTTCTTGTGGGATTTTATTACGAGTAGAGTTGTTTCGTTGTGACCATAGTTCGTAGTCTATGCTGCCAGATAACTTAATTCCTTTGGTGGTTGCCTCTGTAATAGCTGCTTGAGCAAGACCTGAAAAGGTTTGATCCACGCTACGGAATGTAATATTGACACCAGTTTTTTCGTTAAAGATATTGCGTTGCGTTACACTACCCCTGCCTGTTGTGTACTCGTCAATCTCTTGGAATACTTGTGCGGTGATGATTTTCGTTGTCTCATCATCTGAGTCTGACATACGATCCCGTAATTGCTGGCGAAATTCTACGGTTAATAGTTCTGCACTTGAATACTGTTCATCATTAAACTCAACAGTACCGACATCATTCAATTCCTGCACCATCAAGACATAATTACTGAATAACTTACGGCTTTCATCCTGTATGCGATGGTTCTGCTTCTTTCGTTCCTCATCCATTCGGTTGCCATCTTCCTGCATTTCATTACGTGCTACATCCCCAATCAAATCTTTTAACTCGTCGATCATTTGGGAGTTTTTTTTATGTCCAAGAAACTCACCACCGATCTTTATTCTACTGGTCATTGCTTCCAGTAATTTATACGCCTTGTGTTGATCTACCTTTGATAGGGATTTGAATGTCGATGTAATGACTTCCTCTTGTTGTCTCCTGTTAAGATTGCCTGTGTTAGCCCAGATCTCATCAATCGCAGCCAATCGATCAGTGTCGTATATGTCTGGTGCTGCTTTGGCTAACTCGTGTAATTGGCTTGCTACATCACTGGCAATGTTTTGATTAAACTCCTTTTGCTTTTGATCGGAAAACCTTTGGTTAAGAACATCACTGCGTTGCGTCCAATCTGCATCAAACGCTTGAAGCATCAATGGGTTTTGTTCCAACTCTGGGTTCTTTCTTAGAAACTTCTCCCTCTCCTGTAAGAGTATATCACCAACTGAAAGCTTCTCATCACCATCTTGTTTACCACCAAAGAATCTACCCTCTTGAGATACTGTTTGTGAGTGGAGCAACCCTGCATACCTTCTGGCGATTGCCTTCTGGTTACGCTCCCAATTCATAGGGTTGCCAAGAAAAGGTAGCTTGCCTTTCCGTACCGCACCATCAAGGCGTTTCTGCATCTTGGCTTGCTCTGCCTTGACTTGCTCATAAGTCATGCCCTGCAACTCCTGCTCATACATCTCAGACACAGTCTGTCCTGCCTGTGCGTATGCTTGTAGTCCTGCACTGACATTACTCAATGATCTGGCAAGCTTGGTGTAACCGCTCTCAGGTGCTTGTTGTACTGCAACCCTGTACTGACCTCCTGCAACATTAGCAGGACGCAAGCCTCTTGTTGGTAAATCTTCTGTTTGTTCTCGTGCCATTAGGTGAGTGATCCCTTAGATAAAATCAGGAGTATTAGCTGTACTTGGTGTGTTGGTTATAGAACCTCCCCTTGCTTTTGCTATGCCATATCCTTGTGCCATGCCTTGCGGTATAGATGCACCTATCGAAGTTACTGCCTCTAGGAAGTTCGGTGCATTGACGGGTCGGTTAATTCCGATCTGTGTTTGCTGACTGCCAGTAATCGCACTTTGGGTTTGGAATCCGTATGCTACATCTTGGAATCCCTGCTCCCTTGTAAGTGCATACTGGTAATTACCCATCTGCCTGTAGTAGTCGTCGAGTAGCAAATCAACACTGCTGCCTGATACACCAGCCTCTCCGGAAGCGACCGTTGCCCTTGCTACACTTGCCCTTGCACGTTGCTGGATTGCAAATAGTTCACTCTGCCTTGCTTGCATTTCCTGATCCTGCTTTACACGCATGGCTTGGAGTTGCTGTTGTAAACGTACTTGCTCTGCTTCCGATGCTGCGGCTTGGAACTTGCGTTGCTGGCGAGCTTGCTGCGTTTGCCCGATAATGCCTGCTGCTGTAGATCCAACTGTTGCTGTTAGTGATGCACCGACTGCGGTTTGTGTTGCAGCGAGTGCCGCACTTGCTCCTGCGGTAGATGTTCCTGTTGCTAATGCACCTAATGCTGCGAACCAACACATTACGCATCTCCTCCTATTCTAAAGTATTGATACCCGTCAGGTGCTGGATTGTCTAAGAATTTTGCACCAAGCCACTTGAGCCATTTGATGCTCACAGTGTTCTCGGTATGTACCACGTTGTAAACAAAGTCATACCCTACCATTAAGTGTGCCACCCAATCCTTGCCATGCTTTAGTAGAGTATCCTTGATGTCCTTCATGTACTTAGTGCCGAGCATCCAAATCATCCCAATGTCATCGGTTACTGATCCTACACCAAAGCAAGCGACAAGCTTGTTGTTATTCAGCCGCACCGTAAACTTCTTGTGTGAGTTAAGGTAAGACTGCAGACATGCAAATTCATTTGTAACTCCAAGTCCTGAAATCTCAATCACATCCTGGTTGCGTAGATTCTCAGCCAACTCGGTGATGTCCGACTCTTCCATGAGGCTTATACTGCAATTCGGGTATTCGGTAACGATCATGTTGCAATCCTCCTACTGCGAGAAGCTACTGTGCTTTCAAACTCTGTCGCAAGTAACTGCATAGGTAAAGCAGATTCACTAGTGATGGTCACGGTAATGTCGTTTACATTTGCATACACTGGAAACTGGAATGTACCATCTTGCAATACGAGTTGCCCAAGTAGTGTATCTGCACCGAGTATGTTTGCGTTAAAGATGTGTTCGTAACTGCTGCGAAATTTGGTAGCAACGCTTACTTTGAAGTGTCCAGTGTTGGCGTATTCGATTGAGCCGTTACGTACAATCTGATGAGAGTAACCTGATACGGATCTACCGTTGCCGTCTGCTGATTGCTTTACGGTTGGACGGGTGAGAGTTACTGAGGATGTGTAAGGTATGCCTACGTATGCTTCTGTGGGGCTGCCGCTGTAGTCGCCATTCACTACGATGGTGTTACCAAAACTGCTAACATCTCTTGTGGCTTTTGTTCCTCCTTGTGACCACACTTCTGCAATACTGTAGCCTAATCCTCCGTCTGTAATAGTAAAGTTGCTGACTGCACCACCTGATACGTCAAATGTAATGGTTGCTGCTGTAGTAGGGTTGCCACCTGTGAGTATTAAGGCATATCCTGTGCCGTTGGTGTACCCTGATCCACCTGCATTTACTGTTACTGCGGTAATGGTTCCACTTGAGTTGTAGGTTACATTTGCGGTAGCACCTGTCCCTGCCCCCCCATTACTGAAATCAAACACAGGGCCAATCGGATACCCTGCAACAATCGTGGTCTTATCAGTGCCAGGGTCATAAGATGGAGAGAGGCCCGACACTGCACGTCTTTTATCTAAGTGAATTGCGTAAGATTCTCCAGTGTCTACAAGCCCACTCTCCAAAGACATTTTCTCAAGGTGCGTATTCGTACCATCTTCCGTTACGAGATACAGATCACTCTCAATGAAGAAAGCATGTACTATATCATCTTGGAATGTGAACCTACTCCACGCACTCTGCACCCTCTCATTGCCACGCCAGAAGTATTTGTATACGTAGAGGTCGGTAGTGCCGCTACTGTTGCTTGTGGTGGCTACTATGATGTCCTCTGTCGGTGATCCAACCAGTTGCTTTATGTCGGCAGGGATATACTTAGGTACTTGTCCTGTGATCTCCTCACCCCTGAACGTGTCCGTGTTCAGATCAATGGCGTACTCATTGACTCCATTGTAGCTGTTGCGTGGGAATGGGAAGTAAATAAAGTTACCCTGCGTCAATGGCTCAACTCCAGCAAGTGCCGTGTATTCCGTTGTCGGTGTTACATTGATTGTCTTGGGTGTCAGTAGTTCATTGCCTTTGATAACAAACTGCGTCTCATCACTAAACACAATCAGCTTCTCTTGGAATGTGGCAACGTGTTTGAGGTTGCTGACTTTCGTGTGAGAGATACCTACATCAATCGGTGCGGAGTCGAGTAGCTGTAAGACTGTTGTGCGGAAGAAGTTGTAGTATTCATCTGCTTCCGAAAAGAGTATATTCTGACCACTAAGAAATCCGAGCCTGTTCTTCCAGAAGAAGATGTTCTCGATGGTATTCCCTACAAAGCTTGGGTCTGGGTTGGTTTCCGTATCACCGACAAGTCGGGTTCCCCATGTGTTTGCTTCGATGTAGTAGGTGGATAATCCTGGTTGTGGTTCCAGCTTGTAAGGCATGTCTGTTGCCGTAAGTGCCGTAGGTGTGCTTGGTGCTACAGTCTCTGTCCACTTACCTTTGTTATGGTTGTAAAGCGTAACATGTGCGGTTGCTGCCTCTACCGATGTACCTGCGTCACTAAAATCTAAGGTAGGTGTCGATGTGTATCCTGATCCTCCATTCGTTAGCGTGATGGTTTCTACACGCCAATTTCCCCCGTAATTGTCAAGAGTGAATGTACCTGCTGCTCCTGAGCCACCGCCACCTGTAAATATTAAATTGTGTGGGCCTGCTGCTGCGTCACTGTATGTTGAGCCTTTAGTCAGGAGGGTGATGTCTTTAATCGCACCATCAAAGCTATCTCCAGACAAGTTCTCAAACTTCACATAATAGTCGTCTTGTGCTGTTTCAAGATCACCATTTATCTTTGTGTTGTTTTCTTCAAAACAATGAACAGGAAGATCCGTAACACTATTAACCTCATCCTGAATCACACCCACACCCTGCTCTGAAACTGAGTCTGATGCCTCTACCGAGAAGCTGTCATTACCTGTATATTCTATCAGGATTGCATCACCATTTGTTGCATCACTATAATCTGGGGCTACAACAGATTCGGTGGTTACTGTGCTGTTAAAACTTGCAAGCGTAAGTACAATATCAGAAATACCTTGATCTATAATTGCTGCCCATAGACCTTGTGCGATTGAGTCAGTTTGTGCATCTGTGACATCCCCTGTTGCGTACCCTGCTGCGGTTGAAGTTGAAACTGTTGTGCCGTTAATTTCGGACTGTCCTGCTCCTGTCCCATTACCAGACAAGAACTCGCAGTTAGTTTTAACTCCGTTTATGATAATATCTATGGCGTACTTTCGCTCATACGCACCCTGTTTAATGAATACTACTGCCTTCTTTACCGTTGCATCACTACTTGTCCCTAACGCACTGATGGTTTGTGTCTTATTCAGGATGAATGTGGTATCTGCTACCGTTAAGGCTCGCAGGTTCTCCCTTGGGTTTGCTTCATTGATATAGGCGATACTTGGGGGATTTGTATTGGTAGGAGCATCATACACAGAGATTGCACTACCATCGGCGGTGTCGTAAATCTTAGGCACTGAACTATTTGGCTCAATGACCAGCAAGTGCCGATTGCTACTATCCCGATTGATAAGGTAAACAAAGCTATCAGGGTCAATGGCTGCGTCTGTACCTAGTTCCCCTACAAATTCTGTGAATGGTCTTTTGCGTAATCCATCGACCACGCTACTGAGCATATTCTCCTGTGCCTCATGTTGCCCAGCGAATCTAAGGTTATCAGGCTGCTGCGATACACCTTGTGCCAGATTGGGTATGCTGCTGTTTACGAGTGGCATTATCTGCGAAGCGTAATGGTGGACAGTTCGTTGTCAAATATTGTGTGGTCAGCATTCTTGGCATTACTGCGTCTTGCCATTGCCTTCGCTTCCATTTCATCCCGCAACGTAAAGACTTCAATCTCGCCACTTCCGACGAATCTTGCTGCCATCTTGCGAGCTGCACGTATAGTAATCCATTGCCTGAATTGTTCTGGCAACTCTGTAAAGTCTAGCAGGAATACGATGTCTACTTCCAAGTCCTGCGTAAAGGTACTGCGATGGTTCTTCTTGTCGTACAGGCTTGTGCCACGCTGTACTACATCAATGTCGCTATATTTATTTACCTCCGTGTCTACTTGGAGCGTATTGCTCGGTACGGTAATTGTATTGTCGTTTGCCCTTGTTAGTGGATACTTCTTCTCGCTATTGAAGTGCCACCCCTTGGATTGTATTTCCCTACTGGTGTTATCAAGCAGTGTTTCTGCCTGTACTGCCTGAATGGGTTTACCTGATCCCGCATTCAGTGTGTTTACTGGTGCTTCACCAATGGCCC
>Ga0180433_10012290_pt1 | contig 10029 bp, 7 predicted proteins | sample SS_ome_8_FD_132980 | JGI IMG/M metagenome (GOLD analysis project Ga0180433, IMG submission 132980) | Hypersaline lake sediment archaeal communities from the Salton Sea, California, USA - SS_1_D_1 metaG | ecosystem: Environmental > Aquatic > Non-marine Saline and Alkaline > Hypersaline > Sediment...
CGCAATCGACCAGCCGAGCAACACCCCGCCGCAGACCAGCGCCATGGTGCCCAACGAGACGGCGATCCAGGTGAAGGTGCCCGAGGTCGATGCCCGTCTTGCCGGCTTTCGCCCGGCTCGGCGCCGACGACGCTCTTGGGCGATCGGAACGTGCCACGGCGGCGCGGTCGCATGGTCGCCAGGGCCCGACGGGGGCATGTGGGCTGCGTCCAGCCGGACCGGCTCGAACTTCGGTGCTGTCTTTGCCTTGGACTGCCCGACGCCCAGCGTTCGGCCGATTTCGCGCAACTGCTGGTCGAGTTCCCAGCTATCGTAGACCGGCGGTTGGGTGGCCTCAGCGGCGGAATCGGCCGTGCTTTTCGCGGATTTTGCGTTACCCGAACCCCCCGTCGCCTCGGCGCGCAGCACCTCGCGGCACCGCGGGCAACGCAGCTTAGCGTCATCGCCCGAGGTTCGCGCAGGCACATCTTGTTGGCACTGTTTGCACCACATGGTATTCTTACCATCGGCTGTCGACTTGGCAAACTGTACCGATTTCGCGGAATTTGCGGGCGGCGGGCGGCGCAATGGGGTGGACGGGGTAGGTGGGCTGTGTGCCTGCCGCTACGGACAACAAAAGAAACAAGGGGGGGAGAAAGCGGCGCCGAGCCGCCGCACTCCAAAGCGCCCTATCGGTTCTCCCAGTCAACGTTCGCCATCGCGGCCAGGGCATGCATGAGGGCCTGGGTGCCAAAGCGGCCGTGGCCGAGGGACTGCACGGAGAGATATAGCTGCTGGGCCAACGCCAGGCCCGGCATCGACAGCCCCAGCCGCCGCGACTCGTCCAACGCGATGCCGAGGTCCTTTAGGAAGTGCTCGACGTAGAAGCCGGGGGCGAAGTCGTTGCCAACGATCCGCGGGCCGAGGTTCGCAAGCGACCAACTCCCCGCCGCCCCCGAGCCGACCGAGCGGAGGACGGTCTCCAGATCAAGCCCGGCCTTGTGCGCGTAAAGCAACGCCTCGCAGAGGCCGATCATGTTCGTCGCGATCAGCGTCTGGTTGACCATCTTCGCATGCTGGCCCGCGCCCGCGGGGCCTTGGTGGACGATGGTCCGGCCCATTGCCTGCCAGCAGGGCTGAAGGGCGTCGACGGCCTGCTTGGGCCCCCCGATCATGATCGACAGCCGGGCCTCCCGGGCGCCGACGTCGCCGCCGGAGACCGGGGCGTCGACGCTCTGCACGCCGACCTTCTCGACCGCCTCGGCGATCTCCACCGCCAGCGACGGCCGGCTGGTGGTCATATCGACCAGGATCATGCCGGGCCGGCTACCCGCCAGCACCCCTTTGGGCCCAAGGACGACCTCGCGGACATCGCTGGGATAGCCGACGATGGTGAAGACGACGTCCGACGCTTCGGCCACCGCGCGGGGCGAGTCGGCCCACCCGGCCTCGGCGGCCAGAAGCGGCTCGGCTTTCGATCGGGTGCGGTTATAGATGGTCGCCGAGAAGCCGGCCCGCAGCAGATGGCCGCACATGCTCGCGCCCATCACGCCGGTGCCGATCCATCCGATTCGGGTTTGGTCGGGGGTGACGTTCATGGTGGGCCGTCAAGACCAGCGGTGTTCGGGGCGCTGAAGGACCTCGTTGAGGACGATGGCCTGGCGGATGTTTTCGGTGTTGGTGAGCATGGCGGCCACGCCGACCGCAATGCTGGGGGTCTGGCCGGCGGCTGTCGCGGAGCGTGCGGGGATTGCGGGTCGCTCGCGCCTCTTGGTTGAGGCAGACAATTGGCCCACATCGTGATCGAAGACATCGTGCGGATGCTTGGCCATTTGCTTTTTTTCCTCGGCGACCTGTTGCCCGAGTTGGCTTACCTGCTTTGCGAACCGTTCGCGGGCGAAGTGTTCGGCTTTGGCCTCGGTAGTTCGCGGCGGCGGCTTGACGGCTTCGGCCATGACGGGCTTGGCGGCGGGGCGGGGGGCTTCGGCCGGTTCGCCCGGCTTGCCCCCGTGGCGCCGCGCGGCGCGGCGGAGGAACTCGCCGATCTCGTCCTCGACCTCTTGGGCCTGACGGCGGATCGGGCGCGGACGATCGGGCTGAGCGCCGCCTTGCGGCTGCTGTGGCTTGGCCCCGCGGAGCTTGGCGACCAATTGCCCAATGGCCGGAATGATGATGAACAGGATCACAATGAGGATCCCGATCAGGTCGTCAACACCTTGTGCCCAGAGAAACGCGAAAGGACTCATACGGCCGTTTCTCCCACGCTTTGCGTACCGCCGGCCCCCGCATGCGCGATCGACGCCCGCATGTCCGTATCGGCACGGATATTGCGCAGCTTGTAGTAGTCCATGATCCCGAGCGTCCCTTCGCGGAATGCCTGGGCGATGGCCTTCGGGACTTCGGCTTCGGCCTCAACGAGCTTGGCCTGATTCTCTTCGATTTCGGCGATATTCTCCCGTTCTTCCGCGACCGCCATCGCGCGGCGGCCTTCCGCCTTGGCCCGAGCGACCTGGAGATCGGCTTCGGCCTGATCGGCTTGGAGCCGGGCGCCGATGTTGTCGCCGACGTCGATATCGGCGATGTCGATCGACACGATCTCAAAGGCCGTCTGCGAGTCGAGCCGCCGTGCGAGCACCGCCTTGGAGATCCGGTCGGGGTTCTCCAGCACCTCGCCATGCACCTTGGCCGAACCGATCGCGCTGACGATGCCCTCGCCGACCCGGGCGACGATCGTCTCTTCCGTGGCCCCGCCGATCAGTTGCAGCAGGTTGGCGCGGACGGTCACGCGGGCTTTGACCTTCAGTTGGATGCCGTTCTGGGCGATGCCGTCGAGCGAGTCGCGGCCGGCGCCGCGGGTGGGGCAATCGATTACCTTCGGGTAGACGCTCGTCTGCACGGCTTCGAGCACGTTGCGACCGGCCAGGTCGATGGCGGCGGCGAGTTTGAAGTCCAGTTCAACCAGCTTGGCCTTATGCGCGGCGATAATCGCCCGAATCACCAGCGGCACATTGCCGCCGGCCAGATAGTGGGCTTCCAGCGACCGCGAGGTGATGCCCGTCTCGTTGCCCAAACCGGCCTGCACGGCCATGATCTTGCTGCGGACGATCACGGCCGGATTGACCTTACGGAAGGTCATTCCCAGCAGGTCGAGGATGCCGATACCGGCCCCGGTGGTCTTCGATTGGATCCAGAGCCGGAAGTACCGGGCGAAAATGGCCAAGGCGACCAGAGCGAAGAACAGAAGCACCACGACCACAACGACCGTGATAATGGCGGTAATATCTTCTTGGGCAAACAGCGGCATGGCGAATTCCTTGGGCTTCTAGATCACTCAGCGGCATTTCGACGTGGTTGGCAGCATTCGCCGCCTAATGCGTTTGGACGAACAACCCCAGTAAGCTAACCGTCATTCCCGCCTTCGCGGGCATGACGGCTGGAAGGCCGGGCCCCAGATGGTATTGCTCGTATTGTTCGCCAAAACTCACAAAGCGGGACTACGAACGAGTCCGCCGTCGATCGTGGCGGTTACGCTTGGTTTATCCGGTCGCCGAGGATTTGTCAAGCGGGGGGCTCGCCGAACGGATCGGCCGCGACCGAGTCGATCGGACGCCGCAGCGGGTCCTCGGCGGTCTCCGAGGGGGTTTCGTCGTCGAGCGGCCGCACTACCACCCGGTTGGCTCGGGCCTCGACCACCCGAACGCGCTGCCCCGCCTCGATCGGCATCCCCTGGCTGACCGCGGCAATCGTGCGGCCTTTGATCGCGATGGCCCCGCTGGGCAGCATCTTGGTTTTCGCCACGGCGATCTCGCCGATCAGCTCTTGCAGTTTCTGGCGGCGGGAGGATGCCGGCAGCACATCCTCGCTCTTCGGCGCCATCAGCAGCACGCGGCGGCCGACTGCCGTCTTCGGCCATATCTTCAGCGCCAGCGCCAGGACGACCGGCACGCCGGCCACGGCGGTCGCCAGGATGGCCACGCCCGTGCCGGGCCCCTCGCGGAAGCCCATGACGACCGCGCCGATGGTGGCGGCGGTGGCCAAGAATCCGATCACGCCGGCCGAGGGGAAGAAGACTTCCAACACCGCCAGCCCCAGACCCAGCACCAGCAATAAGACGGCCCAAATCCAGTCGTACATCGGTTGTTGCTCAACAAGGAAGCCTCAGGCAGTCCCGTCATTCCCGCCTGTGCGGCAACGACGCTTGGAGACGCAATCCTAAGGCCTATGGAATGGGGAAGTTGTTCTTGAGTCGTTCATGAGTCTAGCATCTTGACGACCACGCGGTTGCCGTGAACTTCGACGACCTCGACACCAGACCCGCGCGCGATGACCTCGCCGTCGGTGATAACGTTGACAAGGTTGTCGCCGAAGCGGGCTTTTCCGCCGGGCGTCAGTTGGGTGGTGGCAATTCCTTGGGCTCCGAGGAGTCCCTCGCAATGGACCAGCGACTCGCGTTGGCGGATTATTTCGGCCTCGTCGCCGGCCGGCGGTTCCAGCAGCATCTGGTTGACAAGCGGGGCGCCGGGCAGCCACCGGCGCAGCAACAGGGCCATCGCGATAATCCCGACCCCGGCCGCCGCCACGGTCAACAGGGACTGCCGGAGTTGGTCGATCTGGTAGTCGTTGCGGGGAAAGACGAATGTCTGGCTGGCCAGTACCAACGAGATCAGGATCATCAACCCCCCGCCGAATCCGAAGATGCCGAACCCCGGCAACAGGAAGATTTCCAGCAACAGGCAGACGATGCCGGTCATAAACAGCAGGATCTCCAGCCATCCGGCGGTACCGCCGAGGTAGTGGCTCCAGAAGAACAACAGGAAGCAGAGGGCGGCGATGAAGGCCCCCACGCCGATGCCCGGCACGTTGAGTTCGGCATACAGCGCGACGAAGGCGACCATCAACAGGATGGCCGCCACGCTGGGCGAGGCGAGCCCTTCGATCAGGAAGTCGGCCCAGCCCGGCTCCAACAGGGTCATGTCGTCTTGCAGGCCGTAATGCTGCTTCAAGTCTTGGAAGCTGTCGACGGTCAGATCGATCAGGCCGTAGCGCTCGGCCGTGTTGCCGTCCAACAGCAGCGGCGAGCCGGGGCGGGTGACCTGCTCGCCTTGTTGCCAGGGCGGTCCCTCGGGATCCGCCCGGCGGATATCCGCGAGCTGTTCCTCCGAGAAATAGGCCGTCTCACCCAGTCGTGTGCAGCGGAAGACCTCCAGGTCGGGGTCGATCATCGCCGCGGCCAGCGACCGGGACCGCCGCGGCCAGGGGCTCTGCGGGTCGCGAATGGAACGGACGGTGTACTGGATGTCGTCTTCCGAGAAATCCGCGGCCCCCGAGCCGCCTAGCTCGGCGTCGCCGCGCATGACGACCTGCTGGCAGGCCAGGGCGATCAGGGCGGCGTCGGATCGGGCTTGGTTGGGTACATAGGCCACCGTGCGGACCCGGCCCGGATCAAGCGAGCCGAGGTAGCCGGCCAGCACCAGGCTGTCGGCCGGCGACCCGCCGGGGCTGTCGATCCACAGGCAGATGAAGTTGGCTTCCCGCAGCCGGATTTCGTCCTGGATCATCCGTTCGACCTGCTTGGCCATATCCGAAGTGACCACCCCCTTCAGATCGATCCGCACCGCCTGCCATTGGTCGACCATCGACGGGTCTTCCTCGATAGCCCCGGCCGGAAGCTCCAGCGCCTTGGCCACGTCGCTGCGCTCGGCGGGCAGGAAGCTGACGATATTCAGCCGCCGAGCCTCGTCGCCGGTGAATTGGCCCGGCGGGCCGGAAACCCACTGCCGCAACGCCTTGACCGATTTGACGGCCCGACGCTTCTCCAACTCGTGCAGTCCCTCGGGCGTGACGAATTCGCGACTCAGCTCGGTTTCGACCAGCAGGACCTCGCGGCTGGGATCCAACAACCACAAGGCAACTTCGGCCGGCACATTCTTGCGGCTGTCGGCGATCTCGCGGTAGGCGCTGCGTTCGGTCGATCCGAGCGTCGCCGGATCGGCGCCGACCGGCCCCAATTCAGCGTCCGCGGGCATCATGATCTCATCGCAGGCCAGCGCGACCAGCACGGCGTGGCCGCTGAGCCGGCGCGGGATATAGGCGACCGTCCGCGCGCGGTTCAACTCGCCCGAGGCCAGATAATCGGCCAGCCCGAAGGCGGCGCTGAAGTCGCTCTGCTGGGCGAACTGCTGCTGGTCGTCGGGCGTCTGGAACTCGAAGATGACCACCGGGCTGGCAGCTTGTTGCTCGGCCCGCTCCAACGCCCGACCGATGAAACGCTTCACCCGGTCGGTCGTGGTGCTGTCGATCGGCAACGTGATCCGAATCGCCTTTCCCAGTCGCGAAGGCTTCGGCTGGTCGTCCGCCTCGGCCGTGGCCAGTTTGCTCTCGGGCAGTATGACCAGACCGGAACTCAGCAGAGCCCAACAAACCACTCCCGCGATCAGCAGCAGAAGGCGACGCAGGAATATTGCGCGTTGCACGGGCCGCTCCCCCATTTCCCTATACCCCGGCGGCGGACCCTTGCCCAAAACAGCCGCCTGAATGATCCTTGTCTCCATAAGATTATATGGCGACACCCCCGGGGGTCAATTGAAGGCCAAGGGGCAGCAGGGCTCTAAGGTCGCGACGGACGGGTGGGGCGGATGGGGCCGTGAACGGGGGCAAGATTCGGGATGCAAGGAGAGAAGAGGAAACGGGCGAGAGAAAGAAAGCGGCGGCCTGACGCCGCTTTCTTTGCACTTTGTGCCTTCCTTCCGCTTCTCGCGCAGCGCGTGGCATGCACCGCCGGCTATCGCGTCGCACCCGACGGCGACGGGTTTCTGGCTTGTTCGGTGGGGACTTCCTCTACCACCTTTTGCCAATTCCAGGGTGTCACGACGAGGAAGGGGTTGCCGCGGAGGAAAGCGAGCGGGTCGTTGACGTTGATCTCGCGGAACTGGTAGACGGTGCGGTTCTTCCGGTTCGGGGCATAGATCTGCAAGGCGAAGGGCTTCAGCTCGTCGGCTGTAAGCACGAACTCGGCCCGAGCGAAATTCGCCGCGTCTTGCCGAAATCGGGGATAGGCCTCCAGCCAGATCTGCTTCTGCTGCACTTCTTTCGGCGTGACGATCCGCAGGAAGTAGCGTTGCTTGAGCTTCTCCGCCTCGGCACCGAAGAGAAACGGCAACGGCCCCTCCTCGGCGATCGCCTTGCCCTGCTTCTCCGGCGGCAGTCGGTGCTCGACCACCTGCTTCTTGACGTAGTCGAACTGGTAGATCGCCTTGCCGTCGCAGACCCAATGCTCGGCCCGTTCGTCCTCGACCGGCGCCATCTTGTCGCCCTGCCGGCTGTCGATCACGCGGAACAGCCCCCGGTCGGGCGCGGCATACTTGATCTCGCCCCGGTCGATGAATCGCGGCTGGTCGGCCGAGCCAAACACCGGATCGTACTCCCAGCGGATAAATTCACAGCCGAAGGTCTTCACCCGATCGCTTCGCTGCTCCCATTGCTTGAGCACTTGGTCGAGGTGCTGCTGTTGCTGCGGGGTCAATTGGAAGGGGGCGCCAGCCGGCGGGGCCTGCGGGCGTTGCTGGATGCTCGGCGGTTGGGATTGAGCCGGACGCGGGGGGCCGGCAGGCGCACCCCGCCAGGGTTGGGTCTGGCCAATCGCCATCCCGCATGTCAACGCCACGCTCAGGCCGATTCCAAGTCGGATCGGAAGCTGCATCAGTCTTCTCCCGCATCGAGTAAGCGACGGGCGAAAAACAACTTCCCAATTTAGCCTTCTCGCTACCTTCAACCGTCATTCCCGCGCAAGCGGAAATCCAGCCGAATGCCAGTCGCCCTGGATTCCCGACGGCGCGGGAATGACGGTGAAAACCGCAAACGCACTGGCCAGAAAATGCGGAAGTGTGTTTTTCGTTTGGTTCCAAGCCTTCGGACCGGCGGTGCCAGCAATGCTGGCAGGCTCACTACCGCACCGCGACCGCCCAACGATCAACCGCGATTTTACCAGGAATCGCGACATGTCCCTATGGCAATTTTCGGGACTTCAAGGCTCGGTCGACATATCTTCTGGAAGGAAAAATGCCAAACGAGGGAAGGAAAGCGGCGACCTGACGCCGCTTTTCTTTTCCCTTTTCTCCTCGCCACTCAGAACTCGATCCGCCGAAACGCCCGAAACCCGATCCATAAGGGCACGGCCGTGGCGATCGCGCCCAAGACAAGGCTGCCGATGACGCCGGACGTCAGGTAGAATTCGAGCCATCGCCGATCGGGCAATGCCATGTCGTCGAGCATTCGGGATTCGCCGGCCGCCTGGGCGACGAGATAGAAGTGGGAAGGCACCGCGGTCAGCAGCACGATCGCGAGGATGTAGAGCGTGCTGACAACCAGGTTCAGTGTGCCGCCGAAGCCCGCGGCGATGCGCGAGGGGGACTGCTCGCGGAAATTCGGCAGCCGGGCGCCCAGCCCGACCGCAATCCCCGCGAGCCCCACGCACAGGACGACGCAGGTGAGTTGATGCACGAGGAGGATCAGCGGCGCGACGCCGAGCATGACGTCGCTCAGCAGAACCAGTCCGGCGCAGGGCGCGATCGAACCGCCGGCGGCGAATAGAAATTTCCCCCAGAGGATCGTTTCTCGCTTCAGGGGCAAAAGCCCTAGAATCCAAAACCGCTGGCCTTCGAGGCTGATCATCGGGAAGATGAACCGGGTGGTGAAGGTCGACATCAGCAGCCCGACGACCGACAGGTTCAGGAAGCTCACCATATTGACCCAGCCGGTGTAATGGCGGTCGTAGCTGAAGCGACGGATGTTCAGGAAATACAGCGCTAGCAGGCCGAAGAAGATCAGGAACTGGGTCCACTGGACCGGATCGCGTCGGAAGAGTCGGGCGTCTTTGACCAGCAGCAGGCGCATTTGCCCGGATAATCCGGCGCTGAGGCGGCCGAGGAGTGCTTCGAACCAGCCCGCGCGGCTTCGCTTGCGCCCGCCGCGTCGGTTGAATAGGGCATTGTAGGCCGGCCGGTAGGTCTGCCCGCCGACCCAGGTACACACTTGGCGGCCGAGCAGCCCGTTGGCGATCAGCACCACGAGGAACAGCAGCCCCTCGGACCAGGCTCCCCGGGCCGTCTCCAACAGGCCGGAGCTGAGCCACCAGTTCGGCAGCAGCCGCTGCTCGCAGTAGCGCAGCCGGCCGAGCATCTCCTGGAACCAGCCGGCGGTCAAGAGGTCGTTTTCCGGCCCGGTCCACAGCCACCACCCCATCGCCGCCACGCCGCCGAGAATCGCGGCGGCCACCGCCACCAACACGACGTTTTGCCGTCCCGGCAGCCAGCGAGCGATCAGCAGGCAGGCGACCGCCCCGAGCGTGGCCGGAAGATAGACGAACGCTAGAAGAAACGGCAACAGGAGCACGTAGTAGTACCACGGCGCTTCGGCCACCACGCCGTAGGCAAGCAGCATGGGGCTGCCCAACAGCACGCACCCCCAACTGCTCAGCACGATCGCTTCCTGGAACTTGTGCAGGAAGATCCGCTCGACCCGCACCGGGCTGGTCAGTAGAAACGTCACCTCCGGGGAACGAAACAGCGAGCCGTACAGGATAATGGCCGACGAGAAGACCAGCATCACCATCAGCGACGCGAAGAACATGCTGAAGACGGCGCGGATCGTCTGGTCGAGCGTCTCGGGATGGCGGATGCCGTGTTCCAGGAAGGCGAACCCGTCGAGGAACATCCAGAACATGCCTACCCACAACAGCCCCGTGAGCACGACGATCAGCGTGAGCCGGAACCGCATCCGCGTGAGCATTTCGCGCGCCATATTCCGCGCCAGCCGCAGCCGCAGTCGCCAGAACGCTCGGTCCTCGTCGCGCGGCGAGAGCCGTTCCGCGGCCGGGCCGACGGCGTCCGCGAGCGGCCAACCGGGCTGGGCTGAGGCCTTGGTGCTCATGACGATTCCGGCAGTGGGGTGGGCATAGGCTCGGGCTTCCGTCGGTCGCCCTCGGTCAGTTCCAAAAAGAGCGCCTCGAGCGACGCTTCGTGGGCCGAAAGCTTCGCTTGCAGCTCGGGCACG
>Ga0180433_10012293_pt1 | contig 10028 bp, 7 predicted proteins | sample SS_ome_8_FD_132980 | JGI IMG/M metagenome (GOLD analysis project Ga0180433, IMG submission 132980) | Hypersaline lake sediment archaeal communities from the Salton Sea, California, USA - SS_1_D_1 metaG | ecosystem: Environmental > Aquatic > Non-marine Saline and Alkaline > Hypersaline > Sediment...
GTTCGTAGGCGGTGGCCCATTCGTCGGATACCTCGGACGGGGTCCAGAGATTGCGCTGGGCCGTCCAGGACTTTTCCGACCAGTGCGTGTCCATCGCGCCCATCGGATCGGGATAGTACATCGGGTTCGACCAGCCGCGCATGTTCAAGCGGTCGTAGTCAAGCTTGTCGACTTCCTCGATCTGAAGGTTCAGGCCGCAGTCCTTCCACTGTTGCTGGATCACCTGCGCGGCGAGATCGCCGTAAAGGTAGTAGCTGTTGGGGAACTGCGCGATGATCGGGGCCCCGTCATAACCCGCCTCGGCCAGCAGCATGCGGGCCTTTTCGGGGTCGTATTCGATCAGGCTGAGACCGTCGATATAAAGCGGCGCGCCGTATTCGGGAAACTGGTGCGCGGTCGGCAGGCCGGCCTTGCCGCCCCACAGGCCATCGACAAGGGCCTGGCGGTCGGTGCACAGCCGCATCGCCTGGCGCACCCGCGGATCATCGGTGGGCGCCTTGTTCATGGCGATGACGTAGACATGGAACATCGGCCAGGTGACGCCCAGGGTCTCGACGCCGTCGACCGAAACGGCCGGCAACTGGTCGGGAGGCAGGTTGGTCACAAGGTCGAATTCGCCGTTGACGATGCCGGTGACGCGCGCGGCGACTTCGGGCACGTAGATCATGGTGACCTTGTCGAGCGCGGCGGGCTCGCCCCAGAAGTCGTCGAAACGCTCCAGCACCAGCTTTTCGTCCGGCACGAACTCGACCACCCGATAGGGACCGGTGCCCACGGGATTGAGCGTGGCGTCCTCGAAGCCGACCTCTTCCTGGTACTCCTTGGAGACGATGCCGAAGGCCCGCGCCGACATCAGGGTTTCGAACATCGGCTCGGGGCGATGCGTGTGAACCCGCACCGTCAGCGGGTCGACCACCTCGACATCCTTGAAGTTGTAGGCCCAGCGCCCCCAGGCCGACGAAAACTCGGGGTCTTCGTTGTGGAACATCCGGTCGAGCGAGAATTCCACGTCATAGGCATCGAAGCTGTCGCCGTTGTGGAACACGACACCCTCGCGCAGCTTCAGCTCCCATACGGTGGGTTCGAGCTGGCGCCACTCGGTGGCGAGGCCGGGCTTGAATTCCAGCGGGCTGGAGTTGTTGACGCGTTCGATGAGCGCGTCGAACAGCGAATATAGGATCGGCGCGCCGGAATTGCCGGTCGTGTCCTGCGGGTCGAGCCCGTCCTCGAAGGTCGACAGGCCGATGCGCAATTCCTGCGCCTGGGCCGGGCCCAGAAGGGCAAGGCCAAGCGCGGTGGTGGTGAGAAGGGTTTTCATTCGGAAACTCCTTGTTGGCGGCGGGGGTCAGGGGGCAAGCCAGAGCGGGTTCGACCAAGCGCGCCTGCCCATCGCGTCGACAAGTACGGCGCGACACCAGGTTCCGGCGAACGGCGAGAGATCGAGCCGGGCGCGGGTCAGGTTGCGGCCATGCTGGCGCGAGGACTGGCTGACGGGGCCGACCAGCATGATCGCTTCTACCGGCGACGACCGGATGACGATCTCGTCGCCTTCCCGAGCGATATCGTGAAACTCGGGGCCCTGGCTGGCATAGAACCGCCCGGCATGCAGGGCCGCCAACAGCGCCTCGGGCGTGTTCTCGTCGGCCTTGACCATCACCCAGCCGCCGAAGGCGTCGCCGTTCTTCCAGTGGCTGTCATCGACAGCGACGGCCATCAGGCGCCGGCCCTCCGAGAGCATGGCGTCAAGAAACACCGCACCGTCGCCGCGGTCGCAATGCACGGCGCTGGTGTGATTGTAGACCTCGACGGCATGGGCCGCGTCGAGGTCGGCGCCGTCCTGCGGTTGCAACTGATACCAATGCGGATGGGCGATGGCGACGAAGGCGCCGGCGTCGGCGGCGCGGCGCGACAGTGCGGGCCCGGTCTCGCCCTCCGCCGGGGGCGCGAAATCCAGCGGCAAGCCCACAGCCAGAACATGCCAGTCGACCCCGCGGGACGTGGCGGGACCGTGCAGTTCGGCACCGATCAGCGTCGTGAAACCGTCCGTCCGGAACGGGCGGGTGTCGGTTATCGGATAGCTGTAAATCTCGCGGAAATGGTCGCTCAGACAGGTGAAATCATATCCGGCGTCGATATAGGCTTGGCAGGCCTCGGCCGGGGTCTTGCGGCCGTCGCTTGCACTGGAATGGCCATGAAGGTTGCCACGCCAGAAGCGGCCGGGTGCGGAGAAAGGGTCGAGCATGCCGGGCGAAGCCTCCGGGTTCACGGACTACTGCATTGGAATCGCCAATACAGATTTACTTCGCTATTTGAATTCATGATGACGGGCGCAAGACAGTATTGTTACGCTGCTGCCGAGGCAGGGTAGCGAGCGCTTCGCATGCAGGTGTCAGGCGCGGGCGGCTGTCCGGGCGATAGCCATGAACGAGGCGACGGCGGGCAGCCCCGAAACCGAGGCCGGACCCACCGCATAGACGCAGTTGCCTTCTTCGGCGTCGCGGATCGGCAGGCTGGTGATCCGGGCATCGGCCCCGGTTTCCGAGGCAAAGGCCAGCCCGACGCCGAGGCCCGAAGCTACCGCTTCCTTGATCGCCTCGCGCGACGGCAGGTCGAGAAACGGATCGGCCGAGATGCCGTGCCGGGCAAACTCGCGGTCGATCTGGGTGCGCGTCATCGACGGGGCCCGGCGCATCAGCAGCGGTTCGCCGATCAGGCGTTTCCATGTAACGGCTCCCTCGCGGGTCAGCGGGTGGCCTACCGGAACCATCGCGGCAAGTCTTTGCCGTTCGATCAGCACATGCGATTGCGGTTCTGGCGGGGGCGCAGCCATCGTCATGATCGCGATGTCGATCTCTTGCCGCCTCAGGTCTTCCAACAGCCCCCAGGTGTTCGATTGCGACAGGCTGAGCCTGATGCCGGGCCATTCGCGTCGAAACGCGCCGATCAGCGACATGGCCTGCGGCGGAGTCGAAAAGCCGATGCGCAGGAACCCTGTCTGCAGGTCTTCGAGACCCTGTGCGGTGGCGTTGAAAGCATCGATCTGAGCCAGCGTCTGGGTCACGCGGGCATAAATCGGACGGCCCATTTCCGTCAGAACGCTGCCCTGCCGCCTGTCGATCAGGCGAAATCCGAGATGCTCTTCCAGGTTCTGCACCCGTGTCGAGACAGTCGGCTGGCTGATCCCCAGCGCTTCCGCGGCGCGAGAGAAACTGCCTGTTTCACAAACCGCGGCGAAGGCGCGCAGGTCTGCAAGTTGCGGATCGCCCTTCGCTGCGATCATCGGCCTTGCAGTCGAGGTGCGGGCCATCTTTCCATCCCGGTTGATTGCGTGATGCTGAATGCGGGCCGTGCCCCGTCGGCCGGCCAGGTGCGAGATGATCCCGACGGTGCCGCGAAGTCCAGACCCGACGCGCACCGAGGCGGGCATTGCGGCCGATCCATCAAACCCGGAAGCGGATACAATCGGCCCGCGACACGGAGCATGAGACCTCAACAACGGCACCGTCCGGCTGGATGTTGATCCCGGTGGCCACGACCACGGGCTGTGTCTTTGGTATGCGGAGGGCAAGGGCCTCATGTCCAGTCGGCAATCGCGAGGAAATGAGCGTCTCCCGCCGAAAGAAATCGCCCACGCCGCAGTCGGCCAAGGCATGAGACACGCTACCAGTGGCTTCAAGGATATCCGCGATCCGGTCGAAGCGTTCCGCGACAAAGTGGTGCAGCCCCAGCATCGTGGGCCGCCCGTCTACCTTGCGTAGCAGCTCGACCAGCAACACCGCGGTGCCCTGGCGCACCCCCATGTCGCGCGCCAGGAGCGCATTGGCGCGGATGTGGCGGCGCCCAATCACTTCTGTGGATGCGCGGTGTCCGGAACGGTCGATGTTTGCGGCGAAGCGGGTCCGTTGAACGATGTCGTAGTCGATTGCGGGCTGAGCGACCCGGTGGCCTACTCCTTGCCAGCTGACGACAAGGCCTGCTGCCCGCAGCCTGCTCATCACCTGTCGCGCGGCATGCACCGTCAGCCCGTTGGAGGCAGCGAGTTCGGCGAGAGTGGGCAGGTGGTGCCCGGGCGGCAACTCGCCGCTTTCGATCCGCGCCCTGTACCTTTGCCACACGCTCCGCCAGTCTTGCCGGGCTCGGGCTTCGTCGTCGGACGCGGCGTGCTGCCGGAGATCCGCGGCGGGGCCCTGGCGTGCAGAATCAACTGGTTTCATGCTGCGATACCCTTCGAATGAACCTGCCATCCCAAGTCGCTTTCACAGAATACCGGGGACTGTGTGACAGCGGGTTGATGGGCGCGTGTCGCCGCGATGACCACGGCCGCAACATCGGCCGGTTTGCGTGAAAATCCTGCGACATCGGCCGGCTGCCCGGGTGTGGTTACCGTCGTGTCATCAACCGTGCGGAAGCCAGTGACGCGCCTCGCCGCGTCCCCGCATCGTGCATGTCACAGGAGTTTCCAATGCCCAGCATCTCCCGCCGCACCTTCCTCGCCCAGGCTTCCGCCGGCGCCACGGTTTTTTCGATGTCGCAGCTTCTCAATCCCGATCTCGCCCTCGCCGACACGCCCGCTGTCATCGCCAAGATGATCGACGGCCAGACCCCGAAGCGGGGCGGCATCCTGACCTACGGCCAGACCTATCCGAACTGGGCGCTGGGTCAGTCGAACCGGGGCGAACACCCCTATTTCTGGCTCGACCTGCTGACCCGTTCGGTGTGGAACGGGCTTACCTGGGTTGACGAAAATCTGCAGCCGCAGCTCGAACTGGCAGCCTCAGCGACGCCCAGCGATGATCTGACGGTGTGGGATATCGCACTCCGCGAGGGGGTTTTGTTCCACGACGGTACCGAGATGACATCGGACGACGTCGTCTCTTCGATGGAGTTCCATAAGCTGGGCGGCGTCGGCCTGATCAGCGGTCAGGTGGATCGGGTCGAGGCCACCGGCCGCTATGGTGTGCGCTTTCATCTCAAGACCGCGAATGCCGAGTTCCTGCATTCGCTGGCTGAATACCGCGCGATGATCTTCAAGGCGAACGACGCGGAAACCATCGGCTTCGACGGTATCGGCACCGGCCCGTTCAAGCTGGTCGAGATCGACAACGCGCGCCAGTTCCGCGCCGTCCGGCACGAGGGCTACTGGGCGGGCGACGCCTATCTCGACGAAGTGCGCGGCGTGTTGACGCTCGGCAACGCCGCGATCAACGGCTACCGGGCCGGCCAGCTCAATGCGGTCTTCAACATCGATCCCGGCCAGATCGGCCAGTTCGAGGAGGCCGGCGCCCAGATCCAGGCGGCGCCGGCGGGCGACCAGTTCTGGCTGATCATGCCCAAGAACCTCGATTTCCCGTGGAACGACCAGCGCGTTCGCGAAGCGATGGCGCTGGCGGTCGATCGCCGCAAGATCAACGAGATCGTTTATGGCGATCCCGAGGGCTGGACCGGCAACGACACCCATATGAACGGCGTCAACGCCGAGTTCCTGCCGCGCGAACGGGGCCGCGACCTCGACCGCGCGCGTGCCCTTCTGGCCGAGGCGGGCTATCCCGATGGCGTGTCCCTGCCGGCGATGTATTTCTGTCCGTCCTTCCCGGAGGAGCCCCGGATCTACCCGATCGTCAGCGAAAGCCTCGCCGAGGCCGGCATCAGGCTCGATTTCCAGGAACGGCCCTGCGACGGGTTCAACCCCTTCGTCGGCGCGGTGAACCAGCCGATCGGGCGGCCGCGCCGCAACCTTGTCGGCCCGCGCAACCCCTTCATCAACCTCTCGCGCCTGTCGCCGCGCAACGCGGCCGAACCCGGCGGCTGGGAAGGCGAGGGTGCCGACAGGTTCGACGCGCTTATTCTCGAAGCGGTCGGCACCGCCGACGAGGCGCGGCGGCTTGAGCTCTATCACGAGGCCCAGCGCATCGCGCAGCGCGAAGTGCCGGGGCTTATGCTGGGCGGTCGGCGCAACATGGTCGCGCACCGGCCCGAGGTGCAGAACGCCCGCAGCCACGCGCAGAACTGGTCAAGCCGGTTCGAATACATCTGGATCGACGGCTGATCGCTTGGGTTCATGGCCCTTCGGCCCGGCGGGCCGAAGGGCCTCCGCGATGCGCCGCTGCGTGGCGCATCGCCCGATCCGGAAGGCCGATGGCGAAAGGAGCGACGCGATGGTCACGATCCTGGAAATGATCCTGCGCCGTCTGGCTCTGTCCGGCCTGATCCTGTTGCTGGTTTCCGCGGTCGTTTTCCTCGGTACCGAAATCCTGCCCGGCGATGCCTTGGATGCGTCGATCCCGGCCGACGAACTGATGTATTACACCGAGGAAGACCTGGCGAGGATGCGAGCCGAACTCGGCCTCGACAAGCCCGTGCTCGAACGCTTCGTGACCGTGTTCGGCAATCTGGTGACCTTCGATTTCGGCGTCACGCTGCTAACGCGCGAACCTGTGATCGACAGCATCCACCACTCGATGCTGAATTCGATGCTGATGGCATCGGTGGCGCTTATCGTCACGCCGATGGTTGCCGTCGTCCTCGGCGTCGCCGCGGCATTGCGTCCGGGAGGGCGGCTGGATGCCGCGGTGTCGGGTGCCACGCTGTTTTCCTACTCGATGCCGGATTTCGTCGTCGGCAACCTTTTCATCATGGTCTTCGCAATCTGGCTGGGTCTGGCGCCCGCTGTTCTGATGATTTCGGAAAGCGCGCCGGCCGGGCAGGTTCTGGCGGTCTCCGTACTGCCGGTCATGGCCCTGGTCGTCTCTGGCGTGGCCTATCAGTTCCGGTTGCTGCGCAGCGGCATGCTCGAGGCGCTCGACAGCGACTTCGTCGAGCGCGCGCGGTTGGCGGGGCTTCCGGAATGGCGCCTGGTGGTGGTGCATGCGCTGCCCATCGCGCTGATCCCGATGCTGAACGGCACCGCGCAATTCGTCGCCTCGATCATTTCGAATGTCGTGGTGATCGAGGCGGTGTTCCGCTTTCCGGGCATCGGGCTTGAACTCATCAGGGCAATCGCTCAACGCGAGGTGCCGACGGTTCAGGCGATCACCTTCATGGCGGCCTTCGCCGTGATCCTCTCGAACCTGCTGGCCGATATCGCCGTTCTGGCGCTTGACCCACGTGTCCGGAGACGTGCCGATGCCCGCTGACCTGTCCGCGCTTCTCTCCGCACCTTCGGGGTCTGAACCGCCGGCCGCGCGGCCGTTGGCGCGGGCCTTGCGCTCGCCGCTGACGGTGATCGGGCTGGCGCTTGTCGGGTTCCACCTTTTTCTCGCCGTCTTCGCGCCGATCATCGCGCCTTACACGATATCGGGGATTCACACGACTGGTCTTACCCCGCCCACAGCAGAGCATTGGCTGGGCACCGACCAGATCGGGCGCGACTATCTTTCGCGGCTCATGTCGGGCGGTCGAGTCGCACTTCTGGTGGCGCTGATCGGCGTGTCCGCTGCGGTGCTGACCGGCGCGGCGCTTGGGCTTCTGGCGGCCTATCGCGGCGGCTGGCTGGACGATGCGATCATGCGGCTGACGGATGCGCTCATGGCTGTTCCCGAACTCTTGCTGATCGCCATTCTCGTGCTGACCTTCGGCAAGGAAATCTGGTCGCTCGCGATCATAGTTGCGATTGTCTACACGCCTGGTGTCGTGCGCGTGGTGCGCGCAAAGACCCTGACCGTGGCCGCGCTGGATTTCGTTCGCGCCGCCGAGTTGCGCGGCGAGCGACCGGCACGGATCATGGCGCGCGAGATCGCCCCCAACCTGCTGGGGCTGATCTCCGTCGAATTCGCAATCCGCTGTTCCTCGGCGATCCTGAAAATCTCGGCACTGTCCTTTCTGGGCCTCGGGATCAGCCAGCCAACGCCCGACTGGGGCTTGATGGTGCAGGAGGCGATGTCGGTCGTGTTCACCGATCCGTGGTTTCTGGTGGCGCCGGCGATCGCGCTGTCGTCGCTGATCATCGGGATCAACTTCGCCGTTGACGGACTGGCCCGCGCCTACGGCGTGACGGGCGCAGGCAGCGAGGGTTTGGCATGAGCCATCTGCGCGTCGAGAACCTGTCGATCGCGTATCGCGACGACAGCGGGAAGGAGGCCTTCGCGGTCGCCGAGGCCAACCTCGCCGTCGCACGTGGGGAAAGTCTGGGCATCGTGGGTGAGTCGGGCTCGGGCAAGTCGACATTGGCCCGCAGCCTGCTGGGCTATGTCCGCCCCGGGGCCCGTATCTCTCAGGGTCGCATCCGGCTTGGCGAGCGAGATGTTCTGGGTCTCTCGGCCGCAGAGCTTCGGTCGTTTCGGGGCGGGCGAGCAGCGATGGTGCCTCAGAACCCCTTGTCGTCGCTTACACCCCATCTGCGCGTCGGCGATCAGCTTGCCGAACTGGTCCGTGCGCATACCCCGCTGCGCGGCGAAGTGGCGCGCAAACGAGTCCATGACCTAATGGAGCGCACCGGACTGCCCGATCCCGACGCCCTGGCCCGGCGTTATCCACACGAGCTTTCGGGCGGTCAACGCCAGCGCGCCGTGATTGCCGCCGCGCTGATCGGCACGCCCGAACTGATCGTTCTGGACGAGCCGACAACCGCGCTCGACAAGACCGTCGAGGCGCGCGTTCTGGCGCTGATCGAGGAAATCCGTGCCGACCTGGGCGCGACGCTTGTCTATGTCAGCCATGATCTGAACGTCATTCGCCGTGTGTGCAGCCGGGTGATCGTCATGCGGAACGGCCGGATCGTCGAGGCGGGACGCGCCGAAACCGTACTTCGCGCGCCGCAAAGCTCCTATGCGCGTGCGCTCGTCGCCGCGATCCCGCGGATTGATGTCCCGGCGCCGCCCTCGGCGGCGACGGGCGCGCCGGTTGTGCTTCGTACCTCGGGTTTGTCCTTCGCCTATCCGGCGCCGCGGCGCCTGTTCGCTGCGCCGCCAAAGACGGCCCCGGCGCTCGATGCAATCGACCTCGAAATCCGCAGGGGTGAAACACTTGGTGTCGTCGGCGAATCCGGATCCGGTAAATCCACGCTCGCGGCACTGATCGCCGGGGCCCTGGCGGGTCATCGGGGCCGAATCCAGCTTGGTGATAGGGTGGTGAACGGACCTGCCGCTCAGCGAACACCGGACCTTCGCCGGCGAATACAGCTCGTTTTTCAGGATCCGCTGTCGGCGCTCAATCCAACGCAGACGGTGGCCGAGATCCTGTCGCGACCGTTGCGTCTTTACCACGGGATAGGCTTGGCCGAGGCACGTGATCAGGCCGCGGCCCTTCTTGCCGAGATGGGTATGGACGCGGAGATGCTGGCACGCCGCCCACGGCAACTGTCCGGAGGGCAGCAACAACGGGTCGGCCTTGCACGGGCCCTGGCAGCCCGCCCCGACTTGGTGATCTGCGACGAGGTGACCTCGGCCCTCGATGTGACGATCCAGGCGCAAGTTCTCGACCTGTTTTTGAGGCTGCAAAGCGAACACGGGCTTACCAGCATCTTCATCTCGCACGATCTGGCCGTCATCGCTCGCGTCAGTCACCAGATCGCTGTGCTGGAAGGCGGCCGGCTGCGCGAAATCGGCCCGCGCGACCGCATACTCGGAGCGCCTCAGCATCCGTACACCCAGAAACTGATCCTCGCTGCGACAGGAAAGAGATCCGCCGAGCCAGTGGATATAGATGCCGAGGTGAAGCAACTGTCCTTGACGCTCTGACCAACACAGGGGCGGACTTGGATAGCCGTTTCTCGGACCTGCTCTGCTGGAACTCCTCGAGCGAAGACTTGATTTCGTCCTCGTGCGCTTCGACGCCGGCGGACGAAGTCGGGTTGCGTCCGGGAGGACATGGGCAGATGTGGACGGGCCATGCGCGACGTTCAGACAATCCGCACCGGTCACGGAAGGTACTCTTGGAAGAAAGGGCACCCGTCTATCGACAAGTAGACAACTCAAGAATTTGTCGGATTTTGTCTTGCCCTTCGGTCATGACACGGCGTATCAGGCACAACAGATTTGTGACGGCTGGACGGAGAGGGTCGTGAGCAAGACACGATTCATCGCGGAAACGGA
>Ga0180433_10012294_pt1 | contig 10027 bp, 5 predicted proteins | sample SS_ome_8_FD_132980 | JGI IMG/M metagenome (GOLD analysis project Ga0180433, IMG submission 132980) | Hypersaline lake sediment archaeal communities from the Salton Sea, California, USA - SS_1_D_1 metaG | ecosystem: Environmental > Aquatic > Non-marine Saline and Alkaline > Hypersaline > Sediment...
CAGTAAAAGCTCGAGTAAAATGTCTCTGTTCCGGTACGGGCTGGAATCCGGACGAAGAGCAATCATGCTCAGCATAGACGGCTGTCTTGCAGGACCTGCCAGGGGCATTGCAATGGCCCTGCTACTGGGCGAGAGGGCATGGTTATCAAATGATCTCAAAGAGGCGTTTGCCAGAGCGGGGGTTGGCCACCTGCTGGCCGTATCAGGCATACACATGGCCCTGGCCGCCTTGTTGATTGGAGGCCTTACAAGGAACCTGCTCCTCAGATCGGAGTGGATTACGCTCAGGTTCCCTGTAAAGAAACTTGCTACATCCCTGGCATTGATAGGGGCATTGACCTATGCGGGTCTGGCCGGCTTTTCGCCTTCCGCCGTGCGGGCAATGATAATGATTATTGCGTTCGGTACGGCCTTTCTCATTGACAGGCCGCAGACACCTCTTAATTCTCTCGCGTTGGCAGCATGGGCTTTGCTCATCTTTAATCCCATGTACCTTTTTGACATATCTTTCCAGTTGTCTTTTGCGGCAGTCTTTTTCTTGGTCATGTTTTCTTCATACCTGAGATCAGTACCAAAGGAAGAAAAACAGGATGGTCAGAAGACTTTTTGGAACTATATAAGAGGCTTTATTCTGGTAAGTCTGATTGCAACACTTGCAACGACACCCTTTGTGGCATGGTACTTTCAGCGCGTATGCCTTGTGGGATTACTGGCCAACCTTTTGGTAGTGCCGATAACAAGTTTTGTCATTCTTCCTGGTCTGTTGTTTGGATCAGGCCTGCTGCCTCTATTTCCGGAATTGACATCAGGCATATGGCAAGGCGTGGGCCGGTTTCTGGATTGTACGGTAGATCTTGTACATTGTATTTCAGGATGGGGCTGGTCTGCTGTATGGATTCCAAGGCCAAGTATTTTACAGATATCTCTGTTCTACCTCTTTCTGGGATCTCTTGCCCTGATAAGGCATAGTAAGATTTTTAGGGCCTCGGCCTTACTGTTATTTGTTTTGCTGCTGTCAGCTTTTGCATATAATGAGTGGAGCATCACTCGTCGGGACAGCTTGAGACTCCACGTGCTGGATGTCGGTCAGGGGACATCACAGGTTGTGGAGCTGCCCGGAGGAAGTCTTATAGTAATGGATGGAGGAGGTCTGAGAAGCCCTTATTTTGATACAGGAGAAAGGATAGTTGCTCCCTTTGTCAGACACCTTGGTTACAGAAAAATAGACATTATTGTACTGTCTCATCCGGAGCAGGATCACATGGGCGGCCTTGCCGCCCTTATAAGGCAGTTTTCCGTGGGAGAACTCTGGACCAATGAAGATATTTCCAAAAATCTTTCCTGGAAGCGACTCATGGAAGCCTGTTCTCAGTATGGGGTAAGTCACAGAGTATGGCGAGAAGGCGGGTCGGAACATATAGGAGATATAAAGGTGCATGTTTGGCCGTCTCAAGGATGCGAGGGTGCCCGGGGACATAATGGCAGGTCGCTGGTACTGGAACTGTATTGTGGAAAGCGCTCTATACTGCTTACAGGGGATATAGGCAGGAGCAGGGAGCAATGTCTGCTGAAACAAGGACTTGTTGGACCAGTGGATGTATTAGTGGTGCCGCATCACGGAAGCAAAACATCAAGTTGTATTGATTTCGTCAGGCGGGTTCATCCTGAAATAGCGGTTGTGCCTGTGGGGTGGAGAAACAGTTTGGGACTTCCAAACCCTCAGGTCCTGGAAAGATACAGGGAGGCCGGAAGTAACCTCCTGAGAACCGATATGGACGGAACGGTCTGTGTTGAAACAAATGGTGAAGAGATTTCAGTTGATACTTATATGGCTCATAATTTGTAAATTTTGGTCATGAGGTTATATAATTGAATAAGATATTCATGGCGGAGAGTGAATTGGAAGAGACAAAGTCAGGCAAAGACCAGGGGCTTAAGCTTAAGTCCGCACGAAGAAGGGCGGCCTTATCTGTAGGACTTAATTTTTTACTCTCTGTGGTAAAGGGCCTCGCAGGTTTCTTTGCAAACAGCACGGCCCTGATCAGTGACGCCATACACTCGGCTACAGATGTGCTGGCCTCCGGAGCGGCTTATGCGGGCCTTTGGGTGGCGGGGAAACGACACCCCTCATTTCCTTACGGCCTTTATAAGGCGGAGACAGTGGCCACACTGATTATCTCTATGGCCGTACTATTGGCAGCCTATGAGATTGGGCGAAGCGCCATCTTCGGCCCCGACAGAATCCCTGATGTCTCTCTGGCCTTTCCGGCCGCGGCAGGTTCTTTATTGGTATCATGGCTGTTTGGTTTTTCTCAGCTCCGTGCAGGAAGAAGGCTGAACTCTCCTGCCCTGATTGCGGACGCCAGGGATTATCTGGCAGATAGTCTCTCTACAGGAGTAGTCCTTCTAGGCCTGATAGGTGCCCATTACGGATATGCCCTGGATAGATGGGCAGCAGCTATTGTATCTGTTTTTGTCTTCAGGTCCGGCGGGCAACTTTTAATATCGGCATTAAAGGACCTTTTGGACGCCTCAATAGACAGGGACACGGAGCGGGCCATTATAAAGCTGGTGGAGTCTCATCCATTGATTTCGGAAGTTAAGCGATGTCTCAGCAGGACTGCCGGAGGGCGCTTTATAGTTGATCTTGACGTGGTGCTGAGGACCAAGTCACATGAGATTGCTGACAGGATTTCAGACCGTCTGGAAGAGGACATACTGGATCAGTTTCCAAGGGTGGTCATGTCGAGAATCAGGCCTCATTTCGACTACTCCCCTATGTTAAATTCTGTCATGCCGGTTACCAGACCCGAAGGAAAGATGGCTGAAAATATCGCCAAGGCCCCATGGTTTCTGATCGAGATAAGGGAGCGAGAGACGGGAAAGGTCCAAAAAAGGGAATTTATAGAAAATCCTTATTGGCGTGAGGAACGTAAGCGTGGATATCTGGTGGGAAAATGGTTGCTCTCTCTCAAGCCTGATCAGATAGAAGTAGCCAGTGATCGTGAAGGCACTGCTATAGCCCTGTTGAAAGAGGCAGGAGTGGAGATAATCAGGCCATCAGCAGGCAAGGCGATTAACACAAACACCTCATAGCGATAAAAATTCGTGTACATCTTATTTGTCCTGTCAAAAAAGGCCCGTTACATCAATTAATTCAAATAAAAAAGATCATACATGACTGGGTAAACGATTACCCAAATTGGGTAATGACATACGCATCCCGATCCCTTCTGCTCTGATAAATATTCCATAATAACAGTTAGATAAACACTCATCCTGTTATGGCATAGTCAGTGCATATAATATGGGTTAAGCGGTTCAACGTTCACGGTTCCCGGTTGGAGATCTCTAACTGGCTGTTAGCAATAATTCAGTAGACTATAACCTTTGAACCCGGAACCCTGACCCTGGAACCGATCTATAATGTGGAGAAAGAAGACAATGCAAGGCTTTTGTCGCAAAATCCGTTGCCGTAGACAGGCTGGATTTACCATGGCGGAGCTAATGATCGTCATAGTCATCATAGCCATTCTGTCTGCCATCGCAGTACCCAGCATTATCAATTGGTTGCCCAATTACAGACTGAAGTCTGCAGCGAGGGATCTATTCTCAAATATGCAGAAAGCGAGGATGCAGGCCGTAAAAGAGAATGGAGATATTGTTATGATGTTTGATGCCGGCACAAATCCGGGATTTTATTATTTTGATACTGATAATAATAATGCCTACACAGCAGGGGAGAATAGAATCGACTTTTCTGCTTATGGGAGCGGCGTTGATTATGGGAACGGTAACGCGGCATTAAATTGGAATGGAGATAATTGCACGCAAGCCGGCTCTATAACTTTTAATAGCAGAGGCACATCTAACAGTAGAACCGTTTATATTCAAAATCAAAATAATGATATTTGCTATGCAATAACCGGAAGATCAAGCGGATCAATAAAATTGAGAAAATATAATGGCGAGCTTCCCTTTAGTGCGAGTAACTGGAAATGACATTAGATCATAATAAAATGAGCAGAACAAACGGTTTTACCCTGATTGAACTCCTTATTGCCATGGCCATCTCCGGTATCATTGCCGGCGCTATATTCACGGCATTTCTGTCCCAGCAAAAGAGCTATCTTGCCCAGGAACAGGTCTCTGAAATGCAACAGAACCTCAGGGCGGCACTGGATATCATGGCCAGGGATATCAGAATGGCAGGATATTCACGCGGTGAGCCAGGATTTGGAATAACTGATATCAGCCCCAGGGACAAAGACGATAATATTGATGTCACTATTACCGGTAATGGTTCCTTTGAATTCACGGCCGATCTGGATGACAATGGTACAGTGAGTAGCGGTGAGACCATTTACTACTGTGTATATGACTCCCCTGTTAGTTCCCCCGACGGAATAACTGACTTGGGCAGAAACAGTGGTGGAGGCAGACAATTAGTAGCAGAAAATATAGAGGCCCTTGGTTTTGCATATGCCTTCGATACGGATGGAGACGGTATTTTTGATACCTATGATGTGGGCGGAGAAAATCAAGTCATCTGGGCGGTTGATTCAGATGGCGATAATTTTCTGGATAGAAACCTGGATACCAATGGTGATGGCGAGATTGATGAGAATGACGGTCCAGGGCTCGGTGGAAACGGCCTTATAAGCGGGACCGCCATAACGCCTGTGTCCATCCAGGATATTCGAGCCGTGCGCATCTGGATGCTAGCAAGGACCGAATACGGCGACAACAGCTTTCTTAATACTAAGACTTATACAGTTGGGAATAAAGTAATAACACCAAATAATAATTTGCGCATGAGGCTTCTTATAACAAATGTACGCTGCAGAAACATGGGACTATGATTGAAATGAAATTCAATATAAATAATGAGAAGGGCTTTAGCCTTATTGAAATATTGATAGCAGTGACTGTATTTGCCATCGGGATACTCGCTGTGGGTAAAATGCAGATGACGGCCATCAATGCTAATTTCTTTGCAAGTGGTATTACCGAAGCAACTACATTGGCCCAAGATAAAATGGAAGGGCTGATATGTCTTTCTTATGCTGATCCGTTATTAGATGATACGAATGGCAATGGTCATGCCGGAATAGATAGTGCAAATGCAACAACAGCAGATCACAATGTCATTGATGGTAGGTACAGCATCTTTTGGAATATAGCTCCTGATCATTATATAGATAATACCAAAGAGATAAGGATAATTGTTACCTGGTCAGATAAAGAAGCAGGAAAAAAAGTATCTCTTACTTCTATGAAGGCAGATATTATATAAATAATATTTTTTAGCAAAAGGATAATAGTATATGAAGTATATCTTATATATGAGAAATAATGAAAGAGGTTCTACTTTAGTTCTAGCAGTACTGATTTTACTTCTTCTTACTATTATAGGAATAGCGGCAACGAATACTAGCACATTAGAACTCATTATATCTGGAAATGATAAGTCACAAAAGATGGCATTTAATCAGGCAGATGGAGGAACTGAGATAGGCATTGAGCTCGTTGAACAAAATATCAGTCTTGCCGGTTTTGATTCTACTGACCTTGAAAAACTCGGAGAAGTCAACGCGACCAATCCCAATCTATATCTTAACACTGCATCTAATTCGCCTTCTGATGTCAACAGAGATGCTTACTTCCCGAAGGATTATACGGGAAATGAGCCTCATACCAATTTGACCATCGGCGGAAATACCGGATTATCAACTGGCGGTGCCATCCAAATGGCGGCCGGATATGAAGGCAAGGGTAAATCGGCCGCAGGGGGTGGGAGCTGGGTGGTCTATGACATATGGTCACAACATGTCGGAGAGGTGAACAGTGAGGCCGTCATATTGCTTCAATGGAGACATGTCATGTAAGGGCGTAAATGGCGTAAATAAAGATATTGAATGGAAGTTTTGTTTCCTACTCAATAAATTTTCCGTCATATAAACCATGATAAGGATTCAAGGACCCAAAATTCAGGGATCAATTATCTCTTTTGAATACAGGACATTAACATGAGAAAATTTTGTACAGTCTTTATATCACTAGGGTTACTTTTTGCATCAGGACCTCTTGGCCCTTCCGGGTCAATGGCATCTACTGTCAGTGAGTATCAAGCGGTGCCACCATTTGTATCTGCGGGTGTTCCTCCTCTCGTAATGTTGGTAATGGGCAGAAATCATAAATTATATTATGAGGCCTATAACGATGCATCAGACCTCAATGGAGACGGTGTATTAGACGTAGGATATAATCCGGACATAGATTATTATGGATATTTTGATTCCCACAAGTGCTATGTATACAGTAGTGTAAATAGCCGGTTTGAACCAACCACCATTACTGCAGACAAAAAGTGTTCAGCAGCCGACGAATGGAGCGGCGATTTTCTAAATTATCTCAGCATGTCCAGGATGGACTGTCTCAGAAAGGTACTATATGGAGGTCATCGTGCTGTCGATACGTCGACTGAAACGGTGTTGGAAAGGTGCTATATCCCTCAGGACGCCCATAGCTGGGGCAAGGAATACGAGAGTATCGAAAGGGATGGATACGACATCAGAGAATATACCCCTCTAGATTTACCTTCTGGACCAACCGGGGCGACAAGACATCTTTTTGTGAATACCACTCTTTCCGAGGCAGGAGATCCTCTTCTTAGGGTACTTGAAGACAGTGTTTACAGAATCTGGGATTGGGTGGCATGTGAGGTACCGGTTGCAGGAGACAGAGTGATAAATGGGCAAACCGGTCCTCTGGTTACGGATAATGGCAGTGCGAGTGGTTTTGATGTAACCGAAGGCGGGTCTGCAGGAACAATAACTGATGCCGGATTTGGCTGTCCGAGTGCAGAGGAGTCACCCAAGGCATTTGATGATTCCATAAATACTAAATGGCTCACTTGGGGTGCTTCAACGTCATCTGCATGGCAGGATATATGGATACAATTTCAATTTAATTCTCCGAGAGAGATCCTAAAGTATACTATCACCACCGGAAATGATGCAGAAGGCAGAGATCCGAAGGCCTGGAAGCTGCAGGCGTCGAACGATGGAATGCTCTGGACCGATATCGACACCGTCGAGGATGGCGCACTTCCGGTAGCCAGAAAAACAAAAAAAGAATTTATCTGTGACAGTCCTCCGTCAGAAAGCTACACTTATTATCGACTCTATATAACAGAAAAGAAGGACATGATTAATAACGATTGCGGGGGTTACTGGTGTGTTCAAATCACTGAGATAGAGATGATGGAAACGACAGAGTCTGTTCCCTCAACTGCGACACTGACAGACTATCATGTCAGGGTAAAGGTGTGCGATCCATCCATGCCTGAGAGCAACGCAAAGATGTATCCTTCTGGAGTCTATAAACCGGTCGGCATACTTCAGAGGCACGGCGAATTGGACAGGATGTATTTCGGCCTTATAACAGGATCGTATTCAAAAAACACGTCCGGCGGCGTGTTGAGAAAGAACATCAGCTCTATCACAGATGAAATTGACCCAAACACAGGACAGGTTACCTCAACAAACGGTATTATAAAGACCATCGATGCCCTGAGGGTCATCGGCTTTGATTACGGCAGTCATTCCTATAATCAAAACTGCGGCTGGATAACTACCAGGCCCATAAATGAAGGTGAATGCCGTATGTGGGGAAATCCTGTCGGGGAGATGATGTACGAAGGCATGCGTTATTTCGCCGGCAAGGGTGCGGCAACTCCTGACTTTGATTACTCCTCGGGTGATGATGTGACTCTGGGACTGCCCAAACCGACATGGCAGGATCCCTACGATTCGAGTAGCGGTTTTTTCTATTGTGCCAAGCCCTTTATGCTTGTCCTGTCCGATATAAATCCCACATATGATTCAGACCAATTGCCTGGCAGCTATTTCGGCTCTTTTACAGGAGATTTAACCGGATTGGATGTAAATGATCTGGCAAATACCTTATGCACCGAAGAGAACGATGCCGGTTCGCATTTTATCGGCCAGAGTGATTCCAATTATGACGGTACCTGCAGCGAAAAAGACATAACCGGTTTCGGGGGTGTTCGCGGTCTCTGCCCTGAGGAGCCTACCAAACAGGGAAGCTATTACGCGGCCAGTGTCGCCCATTTTGGACACAAGGAGGATTTAAGCGACGCGAACGGCAGCCAAAGTGTGGATACCTATGCCGTCGGCCTGGCCTCCCCTCTGCCAAGGATTAATATCAATATCCCGGTGGGTGATGACAATAAAACGATAACACTGGTTCCCTTTGCCAAATCAGTCGGCAACTACGGCATTTCAGCTACTGAAGGAGATTTCCAGCCCACAAACACTATAGTAGATTTCTTTGTAGAGAGCATAAATGCGACTGCCGGGACATTCCGAATCAATTTCGAGGACGTGGAGCAGGGGGCCGACCATGATATGGATGCCATTGTTGAGTATGAATATCAGGTGAACGGCACATCTGTCGACATAACGCTTAACTCCCTGTATTCAGCTGGTTCTATAATACAACACATAGGCTATATTATCTCAGGCACTACGGCCGATGGGACATATCTGGAAGTCAGAGACTACGACACTTCATCAGGTTCTGATCCTGACTATTTCCTGGACACGCCTCCAGGACAAGGGCCCGGAGGGACATGGAATGACGGTGACGCCCTGCCTCTTAACACCACAAGGACCTTTACTCCGGGAGACAGCCCCGCGGCCACATTACTGGAAAATCCCCTGTGGTATGCCGCTAAATGGGGAGGTTTTGAGGACAGAAACAATAACGATATTCCTGACCTTGAAAGCGAATGGGATAACGACGCAGACGGTGTGCCTGATACCTATTTTTACGTAACGAACCCGCTGGAACTGGAAGAACAGCTTAACAGGTCTTTTGCCGAGATGCTCAACAGGGTGTCATCAGGCAGCGCCGCCTCTGTTATCTCAAGCTCACGGTCTGGAGAGGGAGCAATATATCAATCTATATTCTTCCCCGAGCTGGGGGACGACGAGGGCAAGACCGCCCTTTGGGTCGGCAATACTCACTCACTGTTTGTGGATGATTACGGCAACATGCGTGAAGATACTAATGAAAATGACACCCTTGATCCAGACGCCGATTACATCATAGAATTTGAAGGCGAAACTGGTAAGGCCAGGAGATACGGCTACAATTCAACGTCCGAAACAGAGACATTTGTAGATGAATGTAAGATCACCGAAATTAACTTTGTATGGGACGCACTTTCCGGACTCTCCGATCCCGGCATGGACGTGCTTACCCAGAGGAATTATGGCTCAAACGATGGTAAGCGTTACATATTCACCGACTATATAAACACCAGTGATAATGTTTCCATTGATAATGTAAATAATACTCAAACCATGCCCTTTACCCCTGATTTTGTAAACGATCCTAGTCATGACAACTATTATTTTCTTAACCCTTACTTGACATACGACCATGACAGTGACCCAGTCACTCCGGCAATCGGTCTTACAGAAGATGAAATGATCGCCGAGGCCCAAAAGATCATATGCTTTATCCGGGGAGAAGAGGGCTTGAGCGAAACAGGCACCGGAAGGGTGTATCGTAACCGTACATTGAATATTGATGGCAACGATACGGTTTATCGTATAGGCGATATTATTTACTCTACTCCCACTGTGGTTTCAAAACCATCAGAAAACTATGACCTGCTCTATAGAGATGGTTCCTACAGGGTTTTCAGGAAAAAATACCTTAATCGCAGGATTGTTGTCTACGTGGGAGCAAATGACGGTATGTTCCATGCCTTCAACAGCGGTTTTTACGATGCTAAAGAACACAAATTCAATAGCCAACCAAATATATGGGACAGCAATTCCTCATCCTTTATACCTGACACCAGCTATACAGATTATGCATTAGGCTCAGAATTATGGGCTTACGTACCAAACGCCCTGCTGTCTCATCTCAAATGGCTCACGAAATTATCAAGTTACAATACCCATGTCTATTATGTTGACCTGAAACCCCG
>Ga0180433_10012296_pt1 | contig 10027 bp, 5 predicted proteins | sample SS_ome_8_FD_132980 | JGI IMG/M metagenome (GOLD analysis project Ga0180433, IMG submission 132980) | Hypersaline lake sediment archaeal communities from the Salton Sea, California, USA - SS_1_D_1 metaG | ecosystem: Environmental > Aquatic > Non-marine Saline and Alkaline > Hypersaline > Sediment...
AACATCTCGAAGTACTGGGTGATGTGCTTGCCCTCGGCCTTCGCGTCCTCGAAGGTGTGGCCAAAGCTGTACCCCTCGATGGGCGACTGGGTCACGCCTCTGATCTCCGTGGGCGGCTCGATGTCCAGCGCCTCCAGCACCGTCGGCACCATGTCGATGGCGTGCGCGTACTGGGCGCGGACCTCGCCCTTGGCTTTGATGCCCTTGGGCCAGTGGACGAGGAAGGGGTCGCTGATGCCACCGCGATAGGTCTCTCGCTTCCAGCGACGGAAGGGCGTGTTGCCCGCCCAGGTCCAGCCCCAGGGGAAGTGGTTGAAAAACTTGGGGCCGCCCAGGTCGTCGATGGCCGCCAGGTTATCCTCCAGCGACTCGGGCACGAAGTTGAAGAACTTGCTCTCGTTGACGGAGCCGGTAGGGCCGCCCTCCGCGCTGGAGCCGTTGTCGGAGATGACCATGATGAGCGTGTTGTCGAGCTCGCCGAGCTTCTCCAGGAAATCGAGGAGGCGGCCGATGTGATGGTCGGTGTGTTCGAGGAAACCCGCGAATACCTCCATCATGCGGGCGTAGAGACGCCGCTCATCGTCCGACAGCGTATCCCACTTCGGCACATCGGGGTCGTGGCGGGAGAGTTCGGTGCCGGCCGGGATGATGCCCTTTTCGAGCTGGCGCTTGTGGATGATCTCCCGCGCCTTCTCCCAGCCCATGTCGAACTTGCCCTTGTACTTGTCCGCCCATTCCTTTGGGACATGGTGTGGCGCGTGCATGGCCCCCGTCGCGAAGTACATGAAGAACGGCTTGTCCGGGGCCACCTGCTTGGAGTCGGCAATGAAGGCGATCGCCTTATCGGCCAGGTCTTCCGTCAGGTGGTAGCCCTCCTCCGGCGTCTTCGGCGGCTCGACCTGGTGGTGGTCGTAGACGAGGTCGGGATAGTACTGGTGGGTGTCGCCGCCCAGGAAACCGTAATAGCGCTCGAAGCCACGGCCTACCGGCCAGCGGTCATACGGGCCAGCCGCGCTAATCTGCTCGGCCGGGGTGAGGTGCCACTTGCCCAGGCAGTAGGTATTATAGCCCTGCTGGTGGAGAATCTCAGAGAGGAAGCCGTTCTCGAAGGGGATGTCCCCCGTATAGCCCGGGAAGCCGGTCGATCCCTCGGTAATGCAGGCCATATTGTTGGAGTGATGGTTGCGGCCGGTGAGGATGCACGAGCGCGTGGGAGAGCACAACGCGGTTGTGTGCATGTTCGTGTAGAGCAGTCCATTGGCGGCCAGTTTGTCGAGGTTGGGGGTGTCGATGAGACCGCCGTAGCAGCCGAGATGTCCGTATCCGGTATCGTCCAAGACGATGAACAACACGTTGGGCGCGCCTTCCTTCGCCCGTACAGGCCTCGGCCAGGCGGGGGTGGACCGGTCCACCGTCCGGCCGATGACCCCCGGGAAGTGTGTGCCTGGGGGGTACTCGTTGAGTTCTGCCATCATATCCTCCGTTATCACACTGAAGTAAGCCGTATTCCAAGCCCCCAGCAGTGCAAACATTGGACCGCGGTCGCTTCGCTCGTTAACATCGCTGATCCTATGCTTTCGCGCATCGAGCATGTCTATCTGCAGACACAGTGTGTCGAGGAAGATGCAAAGTGCTTCGATAAGGGCATAAGAGGACTTGCAGCCGGGGCTTTTGCCTCAATTCACCTCAACGCGAATGGGTGGAATGAGGCTGAAAAGTCTTGTCCCCAGCGGTAGAGAAACGGAGAGTGCACCTCGACATTCGAGGATTTCTATAGGTCGGCGGGGTGGAGAGGACAGGCGATGCCGAGGCACTCACGGTTGAGGGCCATCTGGTCGCACGGCGGCGGCGGATCGCAATCGAGGGGGTGGGGAAGGTAGCGCCGAGAGAGCTCGCATCCCATCTGGATGGAAAGGTAGCTTTCGCGGCGGCAACAGCGTGGAGTGGCGAACTTGCCGAGGTGAGCAAGGATCTTGCTGACGACCGTCTGGACAATGCCGCGTTCATCGTGGGACAGTGGTGTGGCGCGGATGATTGAGGCAAAGGAAATGCCAATACCGAGGGCAGCGGCGCATGCTCCCCAGTAGGCGCAGGTACCACCAGGAAGCTTCGCGCTTCGTTCGATAGCGGCCTCTATGCGGGGCTGCGGGGGCTCGCCGAACTGATTCCGATAGGCGGTGAGAAAGGCTGCGGGCACGAGCGCATGATGCTCCGGGCCATGAAGCGGAAAGAGATGTGAGCGACGCATTTCCGTGAAGATCGCGATGGGATCAGTCTCGGCGGTGTGCTGGCAGAATGTGTGGATGAATCCGATGTGATCCCTGGCGTGACACGCGTCACAGACGAAGTGGCCCTCTTCGCAGCGGGCGTTGGCGAGTTTAGTCTCATGGCAGTAATAACACTGGAGCGACCTCTCTTTTTCGAAGTAGACGAGTGGGGAACCGCAGGCCATGCAGTCTTGGATGTAAGGTTGAACAGCCGGGGCAGCCGGCGACGTTGGAATGGGCGGTTCGCCGATGTCAGCTGCCGGGAGTATGGCGGATTCGACCTCGGCCAGTGATCCGCGAATGAGCTTCTCGCCGGTGTCGAGGGTAACAGCGCGGAATGGTCCGGGATAGTGGTAACGGATGCGGGAACCGGGAGCGGGCTTGTACGCTCGGATGGTCAGTGTGTCGAAGTCAACCTCGTCCACCGTGCGCCAGGGCTTCTGGTCGAGAATTTCGATGCGAACGAATCCTAGTTTCTCGAGTGTATTGAGGAGTTTCTTTTCGGTCATGGCGCCAGCGATACACTCGCCCTTGAGCCGAGGATTGAATCGAATCTCCGGAGGAAGAGCGGCTTGGCTCACGAGATCACTGATGATGAGACGCCCCCCTGGTTTCAGGACGCGTCTGATTTCAGAGAAGACCTTAAGCTTTTCGGGAGAGAGATTGATAACACAGTTGGATATGACGACATCCAGGCTATCGTCGGCGAGAGGGATACTCTCGAGAATACCGTGAGTGAAGTTGACGTTGCGATAACCGAGATGGTCTGCCACGACGCGGCTGGCATTGTTCGAGAAACGAAGCATGTCGGGCGTCATATCGAGGCCAACGACACAACCCTGGGGGCCAACAAAGCGGGCGGCGATGAATGCCTCCATGCCGGCGCCCGAGCCGAGGTCGAGAACCCGCTCGCCTGGACGCGGGGCGGCGGCGAAGACGGGGCTCCCACACCCATAGGAACGGGCGATGACCTCTTCAGGAATATGCTGGATATGGCGTTGATCAATGTGAATAGGCTGACAAATCTCGGTCTTCGGTTCGCGGGCGGCTTCGCCGTAGTACTGACGAATTTCAGCGCGAGACTTGGCAATTACATCCTGGATCAGGACGCAGTTGGAGTGTACGAAGTCGACCTTATGCACACCACCATTGAGCACGCCCGCCTCGGTAGGACAGCCATAGCCGTCATCCCCCATCATCTGGTATACGATAGGCCCGGGCGGAGGAACGCCGATCAGGCGTCGGCGCTCGGCGACAGTTTCGTCGATGATCTGATGAGCGATGGCCCTATGGAGGGGGAGATACGGGTCTACGGCAAGCTCACTGTGGCCGTTCGAGGCGAAGTAGGCCTGTTCAGGATCTCCACCGCCGTGCAGGAAACGCCACGGATCATCCTTGTGGACACCATCGTTGATGACGCTTCTCGCACGACACGCTTCCAGGTGATCGGACTCGAGCCAGATCGTTCGGAGAGGCGACCGTAAGACAGAGCCGGCGGCTTCTTCGGCGATTCCGACAAGGCAAGCAGAGGGGTAGACGCCTCCATCTCGATGGATGGCGAGGCTATCCCAGCAGGCATTCGAAAGGTCATACTTGATGCCTGGGTCACCATTGATCATCCGGCGTGCGTTTTCGAGGTTATCGATGACAAGGCCAATAGACCGAGCTTGTTCGTAGAGGGCTGCGACGGCGGCGATGAGTTTCTTCGTTCCTGCCCGGGGGAGTTTGCCTCCTCGCTCGCGGATATGCTGCCACATGAGATGAAGATGTTTGACGCCAAGGGTGCTCACAAGGTGAGCGAGAGGGATAAGGTCTTCCAAATTCCTCCGGAGAGCCACGGTGGCGACGGTGACATCGATTCCGGCGGCGCAAGCGGCACGGATACCACGAATGGCTCCATCGAAACTACCAGCCGAGCGAAGAGCATCGTTGCGCTCTCGGGTCGATCCATCGAGACTCACCTGAAGGAAAAGGCGGCCTTCGGGCAGTCGAGCGAGCGAGCTGGCCAATTCGTCGTCGAGAAGGGCACCGTTGGTGAGCACTACAGCAGTCGCGCCGTAGTCTGAGGTCACTACGCTGAGAATCTGAGGGAGATCGGGTCGCAGAAAAGGCTCGCCTCCCGTGAAGTAGATGGTGTTTGCTCCAAGATCACAGGCCTGTCGAGTCACGGCGAGAATTTTTTCGGTGTCGACGCCTTCGGCCCCCGTGGGACCTGACGAGACGAGGCAATGGCGGCAGGCAAGATTACAGCGGTCGCTGACGTGCAGCCATAGTTCGCGTAATCTGTCGGGTTTAAGATAGTGGTTTCTTCCCTCATATGGAGCTTGGGAGCGGGACGCTATGAGGTCGCCGGTTTCGTCAGTGAACCGATCAATGAGCTCGATGGCGCGACGGAGACTGATGCCGACTCTCTTTGCGTAACGATAGGCGACCTGGTCATAGCGATGTCCGCGACGGAGTTGACGTATAACCCAGGCCCCGTCTTGGTTCGTGGCGATCCAGTTCGGCGCAGCCGGATCGAGGATGAGTTGATAGTCCGGTCTATTCTCTACATGAAGGTCAGTGTTGGGCATCTCGATCGATTCATAGCTTCGCTACGGCAAATTTCAGCGCAGGCCAGAGGACTATTGACGTGTCGCGTTCGATACTGGCTCAAAGGCTGCTTGGCGCAGTCTTGTCTGCGCGCCGTCTGAATCCTGTTGGCTGCGAGCGAGTTTCGTTCATCGAGAAGCCACTTTGGCAACCTTCCCGGACTTGACAGCCATCCGCCCGCTCTTAGAATAGAGTCGCCATGAGGAGGGATCGCCATTATTGACCTTGCCGTGAACCTCGTTCCGCTAGACGACAGGCCCTGCAACACGCTGCTCCCGACGCAGCTTGCAGCAATTGCGGGGATTGAGGTGCAGATGCCACCGCGGGAGTCGCTCGGGTGGTTCACTACTGCGGGCGCATGCGATGAAGTGGTGTCATGGCTGCAAGAGACCTCGGGCAACCATTACGTCGTTGCCTTGGATATGCTGTGTTACGGTGGCCTTGTGGCATCTCGCACCCCAAACACTTCCCTGGAAGAGGCGCTGCGGAGGCTGAACGCCCTACGGGCGCTTCGGCAGTCTCGGCCGGACGCGTCGCTCTTCGGTTTCAGCACGATTGCGAGACTCGGCACAACTGTAGCGCGGGCCGTGGACCTGGAGAAACACCTGTTGTTGCGATCATACTCGCAACTCGTCGATCGAGTCGAACGACTGGGCGACAACGATGTCCGATCGAAGCTGGACGAAGTTCGACGCGAGCTCGGGCCAGAAGCATTGGATGAATATCTCGAAATCCGCCGGCGGAACCACACCGTCAATCGGGCTGCTCTCGAACTGGTGGCCGATGGTGTGCTGGACTATCTGGTTTTGGCGCAAGAAGATGCAGCCGATGTCGGCATACACATTCCAGAGCAATTTGCATTGCGGGGTCAGATCGAAGAGTTTCGCTTGGGCGAGCGGGTAGTTATCACGCCGGGTGCGGACGAAATGGGGGTCGCGCTGCTGGCCCGGCAATCTGCGGTTGCAGCGGGAGCAGCCCCGGGGTTGGCGATAGACTACGCGTCGGATGTCGGGGCCAACATCGTGCCGCAGTTTGAGAACCAACCGCTGCGACAGACGGTAGAAGAGCATATATACATCGCTGGAGCTCGAGTTTCGGCGCCGATAGAAGGAGACGCGCTGCTATTCGTTCATACACCGATTGGGACTCAGGGAGATGCTGCTGAAGCGCCTCCTCAGGGGCGAAGCCCAAGTCTCGCGCTGCAGGCTGAGAGTGTGATGGAACGCCTGGAAGCAGCCATATTGGCCGGGCGACTTGTGGGTGTGGCCGATCTCGCCTACTGCAACGGAGGAGATCCGGAGTTTGTCGCGGCGCTACGACGGCGCGGACTGGCCGGGCGATTGGGAGCCTACGCGGGTTGGAATACAACCGCTAACACAGTGGGAACGGCTGTATGCCAGCTCTGCTTGATGGCCGTGACGGGCAACCTGGAGACGATAATCGAAAAATCTGCGGTCCGTCGGTCAGTCGCCGTTCGGCTTGTGGAAGACTACGGGTATCAGTCCTGTATCCGCGCAAAAGCCGCAGAGCGAGCCCGAGAGATGGGAGTAGACCCCTTCTGCTTGGGAGAAGCTGCAATAAGACTGGAGAAATTCGTTAGTAGTGAGCTAGAGCCATTTGTCCATGACATCTACTCCGAAGTGGTCGATTCGCCGATAGGGTGTGATGTTTCGGCCAAAGTAAGACTTCCCTGGGAACGGTTGTTCGAAGTGGAAGTCGTCATTCCCGGTGCGGATGGACCAAAAAACTGCTCATAGACGCGAGCGAGCGCGCGGTCGAGGTCAATTTTCTTGACCAACGAAGCGTGGGGGGAACGACTACGATGTCCCTTCTTGAATCGCCCTCGTTCGTCGTGGCATGAGACAGAAACGCGGTAGCAGGCTGCTGACAGCTCGACGTAGCGCCGAACGAGTCGTGGAAGGATGTGTTCCGTTCCGGCTGCACGCTGACGTCTCCCGCTAGCCATCGGTGCCTCCGGGTGTCGTTGGGAATGGCCGACGGGTTCCATCGCTATCCTGCCAGAGTCGAGTCCGAGGTCGTAGAAGGCCGTCTCGACTACAATGGTAGCTGAGGAGTGCCTTGTAGAATCCAAATTCATAATCATCGAGATATTGGTCCAGAGTTTGCCGAGGATCGGGGATTTGGCGATAGAGTGAAAATGCACGTCCTGCGATAACAGGTGCCCACCAGCGCCCTCTATGGCATAGGCATGAGACTGAGCGGATTGCTTGATGGATGATCTCTCGAAACTCGGCATGATGGAAGATATGGGTGCGCCTAATACGACAGGAAGGAGGCGTCGAGTCGCGTAAAATACATCCCTTATGTCCATTAACGCTTTGTTTCTTGTTTTTTTTGTGCATACCAGATTCCTTAAACTATAATATGTATTGTCAATACAATTATACCATTGTATATGTATACAATCAAGGCTAAAAGATTTTTCTAGAGATATTTAAAGCAAATAAAAACTTCTACGTGTTTCTTCTAGAAAATAGTGGGGAGAATTATCAAATGTGGTATGTTACTATAGAAGGATGCATATGTAAAATGGCTGTCGGAGAGGTAGGGTAGCCATGGGTGATGTGAACGTTGGACGCAGGATTCGGCAGGCGCGCGAAAACCTAGAGCTTAACCAAATCGAGTTAGCAAATCGAGTTGGGGTTAGCCAGCGAGCCGTATCGTACGTCGAGAAGCAGAATTGGGTAAAGCAGTCAACGCTGGAGAAATATGCGAGCGCACTCGGCCGGCCGGTATCGTATTTTCTTCGTCCGCACGAAGGGCCGGCGGAGATGGGATTATCCCATCAGGAGTTGATCGAGCAGGCATTTAGGGTCGTGTGTCGAGATGGGGAATTCGGGTTCGGCTCGAGGCCGAATGAAGATCTATCGGCCGAAACAATGAAAGACATCGTGCGTCTGTACGAACGGTACAAGGGAATAAGTCTGCTTCCTGTAGAAGGTGATTGAAGAAGACGGTCGATGAATAAGTAAAGTCCCGTACCGTCGAAGTTTCTCGCGGGATTCAAAATATGTATGAGGCCCGGCTGACACTGGTAGAGCTTGTAAATCCAGGGCAATCGCATCTAATTATAGGGAGGACGAAAATCGCCCCGGCAGCATCCTGAACTGGCACCGAAAAAGTGGACACATCGTTATGCAGCCTTGGCAGTGGACTGACGCTCGAACTCAACGGGGGCACAGTACCCCAGAGATGAGTGCAACCGCTGCTGGTTGTAGGAGACTTCGATGTTGTGGAGGTGGTGTGAACTGAACAACTACTGAGCATTGGAAGGCGGATCGGTAATGCGAGAGCGAGAACCGGAGGCATTGGAGTTGGCGGAACGGATGGGAATAGGTGTAAGGAAACGGGAGACACGTCCGTCGTCTTAGACGCGCCTATGCATGCGACCAGCCAGAGTCTGAGAAGGTGCACGCGTCATCACGCGCTCGGTGCCCTCAAATCGGACACGCCTTCAATTGTCCCTCGAACCATTCGTAGAACTCGGTGTTCGGTGTATCCTGGTGGCCGAGCACCATCGGTGAGAACGAATAGCCAGTGACATAGGCGAGATGAGATTCCAATGCGTTTTGATCGCTGTCTTTGTCGATTTCTAGGAGGTGTCGCAGGGATGAATCGGGGACACGGTCCGTCTGCTCGGGCGGAACCGCGGTGAGCCAAATCATACGATAGACGTCATCGATGGAGATGCTGAGGTCGGCGAAGTTCTCTTCGATGTGCCGGGCGAGGTCATCGTCCTGGTCGGCGTAGTCGACGACGAACTTCTCGAGCGTATCGATGGCATCCGCCAAAAATACCCCAAGCGCCACCGAGATATTATAGAGCTTTCCGCCGGCGAGGATCGCCGCGTCATCTGAGGCTCCACCACCGAAGCGGTCTCGAACGTACATATAGCGAATTCGGTCGTTCCGTCCACTGGGCCCTGGGTCGTCGACGATCAACCCCTCGCGTTTATACGCCTCGATCTGATCGGCATGTTCGCCGCGAGCCAGCTGGTCTCCGTCGAGCCCCATCTCGTGCATGACCTCAGTGTCTATGAAGCGGCAGACGCCGCCACCGATCCGAATCCTCGTATTTCGCTCCACCTGATGTCGAATCTCCGAGTCGTCGCGCAAGCCGCCAAGATAGATTCCGCGAAGTACCTCGCTCGGTTTCACTTCGATATGGCGCAGAAGGCCGCAGCCGATCAATCCATCGCCCTCTTCGTTGACCAGCGTGGTCGGAGCGTTGCTTTCGATCGCGAGGTCGACCCATTCGAACACCTCATCGATAAGCGTCTGGCGCTGCTCGGCGACCACGGCCGGGTTGCGGCCGAGCGCGCGTACGATGTCGTCCATCTCTGTGTTCGGGAAGCGGCGACCGGCGAAGGCCCCGTGACCCATCTGAGCGTGCCCCTCGCACGACTGCATGAGGATGTTCTCCATTGCCTGCTCGGTCGTGCGCAAGCGCATCGTGTAGAGCATGCGCTGGAAGTCCTCGCGGATGAGATCGAACGGGGAGATATGGGGGCGTCTCTGGTTCTGGTGCCTCGATTTGCCGCCCTTCTTGTGGTTACGGCGGTGGTGCTTCTTCTTCCGGGCCATGCAAGAGCCTCCAAATGGTGAGCGCCAGGGATGTTTACCACAGTTCGGCGAGGTCGAAACATGGGCATGCTTATCATGCTATCTATGTGAGGCGTGGAGGGAGTTTAGGCGGGGTTGCGCACGGCGGGGCTGATTTTGACCGCGCAGACCTTGAACTCAGGAATCTTGGCGACCGGATCGAGGACGGCAATGGTAAGGCGATTGGCGGGGGCTTCCTTGAAGTGAAACGCGAGGAACACGGTCCCAGGGACTACGCGATCTGTGACGCGCGCGGCGATCTGGATCTCGCCGCGCCGAGAGGAGATCTTCACCATATCCCCATCTGCGATCCCAATCTTCGTGGCGTCGTCAGGGTTGATCTCGACAGCGCCGACTGATACCAGCTTGTCGAGCACTTCCGAGTGACGGGACATCGTTCCGGTGTGAAAGTGTTGGAGAATACGACCAGTAGACAACAGGAAAGGATACTCCTGGTCCGGTAGCTCCTTCGCCTCGATATACTCGACGACGTGGAATTTGCCGAAACCTCGGGCGAACTTCTCGGTATGAAGGATAGGAGTGCCA
>Ga0180433_10012297_pt1 | contig 10026 bp, 13 predicted proteins | sample SS_ome_8_FD_132980 | JGI IMG/M metagenome (GOLD analysis project Ga0180433, IMG submission 132980) | Hypersaline lake sediment archaeal communities from the Salton Sea, California, USA - SS_1_D_1 metaG | ecosystem: Environmental > Aquatic > Non-marine Saline and Alkaline > Hypersaline >...
GTCGGAGATATTATGCTGGATCGAGGAGTTGATTTTTATATCAATCAACAAAATGACTGGTCGTGGCCTTTTCGGAAGATATCTGATCATCTTTCGGGCGCTGATCTTGTCTTTGGCAACCTTGAAAGCATGATCTCTGACAAGGGAGTTAAAGTTGGTAGTGTTTATTCTTTCCGAGCTGATCCCAAAACAATAACCGGTCTCCAAGAATCCGGTTTTGATATTCTTTCAGTAGCCAATAATCACAGCTTTGATTATGGCCGAGCGGCTTTCGAAGACACTTTAGTTCGTTTAAAAAAAGCTGAGATAGAATATGTCGGCGGAGGGATGTCTCAGGCCGAAGCTCATAAACCTGTCATTAAAGATATTAACGGAACTTTGATCGGATTTATTGGATATACCAATATTGGATCTCCGTCCTGGCAAGCTCAAGATAATATACCGGGCATCGCTTGGATTTCTCCCGAATATCTTGACGTCTTATCCGAAGACATTACCAAAGCTCGCCAAGAATCAGATATTCTCATCGTTTCTTTTCATTTTGGAGAAGAATATGAAAAAACCCAGAATGAGCAACAAGAAATCATCGCTCGATCTGCCATTGAGCTCGGAGCTGATCTGGTTATCGGACATCATCCTCACGTTCTCCAGCCAATCGAAAGATATCAGGATGGCTGGATCGCTTACAGTCTTGGTAATTTCATTTTCGATCAAGCTTTTTCAGAGGAAACAATGCATGCTGCCATTTTGGAAGTAAAGATTGCAGACAAAGAAATAACTCAAGTGATCATGGTCTCAACCACTTTGACTGAGAAATATCAGGTTTATTTATCTGATGATCAATTCTGATTTAAAGAAGAATCAATCGTAGCGGTTGAAGATGTTTTTTGGTCATTTCTGGACCAAGCCGTCATACCAAGAAAAACGTAAAAAACAACCATGCCCAAGCCGGAAATCAAGAGAGTTAAGGCCCACCAACCAGGGCGATTCATTCTCTCGAATATTTTCCAATGCCAAATGAAAACATAAACCGATAAAGCTACGATGGCGAATATGCCTAAAATCGGAACAATCATCACCGGAATTAAAAGAATCGGCCACCAATGCATTCGAGCCATCTTGCTAATAAGATACAGATTAGCGATTGGAATCCAGGCCAACCAAGCCGGACGAGTGCCTGTTTTCTTGGCAATTGCCATATAGGCCAATGAAGTATAAATATAGACCGAAAGAATTGTAAGAACTAATACCGGCAACAATATTATGAAAATCATGGCAAAAATATTGGCCAAATCTTCTTTGGCCGAATCAAGATCTGTAGTTGCTGCCCCAAAAGGATATCCTTCCCATTCTTCAAAAAGCTCATCATAGCCATCCTTTCCAATAACTTCAATTTCTAGACTATTATTTTGATCATCGGAAATATTGATTATCTCGTTGCCGGAATAATCAGGGGATATCTCATCAGCCTTGATTGATGAAATCGGCAAAATGAGACTTGCTAAAAATATGACTGAAAGAATAACGGCCGTTATTTTTTTCATTATTTTTCAATATTAATTATATCTATAAGATAGCATAATTGACTCCTTCTTCAATAATTCTCAGTTTATGAACTCCCAAATTGCCAATTGACAAATATCCCTATTGACATTTTTGACGACCTATTCTAAAATAAAACATACCACCACCCGGAGAAGGAGGGGGTCGCCACGAGTGATCCTATCCCGGTGGTCGGGAAGGATCTTTTGCCCATTCGGGCAATGATGAACGACGAGGAAGCCAATGCGGCCCCCTCCTCCACTCTATGTTTCGAGCTCTCGCGGTGCGAGGGCTTTTTCTTTTAAAAAACAAAAAAGAACGGAATTGCACACCTTCCGTTCTTATTGATTTCAGACTTAGTAACGACGCTCGTCTCGAGGTTTAGGCGGACGTGCTTCGCTCACTGCGATGTTTCGACCTCCCAACTGATGGCCTTCGAGTTCGGCAATTGCCTTATCGGCATCTTCTGCATTGCGGTAAGTTACGAAACCGAAACCTTTTGAGCGACCGGAATGATCAGTAATGATGATGGCCTCCTCTATTTCACCCAATCCGGCGAAAAGAGACTTAAGCTCCTCTTCACTCGTATTCCAATCAAGGTTTCCGACAAAAAGCTTTTTTGACATAAATTAAATAACTAATAGAACATTTGTAGGCCTCGTGTTCTCGATACATCGTAGAATCAACTGTGCGCATCTCTTCTACTTTCTACGAAAAACGAAGTTACCCGATCATTATGCCTTATCGTTCTACAAAGTCAAGAGAAAGATATTCGATCAGTCAAGAATTATTTCCCGAAGCGAGCCGAGATGGCATCGATAAGTTCAGTTGGGTTATCGACAACCGACCAACATTTCTTCGAAAGCATCTCTGGTTGATGCAAGCCCCAGCCAACTCCAATCGATGGAATTTTTAATTGTCCCGCCTCATGCACATCACCAAGGGTATCAGTAACAAAAACACAGTCATCAGCTTTGGCACCGTATTCATTTAAAATCATTTCGATCTTTATTTTCTTTTTCAAATGAATTTCATTCCCCATGATTTTAATAAAATAATCCGTTAGACAATAGCGATCTAAGAATTTCTGAATAATATCAGTCAAAGAAGAAGAAACGACCGTTAAATTATAATCCTGAGCCAATGCTTCAATCGTCTTATCCATGCCGGCGAATAATTGAATATTATCTTCAGCCCTATTTCTGTATTCTTTAAAAAAAGACTCTCCCAGATCTTTTTTTGACTTATCTAGACTTTGTTTTTTAGCCCAATCATTAATATTCCCATTGGCCGCTAAACGAAACTCATCAATTGTTAAACCTGGCAATAATTTTTGATTAATTTCAAAAGCAGCCGAAATTGAATCAGCAATGACGCCATCGAAATCAAAAAGAATAAAATGTTGCTTATTCATAAAATAGAAACTACGGACATGATAAACGGACATGTCCGATGTCCGATTATCTAAAAAACAAAACCTCTCTTCAAAAAATTTAAAACGCTATAAATATTTCAAAAGGAGACCGATTCGGAATAAAGTTGAAGATGATTCATGTCTGAGGCGCTCAAGCTGTCGGTCATCGATATGGCTTCCTCTATTAGATCGCTTGATATCTCTACCTCCTGACCAATTTCAAGCCATCTGTTTGCCCCTTCTTTTTCCAGAGGAATTCTCTTTTGGACATAATCTTCAATATAAACTTTCTGAGCGTCTGAAATACTTTGGCCAGTCTCTTCGGCATAAGAAGCCAATGCTCTCCTTGCCAAATGAGTCAACCCATCTCCTTTTTCGGCTTTTTCAGTATAAATCTTAGAAGAAATCCCTATTACTAAAGGGTCGTCTTCTTCGGCCGCCGTACTGGCCGCCTGTTTATTCTCTTGGAATAAAGTCATCTGGAGTTCTTCCGCTTTTTCAGACATTGTTTGAGTCCAACCGCTAAAATCATAATTCCGGGCTAAAATCATGCCACCAATAACAAAAAGAGCGATTATTAAAACGATAATTACAAAAACAGAAATCTGATCAATGTTCAGTTTGTTTTTTAAAGTATTGATATTAATTTTCATAATTTAAATGAATAAGCCCATGAATTCATTTTCGATAAAGCTTTAAGGCCGTTCTAATGCTCACCAATACGAATATGATGGCATACCAGTACCAATCAAGCGTCACAATCGGCATCCACAACTTGACAACCATCAAGGCAAAAACAAAGACGCCAATTTTAATTAAGGTAATATCAAGCCAATCAAACTTTTTGATTTTATTATTGGCCCAGCTTATAAAATTCATAATATTTTATTTTAAATTAAAAGAACAAAACTCTTTTAGCTTTTTTACCAATTGATCTTTCTAATTATATGAAATATGAAGTCAAGAGTCAACAAAATAAAGAGGGGCAGCCCATCGAGCTGCCCCCACCGAGGGTCTCCGTGCTTACGCACGATTCGTGTGTCCGTTTCAGCCGCCGTGAGGCTTAGGTGGACTCCATCTCCGTCGCCGCGTTGAGTTCGATCGTCGCAAAACCGAGTTGCTTTTTCATGACTACGGTCCTCCTTGCACCACGCCTGGGTGCAATTGCCCTTTCTTCTCTACGCGTGCCTCGAAGAAGCCAGACTGATCACAGGGCCGTGACTCAGCTCTGATCTTCGCAGAAGCACACCGCTTGGATCAAACTCACAACCATCACTCTCTTCATGATTACAGCCCTCCTTGAGATGGCTACTGGCCCTAGATTTCCGAGATTTACTCGTCGATCATAAGGGCTCTGACCTTGTTCTCGTTTGCCTTTGCTGTGAAAGCTTGGCTAAACGACCTCCTTTCTCTGAAGAGCTTGTGCTCTTCGGATTCTGTTAAATAATAACCAAAAAAATCACCGCTTGTCAAGCATTTAAAAACAAAAATCGCTCAAGAGAACTTGAGCGATTTAATTAAAAACTCTTGCCAGCTAATCAACAATCAAGACGCGTTTTCTTTTGTTTCTTTTTTGATAATTCGCCAATGATACAAATAAAGCGGCAGACCTATCAAAATCATGGCTAGGCTCATCGAAGCTTCTCGGTGTCGCCGGGATGAAACCAGATCAATCTGATTGGCTTTCTCCTGCCATAATTTATAATCAGCCAACCATCCTTTGATTAAAACTATCTCTTCGTCTGTCAAACGTTCATCCTCTGATGATTCTTCTAGCCTGGGCAAAGAATAAGGAGCATAAGAAGGATAAGAATAAGAAATTCTTTGTTCTTCTTCGGCTCGAGTAAAGACAAAAGCCTTAAGGCCCATATCGATAAATCTGACGCCACCGATAATTATCAAAACCAGGCCAAGCAAAGCAAAAATATAAAGGTAAATTGTTCTTATAAGTGGATAATGATTCATTGTTTTATCTTAATTAATTTTGAATTATTCTGTCGCCATCGGAATTGATCCACATTTATCCTCCGATTCTTCTATAAACAAAAATATGTCATCTATTCTTGGCTCGATAGCCGTTAAATTTTCCCCGTTTTTTAATTTAATGCCAACTGATCGGTTGTGAGTTTGCCAAGCGCTCTCAGCTTCACAACTGGCAATCGCCTGTTTTATCAATTCCCATTGAGTGATATTGGTTAAGGCAAGATTTTCTGTTTTGGCAATAATATTCTGTCGGTCAAAATCAAAAATGATTGACCAAAGATTTTCGGGGAAAATATTTTTAATATCTTTTGAATAATTAATCCCATCTCTCGGAACCTCATAAGTGAAACGGCTTAGATCATAAAAAGAAAGTTCGTTCGGATAATCTATTTTCACCGGACCAGAAAGCCCGCTCAAAGTTTCTAGATTTCCATCACTAACAAGATATTCCCCGCAATAAACCCAAAGATAAAACGGGAATAATTCATTCTTTGAATCTAATTTTTCAATCGAGCAGAAATTATGACTATTATTGTTAGTTTTCCAACTAAAATGATTTTGAGTCAACAAATAATCAACGATCGCCTGTTCGACATAGCTATTCCCGAAGATTGTCTCAATCGAAGGACACTCTGAGAATTCACAATCCGGGCCAACGCGTCCAACATAAGAACCATCGGGGCACAATTTAGCATCTGCCGAGCAAGCTATTTCTTGATTTTTTGAATGAGAATAATAAACAAGCCAAGACAAACCGACCAACAAGATTAAGGCAGAAATAATGATTATAATCTTGCGATGTCGAGAAAAATGCTCAAAGATCATTTTAATAAGAATAAAGGATACTCTCTTACAGAATCAAATTGTTTATTGATTCAATCTAAGTGCCTCTAGAACCGGCAAATTGGCCTCTGTCGGAATATAGATGGTCGTTTTGTCGTTGAAAACATTTTGCCTCACCCATAGATATTGAATGTATTCGCTGGTTAAAGCACCACCTTCAATCGCAATGGCTTCGGCCATCCCTTTAGCCCTTTCAACTTCTGCCTGAGCATTAAGCTTTTCAGCCTCCAAATTAGCCAAAGCTTCTTCAATCTGAACCTTTTTAGACCATTCTGCTTCTCTTAAAAGAGCCTTTCCGGCTAATTCTTTCTGCCAAACTCGATATTGGGGCAGAATATACATCAAGGCCGCTATAAATAATAAAACCAACGCTCCGATAATAACAATCGTAACAATATTCTTTTTATCTTTAGGATCGTAAGGAATATTCATTTTTTATTTATTTTAATTTTCCTAAACAATTTAATTCTAGATCATTGAGAGAATAAACACAACCAATCTAAAGATAAGAAGAAGGGGGGGGCAGATCTCATCATAAAGACCCACCCCCTTGAATTGAGTACTCAGAACAGCACTCGTCCCCACACGCGCGCCCAGAAGATGCGCCAGCGACTGAAGACGGGCTTTCCATTCGCCCATCGATAGTAGTTGCAGCACTTTGGGCAGTAGCCGGCATTTGGCCTCCCCAAAAAATCTGGGGATTCGGCCATTAACTCAACTTCTGGATGTTTCGGACAATGAGTTATCATTGGCTACCTCCTTATGAATACATTAGACCATTTATTATTATTTTGTCAAACTAAAATGCGGCTATGAAATTTACAAATTTCATTTCGAATAAAGCTCAATTAGTATTATTTAATCAATCGATTCCAGTGATAAAACCTGAAATCCTTTTTCTTCTATATCTGATTTTGGCCAAAAACATTCATTAATATCAAACTTATTAACACAAGTTATCTTTCTTTTCACCGATCGTCCGGTGTAAGAATGTTTCTCAGGATCCCACTCTTCTAAAATCAAAACATCACCTTCCTGGGCTTCAAAATCGTTAAGCCTTAATTCATATTTCTTCTTCCCGGAAAGAATATCTTTAAAATATTCCGGCCAGACTTTTTTCTTTATTTCCATGGCTTAGAACCAATTGAATAATTTGGCAATAAAAAAGACGTAAAGAGAAAGATAAAGAGCTCCTTCCCACATATGAATTCTCTGTGAGATGCCAGAGATAACAAACAATAAAGTGGCCGCAGCCATTATTGGTATTCCAATCATCAATGTTTGAGTATCAACAATCAAAGTACGAAATAGACCCGGTAAACCAATTACCACCAGAAGATTAAAAACATTCGAACCGAATATATTGCCCAAAGCCACCTCCGGTTTATTTTTAAAAGCTGCTTTGATTGAAACCAGTAACTCTGGCAAAGAAGTTCCGACCGCCACAGCAGTAATGGCAATTACTCCTGTTCCAATGTTTAGAATTGTCGACAGAGCAACCAAGGCATCTATCAGATATTTGGCTCCCAACACTAAGCCAAAAATACCAATTATCAGAAACAAAATATCTTTTGCTTTTATTTTGAGAGAAATCCCTTTCTGCTGTTTTCCATCAAGAGAAATATTTCTCCGATCTTGACGAGATGGTAAAACTTGTTGAGTTTTGTTTGACTCTTCGAGGTTCTGGTCTCGATGCATAACCGTATAAAGAAGGTAGATAACATAAGTAGCAATCAACAACATGGCTTCACCTAAAGTAACCACGCCGTCACAAACACAACCTAAAAATAAAACCGTACTAATGGCTAATAGCGGCAAATCTAAATCAATTAAGCTTTTAGAAACCATCAATTTCCGGGCAACAAGAGCCGATATTCCAACCACCAAAAGAATATTAGCGATATTTGATCCAACTGCGTTTGCTGCGGCAACTTCAGTTACCCCCTTAAAGGTAGCAATCAAAGAAGTAACTACTTCTGGGAAAGACGTTCCAATTCCCACAATGGTGACACCTATTAAAAATGGAGAAAGACCCATGGCTAAACCGATTTTCTCAGCGCTTTCGATAAGCCAATCAGCCCCCTTAACTAATACCACTAAAGAAACAATGAAGACAATTATCCAAAAAATAAGCATATAAAATGTTATTAATTATTTTTTACGCCTTTTAATATTTCAATAACAGCTAAAATGGTCCCCACGCCCAACAGACTATAGCTGATTAACTTATCTTCGCTGAAAGCAAAACTCATAACAATAAAGATGAAAGCTAGAATAGTTGGAGGTGAAATTTTTTTCCTGGGTTTTTTCGATCTTGAAACAACAATCATGGCAATTATGGCCAAAGAAATGATTGCTATCAAAATATAGGATTGTGGTAGGTCCATAATAATATTTTAAATAATACATTCATTCCTTGAGATTTCTGATAAAAAAATACTTCCAACCGATCCTTTTATAATTATATCACAATGAGCTTTGATCTTTTGGCAACGCCTAATGATGAATTTCTGTCGGCGGCAGAAAGCCTTCAAAAATAACATTGTCAGCCAGAGCTAAGGCCTTGTCCATCTCCCGATGACTATTGACAGTCCAGGCAACCAAAGGAAGTTTATTTTCCCTTTCCCCGAGAAGAAATTGAAATTTATAATTATAGGTTATAAAATCAACGCCTTCTTCCAAGCTCCTCATATTAAACTTTGCTTTAAATAATTTCAGGATATTTACCGTTCGACCCAAGATAAAATCAGGTTTATTTTTTTGAAACCATCGAATCGTCTCCTCATCAGAAGCTTGAATGGCAAAATCTCCTTTATAAAAACTAAGAAGAGAGGCTATCGTTGATTTCCCCTCTCCTCTTTTTATATCAATTAAAATTGGGGTTTTCCCATTTATCAAACTCAAAACATCTTTCAAAAGAGGAATCTTTTGATTTGTGCCAAGCAAGAATAATTTTTCTAATTCGTGATAATTCTTTCTCTCGACCAAACCTCTCTTTCCCGTTAAACGAAATAAGTTTTTATCGTGAAAAACTATCGGCCGTCCATCAGCCGAAAGACGAACATCCAGTTCTACGGCGTATCCGTGTTCGATAGCCGCCATGAAAGCCAATAAGCTATTCTCGGAAATCTCTGGGTCCAAATGAAGTCCCCGATGAGCAATTGTCCTTTTTCCAAGCCAATTCATTTAGTTGGATTAATCGCACCCCCTTGGCGAATCATTTAATTTCCGGACGAATTTTCACTCGAAACCAATTCCATGCGAACAACATCCCAATAATAATCGCCGGACCAGATATGCCAATATACCAACTCCAATGTCGATCAAGCCCCACCAAGAGAATATAGAAAAGCCCTGAGCCAAGAAAGCTGATTGCTCCGACTAAATCATATTTCCAAGCGACCAAAGTGATCCCCAACAAAACAAAAGAAGGGATCAGATGCATCAACAAAGGCAAGACGATATCCCAGCCATTGTATTCCGAAAAAACATCGAATGAAAATAAGGATAAAAAGAGGATAAATAGTATGCTTAAAATTCTTGGAAGCCAATAGATGATTCTCATAATAATTTAATAAATTATTAATATTTTTATATATTCATTATCTCAGAAAACTTGCCCGAAATAAACAAGTTATTTCATATATTTTAAATTTAATTTTTTAGCCAACTGTCTTTATTTTAGATTATAAAAAGCGATGCCGATTTATATCGGCATCGCTTTAGACATTATCTAATCTTCCTCTACTTAGTTCAATTAGGGCAATCCTCAGAACAAATTTCAGCTGTTTCTAGACAGGGGCAAACATCTTCTTCACAGGCAGCTTCTTGACAAATTCCATCTCCACACAAGTCGCGACAAAAAATCATACTTGCTTCACATCCGCCCTGGAAGAACGCCCATTCATCACACTCAGAACCATCATCAAAAAGACAAAATCCTTTTTGGGCCCCATCAGCCAAAGTTCTAATATCAAGCTCCCCGCCCTGTTCAATACAGTAGGTTGAAGCCGGATTAGCCAATTGAGCGTTTTCTTGATCAACAACCAAGCAATTTTCAAAAACAGCTTCACCGTTTTCCGTAAACGAAACAACATCTTCTCCCTTGGTCCAGAACTCAACATTCTCATCTTCGCTTAAATATCGAGCACCGCTTGCTGAAATAGCTTGGTAAACCGTAATTTCTCGATCATCACTTAAAAGCAATTCAGCATAAGAAGCTTTTTCCGGGTGATTATAATAGA
>Ga0180433_10012298_pt1 | contig 10025 bp, 12 predicted proteins | sample SS_ome_8_FD_132980 | JGI IMG/M metagenome (GOLD analysis project Ga0180433, IMG submission 132980) | Hypersaline lake sediment archaeal communities from the Salton Sea, California, USA - SS_1_D_1 metaG | ecosystem: Environmental > Aquatic > Non-marine Saline and Alkaline > Hypersaline >...
CAACCGCCTCGCCAAACCCTGCCAGAAACCCCGCCAACGCGCTTCGGGCAATATGGATGCCCATCTTGGCGACGACCTTGCCCGCAAGCCCCACCTTGCCGTCCTCGTCAACGACAAAGCCCTTGACCTTCTGATCGATCACGGCATCGCCGTTCTTTGCCACGCAAGAGATGGTCAACACCCGGATATGAACCCGTTCGTCTGCCAGATTCCCGGTCGCTTCGGCAATCGCAAAGCATCCTTTCAGGTCCGCCTTGACCTTGTTCGGCAACACCGCCAGGTCTTTGATCCTCAACAGCACGGGCAAAGGATTGCTTTTCGCCGCCAACGTGGTGGGAGCGGCTACGCCCGAAAGCAAGGTCGCCTCCATAAAAGAAGGGGGTAAATAGATCTTTTGTTTTTTTTTATCGGGTGTCTTCTTAAGGTCCCCTGGCTTTTCTTCGTTCTTGATGATGTTGATGCCGCCCACCAGTTGAACCGTTTCCTTTTCGGGAACGGGAACCGGAGCTGCCGGGGGGGATGCGATAGGCATGGGCAGGCTTGGACTCTACAGGTTGTTCGCCCGGTTCCTGGGATGTCTTTTTGTCTTTTCCAGGTTCAGGCGGTGTGGTTTCCAGGGGTTCTATCACCTGAACCAAAGGAGACATTAAATGATCCGTGGGCGGAGGGTAGGAAGATTTCTTTCTCAGCTCATCGATTTGTTTGGATAGCTTTTGAAGCTCCTTTTGCTGTTGTTCGACGATGTCGATCGTTCGAGTATAAAGGCTCTTTTCGATCATGCCGGAATCTATGTCAATCTCGTGTTCGTCGGAGACCTTTGGACGCTTGACCTCTCTTGAGCCATACTTGACCTTGTAGCCAACCAAGGCCAGCAAGACGATGGCTGTCACCACGCCGACCATGATGGTCCTTCGCTTCTGGTCAGGGGCCAATCGTTGCCAGAAACCCCTTATACCCCCGGACGGCTGAGCGTCAGTGCCCGCATGATCGGCCTTGTTGGATGCCTGGTCGCCAGGCTTCATCCCAAAGAACATAGATGAGATCTCCTATCTATCAGTAGGTGTGCGCTCAAGGATAAACAGCCTTCGGGGCGATTTTGCCCGCAACGTGTGGGTTTCCAGTGCGACAGCCACGGGGTTCTCAGTAAGCTCGGCCACCAGGAAGCTCTTTTCAGCCAACTGGATTGAATCCTGCTCAAAAGACTCCTTGAGCGAGAGGATATACTCCTTGAGGCGGATTCCCTCGCCGTCAGCTATGACCACCCGGTTTAAGACCACATCGATGTCTTTAAAGACCGGGACCGGCTGATTCACTCTCTTAACCGTGAAGCTGTCGGGAATGTCGTCTGTATAGACCTTTTGAGTAACCATGATGACCTTCTTCTCAAATGGGATGCCTGCAAATAACGAAAGGTTTTTCTTGACCCTCTGTGCGTTACTGACAAGCTGGATGTGCTGCGCCGGGATCTTTTGCGGTGTACCGATCAAGGTGAAGATTTGATTGTCTTCACAAATCACATAGAATTCGACCGGATCCAGCCTGTATTTTTCCTTTCCTGTTATGGTCTCCTTAGCGACAAGGAACTTGACAAAGGCGTTGGGTCCCTCGATTTTTACAGATACGCCCTTTTCCGAGGAATAAACCACGTCCTTTACCAGGGCCCCGTCAGGGCATGTCATGCGGTTGATATCCCTGTTGCTCAGTGTGACTTTGGTGGGCACTTCCTGCATGACACGAACCGAGGTGTTTGCGAGTGTATAGGGCGCACGAGTTCCGGGTGGCTCTTGGGCCTTTGAGTCGCTGATCGGAAATAGCGGTAATATCAGGGCGCTACTTAGAAGGAATTTCTTTAATCCCTTCAAGAAAGAACCTTCCCTGTATGATCTCGTATTTGATTTCATAGGTCTTTGTCCCTTCGTCAACAAGCGAATGCTGGGCGTACTGCCTTTGTATGCCCAGGACCTCGATCCTTTCTTCGTTGCGATATATCTTGATGCGTTCAGGATAAAAGATATTCGAGATATTCAGCTTTCTTACGGTTTCCTTGAGTGTCGTAAGCTTCTTGTGGAGCTGCTGGTAGAACTCAGGCGAGGCGAACTTCAAACAATCATCGGCCTGGTCGTTAAAGGAAGTGGGGGAATAGTTCAGAAGCAACCCGAGCGTATACCTGACAAAGAGTTTTATGTAGTCGTCGTTCACATCGTTTCCGCTTATCACGATCCTTTTGTCCACAACCGGGGGAAGGATCACCACCTTTTGCTGGTTTACCGCATGCATGGACATGAATATTGAAATAACCGAACTGAGTCCCATCACGACCACAACGAACTTTAAGAGCCTGTTCTCCGCCCACACGTTTGATGTCTTGTTTTGATAGATTTCTAATTGCATCGGTCACTCGCAAAAGGATTTTTCAAAGGTGGATGGATAATGCTTGGGTGTTTTGAGCCCCAGGAAATAGAGCGAATGTTTGATAAACGACTTCGGATAGTTCTTTTTAAGCCTCAGATAGAAGTACGGCCCGAGAAAGAGCAGTAACCAGGACCAGCCTCCAAACAGCGATGAGACGATGAAGCATATCAGTAAGGTTGCCACCTCGTCGGTTTCAAACCAAAGGATTTGAAGAGGGGATGCCAAATATTGAGGAAAGTAGTTATCGGTATCCTGCATCAGAGTTTTGTCCTTCCCAAGAGGGGGAAATTGCCCGGCTCGGGCCAATATTGCAACGGGGCGAAAACCGAGTTTCTACATGTATAATAGACGGGCAGGTAAATCGGATCATCAGGCAGGCTGTCGGAAAACGTCCATCTGCGGCGTTATCCTTATTTTTCGTCACTGCGGCGTACCGCCAAGTACGCCTCATTCCTCAGAACCTCGGATGCCTTGCATCCGAACATTTTCCCACAGCCTCCCAAAATGGGATTCTCTGACAGGCTCGTGGTTGGTCAGTGGTGTAAGGTTACTTGCGGCTGCGATGGCGTTCATACAGCCTGGCCAGATTGGCAAGGGCGTTCTTTTTCCTTCTCATGGTCCCCACCCGTGTAATCAGGACGACGTATACGACATAGCCGACAATGATGAGAGTGATGGCGATATCTACAATCACTTCTGGAGCGAGTCCTCAAAATACGTTCACATGCGGGTATTCGATCTGAAAATAGGGCGGTTTTACATAGAGCGCTTTTCCTCTGTACTGGCCCTGGTATGAAAAAAGGAAAAACTCGCGCTCCTGCAGGTTGAGTATATGCTCCGGAAGAATGGCATTCTCCTTGACTTCCCTTATGGTAATGGCCCCCCCGAGAGAGAGCAGGGGGCTGAACCTCTTTTGCTCGCCTGAATAGTGAGCCACGTATTCTGCCGTGGTAGGATCATTCACCCTCATAAAGACCTTGGTATTGGTGTTATCGAGGATTTTTTTGGCAAAAGGGCGGCCTATTTCGGCTTCCAGGTCTGAAATGGACTGGGTGAAGGCATGCACCCATGCGCCGGCTCCGCCTGCCTTATTGAAAAGTTCGTCAATGCCTATGTACATCAGGTTGCTGGCCTCATCGAGATAGATGGCAAGCGGTGGGCTCACACTTCTACCGGAAGCGTAACGCCTGCCGATAAAGCTCTGAATCATGGAAATGAGCACCCTTGCGACGATATGGGCAGTTTTGCGGGTGAGGAGGCTTCCCGTCTGTACAATGAGTATCACACGCCTGTTCTGTTCGAGTCTTTGAATGAACTGGTTACTTTGAGCCCTGCCGATGATTTTGCCCACGTTTCCCGTGGCAAGAGATGTAAGAGTGGTGCGCAGGGATGATGAAATCTTTGCGAAGTAGTCTTTGGGCGAATCGAGTATTTGCGCAAGGCTGGCCAGGATGTCGGCTTTTTCAGGTGATTCCGGCATGGATTCCAGCTCGGCTTTGAGATCTTCCAGGCAAGCATGAGAGGCTCGCTGCTTGATGTCGTTGAGATTTATCCAGCACTTCTCGTTTCTCACCCTGGCAAACAGCAGTAGGGCAAGGACGATGATGAGTGTTGTTTCGTAAGCTATGTTTACGAAAAACTCTTCTTTCGCCTTTATGCCGGATACGACGTGCGATACCAGCTCTTCGGGCATAAAATAGTATGCCAGGGGATCAATAGAAGCGGAATATTCAGGAAATATGGGCGTGACAAGGCAAAGCTCATGCTGTCTGTTTTCCTCAAAGGCTACCTGGACTACACTGGAGAGCAGGTCAATATCCCCCTTGGGATCAAAAAGGGTCACCGAGTAGCCTTTGCGGATGTCCTGGGCGATCATGAGCTCGATCAGCTTGGTTTTTCCGATTCTCGTGCTACCAAAGCAAAACAGGTGTCCCTTTCTATTGGCGTCAGGAAGCCAGATGTTCTTTGCCGCCTGCGGTTTGCCCAGGTGGTAACCCTTTCCGAGCAATGTACTTTGTGCCTTTATTTTAAGCGATCCCACGACGCCTCGTCTCTCTTTGCCTTAATCTTGCGCATCAAAGACACTCCCCATACAGTGACAAAGGGCAGCGCCACGGCCATGGTGAAGATGGCGACTGTTTCGTAGGCCATATGGATCAAATGAGGCTTTGTGTTCAGAACGATTCTGTATATTTCATAAGCCAGGGAGTGATGTTTGAATGAGAGCCATTTTGCCATCGACCAGGCGGATTTTTGAGTAATGATGGTCGAAAGCGCTGTGAGTCCGGCAAAAATGAGGCCGCCCTTGACCATGAGGGAGACCAACCTGCCGAACAAGAAGGCGTCTATGGACTTTCTGGTGAGGATTCCGATGCGAAACCTGGAAAGGTAGCAGCACAAGGCGGCCGTTAGAAGAATGGGAAAACAGCTCAAGGTTCGTAGGAAAAGTTTCGACCGGGCTAAAGGGAAGTAGTCTGCAACGGTTGTCATGAGTTTTGCGTCAGATAGAACCGGCAGGGTAAGGGAAGCAAGCAGAGCAAAGGTCAAGCCTTCGACAAAGCCGGAGCCAAAACCTGTGTTGAAAAAATTCATCTTGCCCTGGATGGTCAGGAACTCGTCAGGGATCTCCTGACCCGATTTTTCTATCACGAAGAACTGTTGTATCTGTGAAATGGCTGACAGCAGCGTTGGAAATTTTCTTCGGGTAGTGTCTCCCAGGCCAACGGGTATGATCACGTCCTGTGAGGGATCAAAGGCATTGGTTGATGATTTGGTCATAACGGGTCCTGCCTGTCAGATATTTTCTGGGTGGCGGCTAATCATCGGAAAAATGCGTGAAACTGATAGAGGACCCATTCCCAATAGTTTGCCAGCATCATCTTGATGAAGGGAATGAGCATGGTTACGAAGATGGTCAATATCCCTATGGCTATGTTTCGCTCAATAATCGCATAAGCGATTCCGGCAAAGAAGATCGCAGAGCTGATAAAAATGACAGTGGAGAAGCCCGGATAGTATTGTTTCAAGAAAGGCGTAAAAAAGAGTGCTCCCATGACCGCAGTGCCGAAAAGAACGACTAGGGAGATGGATATGATCTTTCTGAATATCACTGTAAGTTTCCAAACGTTTTGATGAAATGATTGATTTTGCCGAGATAGGTGAGAGCTTCACGCCTTCTGGCAGGATTTATTTCTGGTAGGGACTTTCCGGTATGATAGCAAACCAGTGCATCCGGATTATAGCCATACCTGCTGATGCACTGTTTCAATATCCACGCTCCAACCATCGTGCAATAACAAGGATCGGTGAGATATTGCCAGCGCTCTTTCAGGTGCTTTTTCCAGTACGAGTTCACCTGCATATGGCAATAATCAACCGAACCGTTCTTATTATGATTGACTGCCTGTGGCTGCATGTTGCTCTCAACCTGGGCTATCGCTTTGAGAAGGTGGGGGGATATTCCGTAGCGTTGGCCGGCTTCATAAAAGCAGAAGGCCTGGGCAGATCGGCTGGGAAAGAGCACGATCACACAAACGGCGGACAGTCTTAGAGCTATTTGTTTAATGCGAAGGGATTCCTTTGGAGGCATCATGAATGCTCTTTTCTAATCAAAGTCTCCCTTCAGCTTGTGAAGGACGTTTTTAACGTTATCCCGACGGTGTTTGGGCGTGATGTTTTGCCCGTCGTGTTTTCTGTATTGCAACTGCTTCACCAGGGTTCTGCCTGCCTCTGTTTCTATGTATGTGATCAGAGCGGATTCAACGACCAAAGAACGATAACCTCGTGGAAGGCTGTTGATGAATTGAATGATATCCGGATTATGCAGATGGAAGATCATTCTCTTCGAGTTGGACGACAAGGTTTAAGCCTCTGTCAAATGTCCGCCTTAGGATGTGCACCTAATGCAAACTTCAAAAAGCCCCATGCGTTGCTGTATTCGGACCCGTCAGGCACGAGTACAAACCGTTCCGGATATTTACGGCGCAGATCGTGCACGTAATAGGCTCCGCCTCCGGCTATGATAAGCCTGTCCGCTCTCTTGATAAACGCGTCCCATCCAGAGTGGACCTCCCGGCTGAGCCAGTCGGAGTATGCCTCTGTGGTTTTTCTGATATATGTCGATAGATCCCTGGATGCGCCATACAGCGATATCCGGCCCTTCTGAAGTGCGTCTTTTACGACCTGCTCGCACAGATTGAAATTGAGCTCCTTTTGCAGATATGTCTTGAGATCTTGGCATATGCGGCATATCCCGGCATTTTCGAGCATACCGGACCATTCCCTGTTTGGCCTGCCTTCTATGACCGCCAGCACATCCACGGTATTAAAGCCGATGTCGAGGACAAGTACATTCTGGTTGACGCGCTCAATGAGCGGGCTTCCGTGTTCATCGAGCATGTAGTCGAACAATATGCCCTGGCCCTGGGCTCTGACCTCGATATGGTCGAACTCTACAGTGTCCCCTGACACGTTGTAGGCGGAGAAACGCCTTTGAAGTTCATGCCTCTTGCCGTAATGCGCCAAAGGAATGCCCAGGCAGAGTCGTTTTTTGGCAGAAAGAAGGGCAGGGAGCCGGAGTGAAGCGGGTTGTAGAATACCCGCCATTGCCTTGTAAGCCAGCAAGGGAGAATATGTGAGGAGAAACTCGATACCTCTTGTGGCAAAGACATTCTGAGATTGGAGAGCCGTATTGCCCACCACGAAGGTGCGGCCATCAAACTCATATTCTTCTTGCTCAGCCAGGTCCCCGATGATGCCATCCTTTGCATATGCTATTGCTGTGGGGTATTTCAGGTGAGCGATCGTCTCGCGGCCTTCGTCATCCACTATGTTGGTAACGATCTTTACATCACCGAATCCCACGTCGAGTCCCATATTAACGTTCATGACGGTCTCCCTTTATGCAGCGTTCTCTTAGTCTTGCGAGGCTGCCAGGAGTTTTGTCAATGCGGTCAGATTAGCGCCTGACACGGACTGGCCATCATCGAGGATGAACGTAGGTACGCCGCTTATGCCGATTTGATGGATCAGCTTTTTTGCGTTTTCCATCAAAAGATCACCTTTTTCGCACTGGTAATCGTCGGTATTCGTCTTTCTCCAATTATCTTTTTGATACTCATCGAGGCTGAAGTTGCGACACACAGCCTCGATGCATTTTTTTTCGCCGTAAGGGCCGTGCACGGTGTAGAGAATGACGTTAATCTGGGCATTGTACTGATTCGCCAGCTCCTTTATTCGGGACTCCGTCTTATGACAATACGGACACAACGGGTCGGTAATCATGTACACGTTGTTTTTCTTGACCCTTGGTCTGTATATGAAGGCTACAACGCCGTTGAGTTCCGACTTCAGGGAAAGAAATACGGATTTCCGGATCCGGGTAGTTCTATCTTGGGAGATATTTTGGCCATCCTTGTACAAATGACCCAGAATCATGGAATGGCGAGAGACGTAACACGGCAAATATTGGCCACTCGGTGTTTTGAGTATCACTTCACATAACCCAAGGTCCTTGATTGGCTCTTTGGATACAATAGAAGCCCCCGAGAGAGAGTCCCCCTTGAGAATGTTTGAAATTGCCGGCACATCGATTTCCGAGCACGGGTCCCCAGAAAAACACGGTGGGACCGTAAAGATCGATAGAACAATGAAAGCCATCATTGCCGGGACCGCGCGAGAGAATCGGTGCCCGGGGCATCCTTTATTCCGTAGTTTCATGGCAGAGTTCCTCCTTTGTTATGCGTCTGATGTCATGCGCCGGCAGCACGTAAATTGGACCTCAAGTGGCACCGCGATGCACCTTAAGTGACACTGATGGATGCCTTGGATACACTCTCAGGACAGTCTCGGGTCGCATCCAGGTCACTTTGAGATCACCTTCTTACATCTCTCTGGTCTTATAATAGGCACAGGCTGAAATGCCGGCGGTTTCAGGGGAGCATTATTATTTGTGTAGAAGATGCCCTCGGTATTTTCTGGCATTGGTGGATGCCGACGGCAGTGGTCTACCTCACAGCCAGAATGAGCGTGGAACAACGGAGCTTACGAGATCGCCCTCGTAACCGCCCCGAGAACGTACCGCGTGGTAACGGGCCACATTTTCAGCTTTTGGAAATCGTGGCGGCTAATGCGGCGAATTGCTCCGATTGTGGAGGCCAACCGGCGCACGCGATGCAAGAAAGGGAGTAAGAAAGCGGCGCACCATAGCTGTGTCTTACGAGTGCTATCTTTGGGCGGAAATGAAGAATCCGCCTGACGGTCCTGTGGCGGGCCAGATAGCAGGCTCGGGCACTGATGATGGCGGCTTTTGGCTTTTTTCGTTCAGGCGGGATGCCGGACGAACGAAACGAGAAGCTGCATAAACTGACCTTGATTGAAGCTGACGCGGGATGCGGACAGCAATCGAGGTTTTTTTGTTCTTGGACCGTCCAGGTGGGATACCGGACAAGTGCGACCGAGGCGCGATGCCCGGGCAGGGTACAGTAGCCGTCAGTTTGGCGGCGAAGCAAGAAACTGACGGCTACGGGTTCTAGGCGGCTGTCAGAAATCGTAACTTGCTAGATTGATATCAGAAAATGTTCGTCAGGCAGGACCAAGATAAAGCAAGGTGCCGAGCAGGAGTCAACCCAGCGAAAATCCAGCCAAAACAGCCATCAGCCAGACGATCCCAAAACACAAATTGACAAGGCACCAAAGCTTGTCGTGACCTCCTTTTTTCCACGCTTCGGCGTGTTCACATATAGCGAATTATGGATCCGCGTCATCCTGTTCGTGCTGTCCTCAGGCAGTGCCGGGACGCTATCTCAGGTAGCGAGCGGGTCAATCGCATTGACCCTTGAGATCGAGGACCAGGTGCCTCAATTCGCGTGAGCAGGGAGGTGTTTCCCATGACAAGAACAGACCCGCTCGTCACAGGGGCGATCAGAGCCATCAAAGCAGCCAAAAACGGGTCGGCAAAGACCCAGCACAACCATATCCAGGAGGCTAAACGCTTCACAGAAACGTTGCGCCAGCTTGGCTACGGGGTGCAACAATGGAAGAACCTTTCCAACAAGCATGTGGGGGCCGTAGTGAACGAATGGAAGAACGCAGGGTTGGCAACCGGCACCATAAAGGAATATCTCTCCGGGGTCCGAGCTGTCGCCCGTTTTTTCAAAAACCTGCGTATAGCAGAAAAGAATTCGGCTTTCGGGATTGAAAACAGAGTATACGTCTCAAACAAGAACAAATCGGTTCCGGAGGCGGTGTATGGGCATGTTGTCGCCCAACTGAAGGCCAGTGCGAATATCAACGACAACCGGATAGCTGCCCAGTTACAGCTTCAGCGGGAGCTGGGGTTGAGAAAGGAGGAAGCCTCCAAGTTCCAGCCGGCACGTGCCGTGATGCGGGACGGAAGGGTGTTCATTCAGCACGGAACAAAAGGGGGGCGCGAACGCATCATTCACCATGTCTCGGCAGAAGCAAAGGAAGCGATAGCCTATGCAAAATCGGTAGTCAGCGGGAGAAACACCATTCCAAACGACATGACGGAGCGGCAGTGGGAGGGCTATTTTTATAAGACTCTTCGTTTTCACGGGCTATCGCAGGATTCATGTGGTGCGTCATCCCACGGG
>Ga0180433_10012299_pt1 | contig 10025 bp, 11 predicted proteins | sample SS_ome_8_FD_132980 | JGI IMG/M metagenome (GOLD analysis project Ga0180433, IMG submission 132980) | Hypersaline lake sediment archaeal communities from the Salton Sea, California, USA - SS_1_D_1 metaG | ecosystem: Environmental > Aquatic > Non-marine Saline and Alkaline > Hypersaline >...
GCCCCTTGCCTCACTGGAGCAGCGTTCGCGGGCCAGGGCGGCCCGGACGCAACATCGAGGTCCAGGAGTTCCCGCACCCCCAGTGTAGCCTTTGTCTCCCATCAAGGCAACGCCGGCTTCCATAGGACGCCTGACAGCCGCCAAACTGATGCTGCCGGCCATATCACCAAATCCACTAACCGCTCGCCGGTTAGGGCTTGACATGGCTTATTGCATCTCCTTGTGCGTATCCCTGTACATGCAGAATAGCGCTTCGGAGAGGCCGTGCTTGTCCGGCGGGTCAGGACCTGACTATAATACGCAGAGGCTTACGGATCAGGCACCTCGGCGAGGGCCATGCACAGCCGAGGAGCCAATGAGGCCCCTTATTACCGGGAGCACCTGAGAGTGCCAGTCGTCGAAGTCAGCCACGTCGTCAAGACCTACGGTGGTCGCACCGTGGTGGATGACGTGTCTTTCGCCGTTGAGAGAGGCGAGGTCTTCGGCCTGATCGGCCCCAACGGCGCCGGCAAGACCACCACCATCCGGATGATGATGGACCTGGTCAGGCCCGACTCCGGCGAGGTGGCAATCCTCGGCAAACGCTGGAACGAGGCCGCCAAGAATCACGTGGGATACCTGCCCGAGGAGAGAGGCCTCTACACAAACCTCAGCGTGATCGATACCCTGGTCTACCTGGCCAGTCTCAAGGGCATGGACCGTCCCCGCGCCGCCGGAAGAGCGGAAGAGCTGCTGGCGCGTATTGGTCTACTACCCCACCGGCGAAAGAAGGTGAAGGAGCTCAGCCGGGGCATGGGACAGTTCGTGCAGTTCCTGGTCACCATCATCCATGAGCCGGAGCTGGTCATCCTGGACGAGCCTTTCGCCAACCTGGACCCGGTGAATACCGAGACTATCAAGAAGATGGTCCTGGAGCTGAGGAGCCAGGGACGGGCGGTCATGCTGAGCACACACCGCATGAACGAGGTGGAGGAGCTTTGCGACCGTATCCTGATGATTGACGACGGGCACGCCGTGCTGTACGGAGGCCTGGCCGAGATCAAGTCGCGCTACCGCAGCGACTCGGTCTTCGTGGAATACGAGGGTATGCTGGGCGAGCTCGCCGGTGTAGGGCGACGGGAGGAGCGAGACGGAGGAGTGGAGCTGTTCCTTGAGAAGGGCATCGAGCCGCAGCAGGTGCTTGCACAGCTGGTGAGCCAGGGATTGGCAGTGAACCGGTTCGAGGTGGTTACCCCACCGCTGCATGACATATTCATCCGCGTGGTGAAGGAGCGCGATTGAGCAAGACCCTTCTGGTCATGAGACACGAGTTCGTCCAGATGGTTAGAAAGGCGTCATTCATCGTCTTCACGGTGGCCTTCCCGCTGGTTGGCTTCGCCGCCATCGGCATCTACCTTCTCGCCCAGGGAGCTGGCGGCGGGGCTGACCCTGCTGACATACCGGCTATCGGCTACGTGGACGAGGTAGGCATCTTCCAGGACTGCACCACCCAGGGGGAGATCACCTTCATCCCTTACGAAGACCGCCAGTCAGCCACCGATGCCCTCCTCGCCGGAGACCTGGACGAGTACTTTGTCGTCCCCGCCGACTACCTGTCAAGCGGCCTGGTGCAGAGATACCTGCTGGAGAAGGAGCTCGAGGTGCCGGGAGACACAGCGTGGGCGATGAGAGTCTTTCTACAGAGCAACCTTCTGGAGGGAGAGGTTCCCCCCGAGGTAGCAGAGCGGGTCAAGTCCCCGATGTGGCTCCAGACGGTGCGGCTGGACGAAGAAGGCCGGGTAGCAGCCGAGCAGGGAGGGTTCGCTAGCTTCCTGGCTCCCATGATCTTCGGCTTACTGCTGGTCATGGCCATTGGCATGACCTCCGGGTTCCTGCTCCAGGGACTGGGTGAGGAGAAGGAGAACCGGATCATGGAGGTGCTGCTCTCGTCAGTCTCAACACGCCAGCTTCTAGCGGGAAAGGTGCTCGGACTGGGGGCGGCCGGACTGTTGCAGGTGGTGATCTGGCTGGCCTCGGTGAGCATACTGGTGGGACTTGCGGCGGATACCGTTGGAGGGGTGCTTTCTGACGTACAGGTGCCGGACAACATGATGGTCCTCGGGATTGTCTACTTCATACTGGGCTACCTGCTCTTCGCGGTGCTGCAGGCAGGCGTGGGAGCCATTGGCGCCAGCGCCAAGGAAAGCCAGGGGATGTCCGTCATGTTCATCCTGCCGGCCATCCTGCCCTTCTACATATTCATCATATTCCTGCGCGAGAACCCCGACCACGTGATCGGTACCATTCTCACGATGTTCCCGCTCACGGCGCCGATGACAGTGTTCATGCGGGTAGGTCTCTCCGAGATAGCCGCCTGGGAGCTGGTACTGAGCATTCTTCTCATGGTAGCGGGGATCATGGGCGGCCTCTGGCTCTCCGCCAAGGTCTTTCGTGTCTTTGTGCTGATGTACGGCAAGACCCCCCGCCTGGGGGAGATCGTCAGGTACTTGCGGGAATCCTAGCCGCCCGGCGCTAGGCAGGCCGCCTGGTAACATAGCCCCCGAGGATGAAGCTCTCCCGCGGACCAGCCTGGGGCAGCCCTTCGGGATAGACGAGCAGAGCAGAGACGTTGTCACTGCCGCCGAAGCGGGTGACGGACCGGTCGTAGATGCTTTCTTCCAGGCACCGGTTGGAGTCCTGAATGGCCCGCAAGGTGAAGCCCTCCAGGTCTCCGTCCACGCGCTCCCGCAGAACCTCTGCCAGGGTCTTCTCGCGGTCGTTACCCCTTATGGAGAGAATGCCGTCGCTGGCGATGATGAAGAAGTCACCCGCGGTGGGCTGTATTGGGATCGGGGCCAGATACGTGTGAGGAGTCCCGAAGAACTCCGGTATACCCTGGATCACGGTAAGCTCCCGGTGAGACAGGTTACCATGGTACAGGTACGTGTCTCCGGCTACGAAGGCAACCGCCGGGCCGTTTTCCGGCAGGGCTAGCAGGGTAAGCGTGGCCCCATCTTCATTGCTGGTCTCGCAGTGCAGGCCATTCAGTATCCCTTCGAGGTCAGCGGCGGTACCCTCCTGCAGGCGCCGGTCAAGTCTGGTGAACAACCGGCGAGAAGCATCGCTAATCCCCGGAGGGTCAGAGATGGCGAAAACCCGCTGAGATGGATTGACGTACACACAGTCGCTGTCGTAGACGAAGCTGTTGGAGCCCAGCATTACCTCGATGAAGACATTATCTGCCCCGGGATGAGTGCCTGCGCTGAGACCGGGCCCGATGACCATCGGCCAGGTTACGGTACCTTCGTGCCGCGGCAGGGTTTCCCAGGCCACACGAAAACGCTCTCTGATACCGGGCGAGACAAAGTGGGCGAAGCGGTCAAACAGGGCAGGGTTGCTCTGAAAGACCCCTTCCTCGAACACTGGATACTGATGAAGCTGGAAGGGCCCGGACAAGCTCGGCCAATCCTTTCCGTGCCAGGAGGCAGGTACGCTCAGTGCACGGCAGTGCTCTGGAGCTATTGTAGCCACATTCGGCGTGCAGGCGCAAGCGCGTGTTGAACAGGACGCTGACATGGGGATACAATGGAAAGGCAGCCCCGCTACAATGGCGACGGGCTTACGGCGGAAGAGCGCTTCTGTGAACATCGAGTTTGGCATCGTCGGACTTCCGCAGAGCGGGCGCACTACGGTCTTCAATGCGCTGACCGGGGGTGCGGCGGACACCGAGAAACACAGCCGGGAGGGTGCAGCGCATGTCGGCGTGGCCACGGTCTCTGACCCCCGGCTGGAAGTGCTGGCGGGCATCCTCCACCCCGAGAGGACCGTCCCGGTGTCGATCTCATACGTGGACATCGGCGCATCGGTCAAGGGGCTGGTTGAGGACAAAGGCATTGGGGGCCAGCTTCTCGGCCAGCTCAGCAAGGTTGATGCCCTCATAAACGTGGTGCGCGGTTTCGAGGACCCGGGTATTCCCCTCGTTGAGGGCAACCTGGATGTCGACCGGGACATCACCACTATGAATCTGGAGCTTGCTTTCTCTGACCTGGCGATTATCGAGAGGCGACTGGCGAGGATAGAGGCTTCCCTCAAGGCGGCCAGGCCAACCGAACGCCAGGCCTTTGCGCGCGAGCAGGACCTGCTGGATAGAATCAGGCAGGGACTGGAAAGAGACATCCCCGTGCGGGAGCAGGACCTGACCGCTGATGAGACCAGGCTGATAGGCAACTTCCAGTTCCTGACCGCCAAGCCGCTCCTGATTGTGTCAAACATCGGGGAGGAGAAGCTTCCGGAGGCGGCGTCTTTGGAGGAGGGACTGAACTCCCGCTACGCTCGGCCGGGCTGCCGGGCCATCGCCCTGTGCGGGAAGCTGGAGATGGAGCTCACCCAGCTTGACCAGGGAACACGAGAAAGCTACCGGTCTGAGTTCGGTTTGACCGAGTCCGGGCAGGACCGCCTGGTTAGACTCTCCTACGAGGTCCTGGGCCTGGTCACTTTCTTCAGCATGGCCTCAAACGAGGTCAGAGCATGGCCGGTGCGGAGAGGCACAGACGCGCGAACGGCCGCGGGCAAGATCCACACCGATATGGAGAGGGGCTTCATCCGCGCAGAGGTAATCGGGTATGACGATTTGGCGGCATGCGGCTCGGTGGCTGAGGCACGCAAGCGCGGCCTGCTGAGGCTGGAAGGGAAGACGTACCAGATCCAGGACGGTGATATCATAACCTTCATGTTCAACGTATAGCCGTGCGGTCGAGGGACTGAATATGAATCCGAGGAAGAAATCTGCGATATGGGTGGGGGTTCTCTGTACGGCTTTCAGCCTCCTGGTCTGGCACATGGCCTCCTGGTACAGCAATGGCATGCATATGCAAATGTTCCAGTGGCCTGATTCGGGGAGGGGACTTCTGACTGCCCTGTACAACCTGGCAGTGATGCTCGCGGCAGGTATTATGCTGGGCGTGCTTATGGATAGAATAGGCAACCTGTTCAAGCGTGGTGGGGATAGATAGCATCCGTTGCTGGGGACGTGCGCGGACTCACTGGGTGGGTAACCGTACGTCCAGCACACACCGGGAGCTTACATGATTTCCTTTCCCATGATTCCGGGCGTCGAGATCAACCTGTACCTCCTCGTGTTCGCGGGTCTGGGTGCCGGGATAGTTAGCGGGTTCACAGGCGTTGGTGGCGGCTTCCTCATGACGCCAGCGCTGATTATTCTCGGTTTCCCGGCAAACTTGGCGGTGGGTACCAGCATCACCTGGGTTGCGGGTAACTGCCTTGTTGGAGGGCTGCGGCACGGGCGCTTGGGAAACCTGGACATCAGGCTAGGCCTAGTGATGGTGGCGGCTGCCACCGCAGGTGCGGAGGTGGGGGTCCGAATTCTCAACTGGGCCAAGACCTCCGGACTCGCCGACGAGGGTGTGCTCTCCATTGCACTGGTTATGCTGGTGGCGGTGGGCACCTACACCTTGGCAGAGTCCGTGAGAAGAAAGAAAGAGCTGGACGGCGAGCGCAAAGGACGCCCAGCCGTGCTGGCGGAAAGGCTGTCCCTCGCACAGAGACTCCAGGGAATCAACCTGCCGCCGAGGATAGCGTTTCCCCGGGCGCAGGTTACGGTGTCAATTTGGGTCATGCTGGTGGTCGGCTTCTGCGTGGGAGTGCTTGCGGGCATCGTGGGTGTGGGAGGAGGTTTCGTGACTGTTCCGTCACTGATCTATGTGCTGGGTGTGCCATCATTCGTGGCCGTGGGTACCAGTCTGCTTCAGACGGGGTTCTCAGCGGCATATGGAGTGGTCCGGCACAGCATGAGCGGCAACGTGGTGGTCTTTGCCGCTTTCATCATCCTGGTCGCTTCCAGCATCGGGGTGCAGTTCGGGGTGCAGGTGACACGCTACGTCCGGGCGGTCTCGGTGAGATACATTCTGGGGGTCTGCATCCTGCTGTCGGCAGCCGGTACTGCCCTCAAGCTCACGGGGGTACTGGTCCCTGAGACGGCTTCATGGAGCGGGCCCGGCTCGCTGGCGGTGACCTTCGGAGGTCTGGGTCTGACGGTGATGATGATTGGCTCGCTGTTCTTCCTGGCGCTCAGGAAGCGCCGGGGGAAGGGCGTACCGACATGGGCACAATCCTTCCTCGGGGAAGAGGACTGATTGCGGGGGCTATGAACGGCTGGTATAATCATTCTCCGGGGCTGTAGCTCAGTTGGGAGAGCGCCTCCTTTGCACGGAGGAGGTCAGGGGTTCGAATCCCCTCAGCTCCACTTAAGGGGACGATACCTAGAACCACCCGCAATCGTCGGCGTCTGTTTTCAGAAAGAGTCTTTTCGATAACCTTTCCTTGGTTTTCCAACAAACCAGATCCGAATATGCACTGTTCCCTCCCGCAAACCAAAACCTCATAGGATGACAGCAAAAAGGACTTGATATAATGACCTGATGGTATTACCATAACGATAAGCAGAGCGAGTTCCTCTAAACATGAAACACCACTGACACGATCTCCTCGCAGTGAGGTGATTTATATGGAGTTTTCCCGCATCGTGGATGCTTTATCATCTTCATCGGATGAGTCTGACCTCTCAAATATAGTCCAATATGCAGTACAACATGAACTCACTGACTCCGAAATAGCGCACCTCGCCAACAAGCTGGCTGCCTCAGGGATATTGCTCAAACAACTACCGGATAATGGATTAGATATTGCATCGACCGGCGGCCCCTCGTCTCTTTCGACTCTGCTCACACCTCTCTTCTTGCGACACATGAATCGTTCAGTTCCTAAACTCAGCGTTTCAGGAAGGCCTGCGCGTGGAATTGACGTACTGGCAACAATACCAGGCTATCGGTATCGTTCTAATTTAGTTGAAAAGTGGTATAATCCTCTTAAACACTGGTTTCCGAGGAAGGAGTTATGGCAACATCTAATTGGTGTGAGGCTGTGGCTTTTATACCACAAGCGTATAGAACAATGCTCATTTATGTTCTCAAGACATATCTGTACATTCTATCAAAGTGGGAGAGAGCATCGTCCCCATCTAAGAGAACAAAGGCAATATTCGCTTTTTGGATTGTCATATTTGCCTTTGTCTACGCAGGCTTACCCTACACAGCACACAGTACATGGAGTCCTACAGTGAAAGTAGCAGAGTTTATCGACAAGTTACCCTTTGTAACATTAAGTGGCGACACTGCCGTCAACTGGGTATTAGGTATACTGGCAGTGCTGTTTTATGTATTCCTTGCGATATTTGTTTTGGCTTGCCTGCTAATTCTGTGGTCAATATTCAGAGATATGTTCGGGGTGGAACGGTCTAAAAATAATTACCAGAATAGAGCGACTAAAATCAAGGCTAAAATCTCTCGACTTGAAGAGCAGAATGGGAGGCAGGCAGAAAAGTGAATTGTAAATACTGTGGCTCTAGTGACGTATCCAAGTACGGCAAGTACGGAGACACCCAGCTATACTGGTGCAAGGTCTGTGAGCGGAAGTTCAAGGACGATGGCAATCTGTTCTACACACAATCCAAACCAGAGTATATCAGCACTGCCCTTTACCTGTACCACACAGGCTCAAGCATCAGTGATATATGCGTACACCTGAAGAATGTTTACGGATACCATCCGTCTAAGTCAGTAGTGTTCGGGTGGATAGACAAGTACACAGATATCGCTGTTGACCACTTCCGCAAGTTCAAACCTGAAGTAGGCGATGTCTGGGTATGCGATGAAACCGTACTGGAACTAGACAAAGGCAAGAAGGTCTGGTTCTGGGATATTATTGATACCAAGACCAGATTCCTTATAGCGTCCAGAGCATCATTTACCCGTGGCACACGTGATGCCGAAGCCCTGATGGAGTTAGCCAAGAAAGTCGCAGGCAAAGCACCAGAGAAGATAATCACTGACAAGCTACGTGCCTATTGGGACGGTATAGAGTTGGTGTTCGGCGCAGACACCGAACACGTAATGAGCAGCCCGTTTGCTGAGGGCGAAAGCACAGCCATGATAGAACGCTGGCACTCTATTTTGAAAGAGCGTACTAAGGTAATGAAAGCCTTCAGGAATATAGATACCTTGATACAGTTTACGGATGGTTTTCTCGTTTGGTACAACTATTTACGTCCGCATGAGAGCCTAAGCGGAAAAACACCTGCTGAGGTCGCAGGGATAGAGTATCACACCAAGAACTGGCAAGCTGTATGCGAATTGCCTATATCCATTGGTGTTGATACTGATGACGTAGTGGCTACCCCTATTGTCCGCGTTGGTAGCACTAAAAAGAAGAGCAAGTCTAGAAAGGTTCAGAAGAAAGGCGCAAAGCGGGAGAACATTCTGACTTCTGTAAAGGGATTGAGGCGATGAAGTATGGCTTCAACCAAAAACGAACGATACCAGGCTATCGCATATATTTACAGCCAGCTGAGGTGCTTGGTTGCATGCAACAATGCGGGTACGTTCACTTCATAGCGGACGAAAGATATGCACCTCTGGATGCCAGACTTTTTATCGTGAGGCAACGTCTTGGTACACAAGCAAGCATCCCACTGGTTATCGCAAGTCTCCTCGCGAAGAAACTAGTTGTGGGACTCAAGGAGATGGGACTTGATATACGCGTGGGACACGATAACAATTTTGGAAGCTCGTTTTACCAGGCAAGACTAAATGCCAGGCGTTTTTGCTCAGTCGCCCGGATATTAGGGATAAAAGCTACGTGCATACTAACTGACGGAAGCCGTCCCTATCAACCCATGATAGGTCGAGGAGAAGCACTTGTAGCACTGAGCCAACTATTCGAAGAAACCGCTGGGCCATGGCTGCAAAAACACGCAATCCATTGCTGGAATATGGCTACCGAATTGGCCGGATATGATGGACAACCTTTGCCTAGTGGTGCAAAGATAGAAACAATATTCTCGAGCAACCTGGACGCACAGGGAAGCAGTTTGGAGAAATATCACGCGAGGGTTTCGGAAGTTTTGGGGCAACCGCGATTTATCCTGCCAGCAAAGTCCTCAGGTTGGCTTCTGTTTAGACTGGGAATTATGAGATCGATACTAGTCGAGATTCAGCGAACATATCAACAGCAGGAAGGTGATTTTCCTGACCCTGTTGGGGTACAATTGTTGGTAAACACAGGCGACTATGTCGAGGAAAATCGAGAGTTGATTGTTGTGCGTGCGCCTGAGGCTCTTCACAAGGCTATTGAGCACGATATTTCGGCAACCGTAGAGATAGCTAATCAGCCGATTCCTGCGTTGAAAGAAGAGCCGTGGGAGGTAATCTCCATTGGCTGGTAAATACTGCTGTTTCAGATGTCCGAACGAGGATTACACTCTGCATGAACTAGAGGACACGTGTCCGACGTGTGGGAAACAATATGACTTTCCGCTGCAACAAGTGCCTTCCAAGGTCCGCGATTACTACGACCTAAAGCCAATTGCGCGGGGCTTTTACGGCGTCACTTATGAAGGTAAGGCGGGAAGCTTAGCTCGTCCAGTCTTGCTGAAGGTGATACCTATCGACGTCTATAAGCACTTCAACAAAGACTTCCGTAAAGAATGCCTCACGCATAAGGAAGTTTCAGATGGCACCGAGCACCTAGTGGACATCATGGATGCTTTTGACGAGGAAGTTGACTTTCAAGGCGAAAAACTTCATTGCCATGTTGCCGAGCTTCAGTATGTTCCTGGCGACGATCTAGATACGTTTCTTGATAATAAGGATAACTGCAATTCGCACGCTATTGCACAGATAGCACGAGACCTTTTCACTTTACTGGCAGAATTAGAGCGGAAGAAGAGATTCCACAATGACCTGCATGCCAAGAACATTCGTATTCAAAGGCTACCCGAGGGATCCTACCGTGCAATGGCGATCGACAGCACGCTCAGAGCCGTCGCGATAGACTTGGGCTCAGTTAGCGATACTAGGGCGTGTTCACACTAAATAGCGTGTCAGTAATCAAAGCGAAATAGATGAAGAACATAAATACGACATCGAGCTTATCGAATCGGGAAAAGATTCGCCGATAGCCCTTCAGCCTCC
>Ga0180433_10012300_pt1 | contig 10024 bp, 8 predicted proteins | sample SS_ome_8_FD_132980 | JGI IMG/M metagenome (GOLD analysis project Ga0180433, IMG submission 132980) | Hypersaline lake sediment archaeal communities from the Salton Sea, California, USA - SS_1_D_1 metaG | ecosystem: Environmental > Aquatic > Non-marine Saline and Alkaline > Hypersaline > Sediment...
CGGTCCCGGTTTCACCAATTCGCTCACCGGTGTCGTCAATGCATTCCTTGAGAACATGCCGGTCGTGATTATCAGCGGCATTGCCCCGATAAAGGACTGGGAGAAGGGTGCCCTTCAGGATATGGATCAGATGTCAATGATACGACCGGTGGTTAAGTGGACTGCCCGGTGTCATGATATCCGGAGGATTCCTGAATATATCTCTGCCGCTTTCAGGCATGCTGTCTCAGGCAGACCCGGCCCGGTGTATCTGGAACTGCCTCCCGATATTCTGAATGTCAAGATGGATGAGGCCGAGGTCGTGTTCCCCGGGAAGGGAGCGGTCAAGTATCAGGTGGTTCCCGATATGAGTGCCATCAAAGAAGCAGCGAAGATGATAGATAAGGCGGAACGGCCGCTTATCCTTGCGGGGAGCGGTGTCGGATGCAGCGAGTGTGATGATATACTCCTCTCATTTATCGAGAAAACCGGTATACCCTTTGTTCTGATGGACAATGGAAGGGGTGCCATCCCCGATGAGCACGAGCTCTCCCTGTGGGATGGCGGCCTTATGGGAATAATGACAGCGCTCGGTCAGGCAGATGTTATACTGAGCATCGGCATCCGGTTCAACTGGGTCCTGATGTTCGGGCAGGGATTTCCCGAGGCGAAGCTTATACGGATTGATATTGAGCCCACTGAGATTAACAGGAACAAGGCAGCGGATGTCGGCCTGGTTGGCGATGTGAATTCAACTCTCAGTCTGCTCATTGGTGAGGTAAAGAAGAGTGGGCATGGTGATTGGCTCAAGTCACTCAGGACAACTTTTGCTGCTATTACCGAGAATGACAGGAAGCTCATGGAGAATCCATCCGATCCGATACATCCCTTTCGCCTTATGCAGCAGATACGAAATGCTGTTGGCGATGACGCCATATTTATCACTGATGGTGGTGACGCCAGCTATTTTGCACTGATGGGATTGCGGGCAACAGAGAAATCATCGGTTATTGGAGGCGGGACACTCTTCGGATGTCTTGGCGTCGGCGTTCCCTTCGGGATCAGCGCCAAAATTGCACGACCCGACAAGACGGTTGTTCTCGTCACCGGTGATGGATCTTTCGGGTTGAATGCAATGGAATTTGAGACGGCAGTTCGCCATAAGGTACCATTCATCGCAGTAATCTGCAACGACCAGGCATGGGGCATGATAAAACATGGCCAGGAGATGACCTATGGAAATGAAAGGGTCGTCGGTTCCGAGCTGGGTATTGTCCACTATGAGAAGGTTGTGGAAGCACTGGGTGGGCACGGGGAGTTTGTCACGAAGGATGAGGAGATTGTGCCGGCCATAAAGAGGGCGCTTGATTCGAAGAAGCCGGCCTGTGTGAATGTTTTGACCGATCCAACAGTGACAAGTCCTGCAACCATGATGTTTGTCGATTCTTTCAAAATGTAATCGAGGAGGTGCGAGATGAAAGCGCTTCAATTCAATGTCAGTGCGCCCAGATGGCTCATGGCGAAGATGCTCGGCGCACTCATGGGAAGATGGGTGTATTACAGTAGCCCCCTCGCGACGATAAAATATGTTGATATTCCTGAACCGGGACTTCCCTCCGAGAAGTGGGTAAAGGTGAAGACCATCTACTGCGGTTTCTGCGGCAGTGATCTCAATCTCATCTTTCTCCACGACTCACCGACGGCATCACCCTTCACCTCCTTCCCCTGCATTATCGGTCACGAGTTTATCGGTGAGATTGTCGAGATCGGCAAGGAGGTGCGGGGAGTAAAAAAGGGGGATATCGTTACTGTCAATCCCGCACTGGGATGTGCCGCCCGGAACATATCTCCACCCTGTCCCAGCTGCAGTATCGGTATGCCGGGCAACTGCGAGAATTTTGCCGAGGGGGATATTCCGCCGGGCATGTTCATCGGGATATGCAGCGGTGTCAATGGCGGTTTTGCACCCTCTGTTGTCGCGCCGGGAAATCAGGTTTTCAAGGTGTCGGATGTGAGCAATGAATGGAGTGTTCTGACCGAGCCGCTTTCGGTCGGAGTACAGGCGGTTCTCAATAATATGCCTGAGAAAAGTGACAAGGTCCTCGTTATCGGTGGCGGCGTTATCGGGAATATGATCGTTCAGGCGATTCGTGCGCTGGACATCAGATGTTCTGTAACGGTTATTGAGCCATCACCGTTCCATGCGGAGTTAACGGGGCAGGTGGGAGCCGACAACCTGATTGTCAACGAAAATGTCTTTGAGCGAACATCGGAGATAACCGGCGCCAGAATTTACAAGCCGATGATAGGAACTGAGATTCTCATGGGAGGCTTTAATCGGATATTCGATACGGTGGGGAACTCGAGCACACTGAATATGAGCATGAAAATACTCGCAGCACGTGGAACACTGAGCGTCGTCGGCATCAGCGGTGATGTGAAGCTGGATATTACCCCTCTCTGGCTGAAGCTTCAGAAAGTACAGGGAGTCTACGCCTATGGCCTGACCACCTTCAAAGGAAAGAAGAGGGAGGTATTCGATATCTCACTCGAGCTCATGAAAAAGAAGAAAGTGAAACTCGATAATCTGGTGACCCATATGTTCAGGCTCGAGGATTATAAAGAGATGATTAAGGTCAATATGAATAAGGGCAAGCATAAAGCGGTCAAAACAGTCGTATCCTTTATTTAATCGGTGTATGGGGGCCCTGGCCCCCTTTTTCTTATTATTTCAGTATCATGTTCACTCCATTATTGTTTTTAACATACCATGACGGATTCGGACAGGATTACAGATTGATAGAGATAAGCTCGTATTGTGTTGTGGTAATTTGAACATACTCCTGAAATAGTTACTTCACCTGTAAAATTAAGCTGGATTGAGCAGAGGTTTGATTAAAAACAGTGTGTCGAATCATCGTAATCCTGTTATCCTGTCTGATTCCCTTTCTGAACGCGAGATGTTAGCGTGAAGGACCTGTCGCTGATATTTGAGGGGAGAAGCCTTTGCGTTTCCCCCTCAACCAGTTGAGGAGGATATATATGAAAGCATTAGTAACCGGAGCGGGTGGCTTTATCGGTTCCTTTCTGTTAAAAGAATTGCTGAGAAGAGGGTATTCGGCGAGGGCCCTCTTTCTTCCCGATGAGGACGCCTCGGACGCACAGCAGTTGAAAGCAGAAATAGTACGGGGTGATCTCACGAAACCGGAGACGCTTAAGGGGATTTCTGATGGTATCGATATCGTGTTTCATCTGGCAACGAGAGTGCTGGACTGGGGTTCAAAGAAGACCTTTCAGCGGGTTATGGTGGAAGGGACGGGGAATCTACTCGGGGAATCGAGTGGAAAGATCGAGCGTTTCGTCTATTTTTCTTCACTCGCAGCTCTCGGGCTCGGTCAGGATGTCGTGGGTCTTGATGAAGATGCGCTACGGAAGAGGTGCGGAATACCCTATTGTGACACCAAGATAGAAGCAGAGGATCTCGTCACATCATTCTGTAATGAGCATGGGATGGCCTATACTATCATACGCCCGGCCAATGTCATCGGACCGGGGAGTGCCTGGGTGCGGGATATCCTGGATGCCTATTATCGGGGGCCGCTCCCCTTGATAGACGGCGGGAAAGCGCCCGGTGCAATGGTCTATGTGACCAATCTGGTGGATGGCGCTCTTCTTGCGGCGGAATCGGATAAGGCGATTGGGAGGATATATCATTTCCGTGATGACTATGATATCACCTGGAAGGAATACCTGGAAACACTGGGGAGCTGGATAGGGAAAAAGCCTCTCGGGAATATCCCCTTTAAGCTTGCATGGGGGCTCGGAGCATTTCTCGAAGCTCTTTTAACGCCGTTGGGAATCCGTCCGACCATGACCCGCCTGGCCGCCGGTGTAATGGGAAGAAATAACGATGTTGATAACAGCCGTGCCCGGAAGGAGCTCGGCTGGAAGAGCAGGGTACACCTTGAGGAAGCGATAAAAGAGATAGAGCAGTGGGTGAAGAGCGTGTATATTCCGGCAAGAAAGGGTAATTGAAATAGGAAGAATCAGACAGGGTTACAGAATGGTGGGGATAGATTTTAATAAACAGTGTGTCGAATCATCGTAATCCTGTCTGATTTTTTTCATGCCTCAAGGATGTGGGTGTGCCGGTAACGTAATAGTGCAAGAAGAGCTGTTTTATTTGATTCTCTGCATGTGGCAGACAAGAGTCTTTGCTGATTACGGGGGCTATTTATGTGAATAGCCTGAGAGCCGAGTCCCCGGTGTTATAAGTTATGCTGATCCAGGAAATTCCTCAGGGCTCTGTTGATAGCATCCGGCTGTTCCAGGGGGGCAAGATGACCTGCGTCCATTATGTGGACGCGATGTGCTTTTTCAATGTGCTCTTCAAGATACATTCCGTATTTGACGGGTGTCAGCTTATCCTCCTCCGCGGTTATAATGAGCACGGGTACTGAAATATCTGCAATTTTTCCCATGACATCGAAGGTATCGCATGCCCTGAAATCACCGGCTATTATTTCCGGCTTGATACGTGCTGTTTCCTTCAACAGCGGTTCCAGTTTTTCGGGCGGTGTTTTTTCTGATACTGAAAAATCACCCATCGAATTGATGTACCGGTCGAAATTATTTTCTATCATCTCGAAAATAAGCGGAAGGACCCGCAGGCGGGCGCCGGTATTGATGAGAACTCCTGCTGAAAAAGTCCCCGGGTCCTCGATAAGGAGTTGTTGGACGATTGCACCGCCAAGGGAGAGCCCCACGGGGATCGGTTTCGGCATACGAGCGATTTTTATAAATTCAATGATGGCATGCGTATAATCAATAACAGTGTTAAATCCGTCCCCGTCACTGTTTCCATGCCCGGGGAGGTCAATGGCGATTGTGTTTACCCTGTCCCGTAATGACTCAACCTGATGCTCCCACATGATACTTGAGCCGCCTGAACCGTGAATAAAGAGAAGTGATGATTGATTTTGATCCAGAGGCCATCTGCCGCAGATGAATCCGTATCCGGATATGTTTTGCTCTTCCATATCGAACCCCCTTCATTCGCAATGTGGCTTTCATGTAAAAAATCCATCCAATACCTTTCGTGGAATCGAAAAGCGGATAAGAGCTCTTTCCCAAACGGTTTAGCTCATAAAAGCTGTTTTTAAGGTAAAATTTTGAGCTGTCCATTTCAGCTTTCGTTTTTGCATGAGCGCCATTTACGATATGCAATTATAATGAATCGTGTCAATTTTTTTTACTGTCGTATATCGAATTCACCAAAAGGGCATTCCTGATCCTTTGTGAGCAGTGTATACTGAGAATATCTGTGATAGATTATGATACGGTGCCGGCGATAGAGGTTCTGTTTCCTGCATTGATATTTTCGTCGATATACATACCGGTGCAAACCGTTGAAAAAAACGGGAAAAGAATTGAAAAAAGGAGGTCGGAATATATAATTGAAACACTATTTGAGGACGATATAACATGGTCCGCCAATAGATATCCCGGTAACCGGTGTATACAATTCAGGGAGGTGTTTTATGAAATCCATTTATTTTGATGTTAACGTTGCTAAAATTCTCGCAACAAAAGCATTATCCGGCATTTTCCCTTTTGTCTATTACTCTCCGATTTCACCGGTTCGCTATGGTGATATTCCCGAAAGGGATTTACCCGGTTCCCGCTGGGTGAGGGTGAAAAATATTCTCACCGGTATCTGTGGTGCTGATATCTCGATGTTCTACGTTAAGGCGAGTCCGAAGATATCGATTGCCGCTTTGCCAGGTGTTCCCCGTGCCTATATGGGACATGAGGTGATCGGCAAAGTTATAGAGACTGGTGACGAGGTCAGGGGCTTAAAAGTAGGAGACCGGGTTACGCTTCAGAAATATCTTCCATGCTGCTCAATGAAGGATATTACGCCTCCCTGTATTCACTGCCGTGAAGGAAACTATACCCTCTGTGAGAACTTCTCCGAGGGAACAATGCCGGAAAATCTTGGTGCGGGATTCGGTGATCATTTCATTGCGCATCAATCACAGCTTGTCAGGGTTCCGGACGCAATCCCGGATGATAGTGCCGTTTTGATTGAACCTGCCGCTGTTTCACTTCATTCGGTTCTCAAGCGGCCTCCCCGCAATAAAGAGAAGGTTCTCGTTATCGGCGCTGGTACCATAGGGCTTAATGTCATTCAGTTTGCAAAGGTCATCAATCCCCGATGTACCCTGTATCTCCTTGAGCGGATAGCATTCAAACAGGAGCTGGGGTTGAAGCTCGGCGCAGATCATTTAATTGAGGGTGATCCCTACGAATCCATTTCTCAACTGACCGGTGGAAAGCTGTATCGCGCTCCTCTCGGGAATAATAATATCCTTGGAGGCTTCGATCTCATCTATGATTGTGTTGGCTATTCGAAAACGATTAATGACGCTCTCCGCTGGCTCAAGGCAAAGGGCACCTATGTGATGATAGGGAATCAGCTTGAACCGGTCTGTTTTGACCAGACTCCCTTATGGCAGCAGGAGCTCACCATGATGGGGATAAATGCCCATGGCTGTGAAGAGTATAAGGGGAAACGTATCAGCAGCTTTGATCTTGCAATCGACATGATTAAAAAGAAGAAGGTAAACCTGAAAGACTTTGTCACACATCGCTTTTCGCTCAAGGAGTATAAAAAGGCTTTTGCGCTGGTCAAAGACAAGTCGGAAAAGGTGATCAAGGCGGTGTTTGAGATCGGCTGAGAGATCGTACCTGAATTTTCATTGTTCACGTGGACGGCCTTCAAAGACCTTGAGCATTAAACGGAGTGAGCCTGTCCAGGAGCCCGAGAGAGCGCGGAAGTTCCTGAGAACCTTCATCCACATCCGTCTCTCACGAATGGTGAGAGGGAGCTGCTTGATGCTTATATTGTATTGTTTCATGGCGATGAGACGATTCTTCTCTTTACGAATCCACTGATGCAATCGCCGAAGAAGTGATTTTTTTATCTTCTTCGATTGTAATTTTTTCTCGCCGGTTGTAACAGTTCTTGCAATCGATCCGGCTGACTGAGATTCTCCCACAAGCACCAATCCCATGAGAGAGCCCTTCGGAACATCTTTTGTCTCTTCGTTCCCCTTAATGGGGTAGATGTCCCACCCGGAGCGCGCTGCCATCGTATATACATTCATGCCGCACGATTCCATCGAAGGGCAACTGAGCTCGGGAACACGGCAACTGCGGTTCAACAGTGTTCGTTGACACATGAACTGCAGTGAGCAGAGTATATCGCGACAGTCACCTGCTGCGAAGCCCGCAGTCCGATATCCGAAAGTTCGGGCCTCCCGTTCGAGCAGCTTCACAATGCTGAAGACCAGGAAGTAATAGGGGCCGATGTTTATGCTGACACCTTCATCGTCCAGAACATTGTTCAGAATAGATTGCGCAATGAGTGGATTTGCAATGATATCACCCTTTCCGGTTACTCGAAAAAAGATCCCTGAACGGTACTGTGAGAGTATTTCCTTCATCTCTGCATTTGAATGTCCGTAGGGAGGGCAGTGGCTGCACATCCCTGAAGTGTGGCATCGAGGTATCATGCACTTGAACCGCACCCGCGGATCCAGGATCACATCGGATACCGGGATAATCACGGCATCATCAGCACCATGAGTAACAGCATATTCTCGAAAATGCTCGAGCGGATTGGTGGTGTTGTCATCGGGTAAATTGCTCACGTCACTTTCCGTAATCCTTGTATGGTTTGTATGTCAGGCGACCATGATGAGGCCCGCGAGAAGGGGCGAATCGCTCTTCGTTGACCAGTTGAGATTTTGTGCGATAGCGCGGGCATCGATGCCGAGTGCTTCGAGAGATGGTCTCCCCTTGTAGGGATGGCGGCAGGGATATCCTTTTGTCATCGCCTGGCACTGTTCTCCGGGGCAGAAGATGCTGCGGCAGTTTCCCGTTGCAAATCCCAGGGAGAGGTGATATCCCATATAGAACGATAGAGACTCCATGTCGGTGATTAACTTGTAAAGCTTGAGATACTCCTGCCGATGTTCTTCATTCTCAATAGGCCCTCCTCGATAATCGGGCATATCAGGGGGAGAGTCGATGACCAGGAAAATACCACGAGAATAAACCTCAATTGCTTCCTGAATTGAATCTTTCGGATAGGTAAGGGGCCAGTGTATTGACGGAAAATCGGAAGAAGCAGCCACGATCTTCAGGAGCTCAGGATTAAAGATTATAGCTGCAGCGTCCACACACGCAGCCTTGTCGGCTCCCCGGCTGAAAGCATTCTCCTGAAGCACGGTGAGATCGGCTTCAAGTTTTTCTAGATCGAGGGTGGGTTCAATTCTTCTTATCTCCATCTATATATCTACCAGCGCGCGAAGTTCTTTCCGCGGTATCTTCCCGATGGGATTTCGCGGCAGCGCATCACTGAGCAAAACGTATTGAGGAATTATATACGTCGCCGGATCTTTTCGGCAATGGTGTTTGATATCTTCGAGCCTTTTTCCGTTCGACGATGTACGGATAGCCATCCTCATCCCTTCGTGCCATGTCACCCGTGTGAAGCCAGCCGTCAGTAAGAGTCATGGCCCTTTCTTCTGAAATCTTATAGTACCCTGACGAAAGGTTCGGTCCTCTGGCGAGCAGTTCCACTATCTCACCGACGGATCCGGGTTTTCGCTCCCTGTCGGGACAGTGAAAGCTCACAATCGGTGCTGCTTCCGAGAGCCCATACACCGAAAGAATCGGGCAGTTGAATTTTTCCTCGAAGACGCGGAGAACCTTCAGAAGGAGCAACGCTCTTCCCGTTTGCTATTTCAGCATATCGCGCGAAAAACCGAGTATGTTGCGAGCGATAATGAGCATTTGAATCTGGCCGGTCCCCTCGAAGATATCGTTGATCTTGCAATCCCGCATCCACTTCTCAACAAGCCATTCGCGGGAGTATCCCAGGGGGCCGAGGAGCTCGACGCATTTCTGCGTCACCAGGGTTGCCGCTCTTCCCGCTTTCGCCTTGGCGCACGACGCTTCAAGGCTATTCCGCAGGCCGGCGTTCAACATATCAGATGCACGATAGGTCAGAAGACGGGCAACTTCCAGATTCGCTTCCATCTCAAGAACGCTTTTCTGCACATAATTCAATTCGTGCAGACTCTTGTCGTAGGGGAAGGTAAATCCCTCATCAATCAGTTTCTCCTTGGTATACTCGAGGGCGGCACGGGCAACACCGATGGCCATGATAGCAACCAGCGGTCTGGTCATGTCAAAGGTTTGCATGACTCCTTTGAAGCCGCCGGTCTTCTGTTTGATCTCGGGGCTGCCAAGGATATTGTCATAGGGTATGCGACAATCTTCGAGTACAATTGAGCCGGTATCGGAAGCCTTAATCCCGAGCTTGTGCTCCAGCTTGGTGACGGTCATGCCGGGCGTACCCTTCTCAACGACAAAGCTCTTTATGGCGGGACGGCCCATGCTCCGATCGAGAGACGCCCAGACGACAACGGCATCGCAGCGTTCGGCACCGGTGACGAATATCTTCTCGCCGTTCAGTATCCATTCGTTGGTTTCCGAATCGAGTTTTGCGGTCGCCTGAATGCCGGCTGAATCAGAACCGCAGCACGGTTCGGTGATAGCCATGGCGGTGTACTTTTCCATGAAGCGATTCCGCTGCTCCTCGGTCGCGACGGCAGCAATTGCCGCGTTCCCCAGGCCAACCTTGGTGGCACCGAGGCTTATGCCGGCATCGCCCCAGTAGTACTCCTCGGTAGTCAACAGGCCGAGAAAGGCCGCGTTATCTCCGGGACTATCTTTCAATAAGCTCATCATGGTAAGTCCGACTTCAGCACGCTTCTGGCATATCTCATCAGTTTCCTTGATCTCTTCATGCTCCTGATCGTCGTAATATCGTGCAATGGGCCTTATGTGCTTTTCGGAAATTTCATGTGACAGTCTCTTGATTTCTCTGACAACCGGTGACAATTCAAAATCTATCATGATTATTCTCCCTTACGGATTTCGGCTGTATCCTGCAAAGCTTTTCATGCCGTTC
>Ga0180433_10012302_pt1 | contig 10023 bp, 9 predicted proteins | sample SS_ome_8_FD_132980 | JGI IMG/M metagenome (GOLD analysis project Ga0180433, IMG submission 132980) | Hypersaline lake sediment archaeal communities from the Salton Sea, California, USA - SS_1_D_1 metaG | ecosystem: Environmental > Aquatic > Non-marine Saline and Alkaline > Hypersaline > Sediment...
ACTTGTAGCAAGATGAACACACACTCATTCGCATTGCTCTTCTGCGATCTGATGGATACTGACAGATATGAGTGCGAGCACGAAGATTTGTTGACCACGTTCTTGACTGACACTCTTAGGAACACAATCGGGGAGGAAGGTAAGTGGATGAAGATGTTTGATAAGGTGGAGTATATTAGCGAAGAAGAGGACTACGACGGGTTCTGTGATGTGAATAAGGTCAACGACAACCGTCTGAATATGACGCGGTTTATCGCACAAGTGTTTAAGACTTTCTTTGAGAGAGAAGATGAACGATTCTTCTGGTTTGGAGAGTTGGCTGCGTGCTACTGGAACATCTTCTGCTATTTTAAGGATGCTCTGCGAAAAGAAGGGAATGAGGACGTAGCAATGGTCTATTGTTCCAATATCATAGAGTTGATGAGCCCTATTAAAGAACTAGTTGATGAGCTTGATGGCGAACATAACTTCTGGAGCAGTGCAGTTGAAGACCAAGAACAGATTATTACGAGTGGGGAGGATGTTTACGCGAGCTTATCCCGCCAGATCATCTTCGCTCTTCAGGGAACATTCTGTGCATAAAAATGCAGCGGCTCATTGCAAAGCCGCTAACCAGTTGGAACAGTATTACGTTTCTGCATAGTAATACTGCTCCTCGGAAACTTATCAGTATGGTAACAGGGTTAAGGGCAAAATGATGTCTGAGATATATATACAGAAATGGTAAGGTCATTATTAGATCCTTCAGTAAGATACCCTGAATTGAAAGGCATTGATCCAGAGGATGCTGACTATGACGCTCCTATGTACGAAGTTGAGTTGATTGGTCAGAGAGTAGTTGTGGCTGTTGGGAAACCGAAGTATGCTTTTACAGATAACTCAATTGTTTACTTCCCTGCTTACCTGGTAAACGATGATAAGGTAGTCCTTCAAATAGGCGTGTATGAGATTCTTGAAGAGTCGCTTCCGAATATGACTGACGATGATGGTGACTTGGACCTTGCGAAGGCAAGTAAACCGCTGCTCTATGACTTCGTGGACGTCCCAATTTTAGGTGCGGCAACTGTGTATGATGACGCTGAACTTGCAATTGATATTGATGCAGCTGTTCAGGACGATGCTGATAAGAGTAAGAGCAGTTATGATGCATCGGGTTCCGAGAATTGGGTCCAGCGGTTTATGCACAACAACTCATATGGTATCAAGGACAACGAAGGAGGTGGTGACTGTTTCTTCTCAACTATTAGGGACGGACTGGCGACAGTCGGAAAGACCGTCACTGTCACCGAACTACGCAATAGGCTTAGCAATGCGGCTACTCCTGAGCTTTATGACCAGTATAAGTTACTACACGAAGCTACATCAAAAGAAGTAACCGCAGCGAATGATGCAGTTAAATCGTTGACAGAGCGGGCTAAGAATCTGAAGGAAGAAGTGTCCAAGGTTACCAACCGCAAGGACAAGGCGGTTCTGTTGCAGGAAGCCACTGTACTTCGTGACGAGTTGAAGCTTGCTAAGAGTGGCCGTGATGCAGCGAAACAGAGCTACAGCGAGTTCAAATGGATGTCAAAGCTCACTACATTCCCTAAGTTTGTGAAGGCTCTTAGGACCTGCAGCTTCTGGGCTGATGACTGGGCTACATCTGTTATGGAGCGACTTTACAACATCAAGGTCATTATTTTCTCCGAATCCAGCTTTGAAGAAGGTGACGTTGAGAATGTTCTTCAGTGTGGTCGGGGTGATGACGAACTCTTAGAGAAGAAGATGTTCCGGCCGACCGAATATATTATGATGGTGCACACTGGAGACCATTACAAGCTTATCACGTATGATGGTAAAGGAGCTTTTACTTATAACGAGTTGCCTCGTCAGGTGGTCAATCTTGTGAAGCAGAAGTGTATGGAGCGAAATGCAGGCATTTATGCAATAATCCCGGAGTTTAACGATGGGCTAGACCTCCCTGAAGAAGAAGTTGAGGAGCCGTCTAATTTGCAACTTCATGGCGAAGGCACAGTGTTTCAGTTCTATGACATGGCTGCTGCGAAGCCTGCTCCTGGTAAGGGTACGGGTGAATTAATGGGGGCAGATGTCCCTAAAGGAGAGTTCAAATCACTCACAGGCGACTGGAGAAGGAAGTTATCTCACGGTTACGATAAGACGATCCAGCTGGACGGGCATATGTGGAAAACGGTTGAACATTATTTGGAAGCAAATAAATTTGCTAAGGGGAATCCGGACTTCTATGTACAATTTGCTCTTGACTCGGGAAGTGAGTTAAGTCAGAATGTTGATATGGCGAAGGCTGCAGGAGCAGGCAAGAAGTATGACGGGAAACAAGTCCGACCAAAGGGAGTTAAGGTGGATGACCACTGGGATGAAGAGCACGAAAGCGAGGCACTGGAAAAAGCACTTGCAGAGAAGTTCAAGGACGCACAGCTTGCTGCGATTTTGAAGGCGACGAAAGATGCGAAGCTGTTGTTCTACAGGAAGGGACGCCCGGCTCGTGTGGAGGTAGAGATGATGAAGATTCGCCAAAAACTGTAGTATGAGAATATCATATTTCAAGATAGTAGGGAAGTTATTCTCATATACGACACGATGACAGTATCAAAGAGAGCATACGAATGTTTGTCTGATATCAATAACCAAATCATAGTGCCTATAGCAAGACTTCGTAAGCACCTTGATGGACTCTTGTCATCAAGGCATTCAGTAATAACTTCCGAGAGGTTCTCTCAAACACATAATAGGTTCAGGTTCTCACAGCGCTTTGTCCCTGTGGACATACAAGAGACTATCTATAGGGATGTCAATAACGTTGACAGTCTGAAGTTTGATTATAGAGGAACCAGATACACTATAGAACTATACAACCACATGCGTGACTTAGGACGTCATAGTAGCAGTTCGCTTGTTAACAGAAGGACTCGCATAGTTGACGCAATGGCTATAACAGTAGGGATGTCAAGATGGTGCTCGTGTGATCTTGGTAATGCTAATGTTGTCATCAAGATGTATGATGTAGATGCTCCGAAGATGTTTAGTATGGATGGTCAACCAATCACACCTTCTCAGGTAAACAGTGCTTATACCATTCCTTGCAGATATGCTGATGACAATGGTTCGGGTAAACAACTTGAGGTGGTTATCTTTCGGAGGGAAGAATGGGTCAAAGTATTGTTTCACGAACTGATGCATCTATACTCTTACGATATATCGTGTAATGACAGACGTATAAATACACGTCTTTCCAAGGTATTCCACATCAATTGTGACTTCAACGTTACAGAGGCATACGCAGAGTTCTGGGCACGGATTCTTTGGACTATGTGGTCTTGTGGAGGAAGATGGAAAATGTTTGCTGAAGAGATTGAACGACAGAGACAATGGTCTATCCGTCAAGGTGTGCTAGTTACTATGAATTCAGAATTAGCTGATAAAGTGTTTGGTGATACGAATGAAACTCCAAAATGCAAAGAGACTACAGCATCATTTTCTTACTATGTTATTTGTGGACTTATGATGACGGAATGGGAGAGTGTAGTAGTGTGGTGCTGCGAAACGAATGAGTTCCCGATAGTGTTCAAAGGCGGGTATGCAAGTGTCAACTCTCTTATAAGTTTATTGAAAGGAATAGACAATAATGAAGGGGTGATTGAAGATTGGGCTAAGCAGCGTGCCCTTTTGTTAGGTAATAGGAGATTGAATCTTTCATCACGGATGACTAGGGCGTAGGATAAGCTAAACTGAAAGAGAAAATTGACATATTTAAAGTCTTGTGTACGATGTAGGATAGAAAAGAAAAGAAATAGGCCAAGATGGGTGTTCCACATTTGAATGCACTATTCTGTTCCCAATGCCCACAGGGAGTAGAGAAAAAACCACTAAACGCATTTAGTGGATGGAAGGTAGCGGTAGACACGAGTATTTATATGTATCGTTATAAGGAACAAGGTGTCCTTCTAGAAAACATGTTCAATTTGGTAAATATGCTGAAAAGGAATAACATAGTTCCGTGCTTTATATTTGACGGCAAGCCTCCTGAGGAGAAGAAAGCTATTATCAAGGCTAGGAAGAGAGAGCGGGAGACTGCAGAGACAGAGTACAATCAGATAGCGACTTTGGTAGAGGCGAATCCTGAGATGGATGATGACGAGAAGAAGCAGAACATAACAAAGATGGAGATGCTGAAGCAGAAGATGACACGTATCACATCTCATGACATTCAGAACGTGAAGACTCTGCTTGACGGAATGGGTGTGATATGGGTAGAGGCACGAGGAGAGGCCGACTTGCTATGCGCGAGGTTGTGTAATAAGAAGTTTGTGAACGCTTGCTTATCGGATGATATGGATATGTTTGTCTACGGTTGTCCGGTAGTTTGGCGACATATAAGCATACTCCAAGAATCAGTAGTTAGTTATAACTTGGGCGTCATATGCGACGCATTAGGTATGACGAAAGATGAACTTACTGAGGTATGTGTGGCATCGGAGACAGATTATAGCTATGGAACAGAAAGGAAGACGAACTTGTCCGCGACGATCAAGCTTATGAGGCGATATAAGAATTCAGGGTCTAGGGAAGGATTCTATGAGTGGCTAGATACGAATACAGATTACGTCAAGGACATGTATGCTTTATATTCCCAGCTGGCTTTGTTTGACACAAGGTATGTTTATGTAGATACGAAGGTGTTCGGGCGAAGAGGGGCTCTGAAGTTTAAGCAGGAGGACGAGGAACAGGTTCAGACAGCTCTTAGTGAAGAAAACTTCTACTTTCCTGGACGTCATTAAACTTCAGAACGCAGATGGTTTCTGGTGTTCAAATAACAACTAGAAACTATCTTATTTTTTACTGACGATGATGGTACGACTATGGATAACATTTCAGAAAGGACGTAAAAGAATATTGGAGTTATAGTGTAGTTGAATCAATAGCTGACTATGGACGTTAAGAACACTGTGGTAACAGGAAGCCCGACGGGTGAACCTCTTCCTAAACCGAAAATTCGTGTGTGTAAGAAGGCGAATTGCCAGACTGAACAAGAGCCGGAGGTTGTTGACATTGTTGATAAGTTGAAGGTGTTTACAGGCGTTACAGATGAGTGTAAAGATGGAATCCGTACCGGCTTGACGAAGATGACAGTGCCTTCAATTAAGGCAGTATGCCGCAGTTTGAAGCTAAGAGTTACAGGAAAGAAGATGGAACTGATTGACAGGGTGATGTGTCACTACAATAAGTGTATATCAGGCAACTTATTACAGTATAAGTGTAAGCGGGCTATTGTTGCAAGATGGCTGCAGCTGCACGGACCTGCATTGTGCGACAGGAAGTCGTGTGTGAACGATATGGACTTGATGGGGGATGACATTGAAGACATACCTATGGACCAGCTATTTAGTTTTCAGGAGTCAGGATTTGTGTATGCATTTGACATAGCTACTTTCGGCTCTTTAATTGTTAAAGGGTTTCCGAGAAGGACGACTAATCCATATACTAGAGAATCAATACCAATGGAGGTGTTGAAAGAGTACAAGCGTCTTCTAGCTTACTCAACTATGTTAGGTAGAGTGTTTTCCGTTATTCACTCTTCTAACACTGAACAGGTATCCCAACACCGGACTGTAGAGAATGGTGTGGTGGATGTGGAAATTCCAATGTCTATGGAAGAGATTGATTTTGAGATATCTAGTACGATGTACATTGCAGACTCTTATGGGTATTACACGAATCCAGCGTGGGTGACAGGGATGAGTGTTGACAATCTTAAGAGGTTTATGGATGATATGGTAGAGATTTTTACTTATCGCGCTAACCTTTCAAGAAACGCTATGATGAGAGTGATTCACCCTTCTGGTCTTTTAGTTCCGAATCCACAAGAGTTTCGTAGTTGGTTACGGTCTGAGGTAGATGCACGGGTCATTAAGCAAAAAGCATCCGAGCTAATGAAGAAGCTGGTGATGTCTGGGGCAGAACGGAGCGACCGCGAATTAGGCACTATATATATGTTGACTGCTCTTACCCTCCGTTGTCAACAAGCCGCTACAGCTATGCCTTGGCTATACGAATCGGCACACTAACTAAGGTAATACCCTGGTTGGGACTATTAAATACATTATTACGGAATAATGTGTTTCAGTAATCGGTGGATAGTTCAAATACTTAGCAATCTACAATTTTGAACGTTTGAAAATTAAGGAAAATTGTTACGTTTCAACAGCATAAATGCTGTTAAAGATATAGGTGCGTTAAACCACTTAAATAATTGTCCTATAAAGAAGTATATTGGAAACAATGCCCGCCCCTCGCTCTGTTATCAAGACCAAGCCCGCTGCCAAGGCAGCCAAGAAGGATACTAAGTCCGCCGCCGCTCCTGTGAAGGCTGATGAGCCTGTTGCAACCCCTGTGAAGGCTGCTGAGCCTGTTGCTGAGAACGTGGTGACCACCGCCGACACCATCGCCTCCTTGGAGCAGGATTTCGCCAATGCCATCGCAACGATGGCCCACATCTCATCTGAGATGACCAAGCTCAAGGCCGATTTGCGTGCATATCACGCCCGCGCTGTTCGTGAGGTCAAGGCAGCCGCCAAGGCCAAGGGACGTCGCACTAAGGCCAAGACCGGTGACCGTCCCGCATCAGGCTTTGTGAAGCCCACCCTCATTTCTGATGAGCTCGCCGCTTTCCTCGGTGTCAAGGCCGGAACTGAGATGGCCCGCACTGAGGTTACCAAGGCACTTCACACCTATATTCAGAGCCACCAGCTCAAGAATAAGGACAACGGTCGCATCATTGAGGCCGACAGTGCCCTTTCCAAGCTGTTGAAGCTGAAGAAGGGTGAGGAGCTTACCTACTTCAACCTCCAGAAGTATATGACTCCTCACTTTGCCAAGCACAATGCAACCGCCTAAGTATGCAGCGCCATATGTGGAAGTATTATTGTTAATGACTAGACAGGAATTATTCATTAACGCTTAAATATTAGAATACTTATCGGAATATACAATAGATAGGTTTATATAGTTGATAAGGTAATGTTGGATATCCAGAATCTGCTTAAATCCAAGGCATTTCGTCAGGGAGCCAGTTTTGGGATAATTAGCTCTGCGATGACCGCGTTAGGAATCAGTTTGTCAGAGTGGTCGTCTAACGGTCAGCTGAAGGCAATAGTTTCTTCTATTATTGGGTTGAGTATTAGTAATGCACTAGCGGACGGATTTTCGCTATATATGTCAGACAGAGCAAATGGCCACGACCGTCGCGCTCTTGTGTCCGGTAGTATAGTATCTATCATTGAGTTCATCTTCCCTTACATGTTCTTGGTCCCATTCATTATGTTTAGCAAAAGAGTCGCAGTTGCGATAAACGCTGTCCTTGGTGTCATTCTCGTTTCCGTTACGGGTTTTGCCATAGGGAAGTCGCAAGACCGCACTAATGAGCAGTTGATTGAAGACCAGTTCTTGTATGTAGGTGTTACAGTCGTGATAATGTGTCTTACGTACGTCGGAGGCAAACTAGCAAGCAGACTTGCTTGAGGTGTTTCTGTGGGGCGTTTCTCCTTATGTTGGTTACCATTTTCTCAGAAAATTGATTTAAAGACATCCATGCAGATATATTCATCACTACCAAAGAAAGGACCGGTGAAACACTTTGAAACCATGGCACAGAACAACCAGATTGATGAGACCATTGCAGTCGTCAGCTACGACGAGTTTGAGCCCGCCTCCGTGGTTGGCTTTAACAAGGTCAAGCTGAACAAGGCTGGAGGAAAGAATGTAGGAATTAACAACAAGCAAGCGAAGCAGACACTGTTCATTTCAGCCCCATTGATGACTTCTTGGGGCATCAAGAAATATACGGACGAGACAAGCGGGAAGATCTCATACGAGATGCAACTTCAGTTCCCGCAGCCTGGAAGCCAATACGACACCCCTGAGGAGCAGGAGTTCCTTGCGAAGATGAAGGAGTTTGAGGCCATCGCCAAGGACCATGTGAGGCAGAACTGCCGTGAGCTGCTCAACAAGCCTAAGTTGAGCGAAGAAGGAATGGATTTGCTTTGGAACCCAATGTTCCGCTACCCATTGAAGGACGTTGGAGGTGGTTGCAAGGAACCAGACTACGACCGTGCACCCTCAATGAAGGTGAAAGTGGGCTTCTGGGGAGGCAAGTGGGACGACAAGATGGAGATTTATGACTTGCAGGAAAATCTGATGTTCCCTAACCCCGAGGACCCTTCCATCACACCTGACTTGCTGATTCCTGAGGGAGGTGCAACTAAGACCGCACTTTGCATCAAGTGTGGTGGCATCTACTTCGCATCTGGAAAGTGTGGTGTGACTTGGCGCCTCCATCAGGCAATTGTCAAGCCTAAGCCCAAGATGGGTGGCAAGTGCCTTGTGAAGCTGCCTGCGTCGGTTGCAGCCCGTCTTGAGGCTGATGATGATGAGCCACAGCAAGCAGAGTCCAAGCAAACCAAGGTTCAGGCGGCGATTGTTGAAGACAGCGATGAAGAGGGGGAAGATGCTGAGGAGGAAGGGGTAGCTGATAATGAGCCTGAGCCGGTTTTCACCAAGACTGTCAAGAAGAGCGTGAAGAAGGTTGTCCGCAAGAAGGCCGACTGAACTGACCGAGGTAATACGAAACTATGTAAAACAGAAATAACACAATAAAAGCGAAGATGTTAGTCAAAAGAAACATTTTTATTGTGTGTTATAGGTTTCAAATACTTAATTGTGGTGCCATTGCACTGCCGTAACATTTGCGACTACATTATTGCGTGATACGTAACCAGCAGGGGCTTCTAACACATACCTACTAAACGTCCCAACACCTTTCGGGATAGTGTCGTATGGGACCATATTCTCTAGTACACCAACTACCAATCCGTCATCGCGAACGAAGATGATGTCTAGTGGGATGACAGTATTCTTCATATAGAACTTGTGGTCACCATTGCGTCCCATATCGAATAGTGCCACACTATCAGGAGCCAAGTGTCTGACTCCCATCAACCCATTTAATATGTCCCGTTGGTTCCTGAAGTAGTATGCTATATGCGGCGTGATAACACTTGGGTTAGGAATAGATGAATGGATTACGAATTTGCTCAAGTCCATTGTATTGTTTGATGTAGTGTGATAAGTTGCAGAACGGACAGCCTAGTTGTACATAACTGAGATAAATGCTGATATGACAAGTTATTTCTCCATCATAATGTATAAGATGTGCTTCAATGCTCCTGTTTCATTCGGTAGCTATATATTCGGTATGTTAATGGCAGTGGTGGTTTTGTTACGCCCGGCGTCATCAGCATACTATAAACCATACGATTACTGGAGTGTGTTAATGATTATCAGCTACGTAACTGTACAATTGGGCGAAGGGTTATTACATATCGGGAAGGATATCGGCCGCCAGGTGATTCTTTACAGCATTGCCTTACAACCGGTGCTATTTTCTTTAGGTGCCGCTTACTGGGGAAAAACACCGTTTTTCTATGCTCCCACACTTGCAGGTTTGCTCTTCTTGCCCTTCCTTGGATTCAAAAGCAAGGTTGGACGTGGTCCAAACGGTTATCTTGATTGGGTGTTCAAGTTTCCTAGCAGGAAAACAGAGTTAGCTTACGTCCTTTACTACTTCACATTTATGTTCTTGCCTTTGTTTGCGATGACGCCTTTGACAAGGTTCTATCCTCTTATAGTCTATTTGGCTGCTACTCTGTTGTATTCACTTTATAATTACAGCAATACAGGTGAATGGTCCACTATGTGGTGCTTCTTGGCGATCGGATTCTCTGCACTAGCCTACTACGTGAATATGAAAAAGTAGGCGGTTTGCATTCATCAGTATATAGGAATAATAGTCATTACTCTTCAAAATATTAACACACTAATCTATTTAAAGACTATGAGTATGTTATGTTGTCTAGGTAGCCACTAAGCTGCTGAATACCATCACGCCTCGTTAGCTCAGTGGTAGAGCGCCAGACTTTTAATCTGGTGGCCGTGGGTTCGACCCCCACA
>Ga0180433_10012304_pt1 | contig 10022 bp, 9 predicted proteins | sample SS_ome_8_FD_132980 | JGI IMG/M metagenome (GOLD analysis project Ga0180433, IMG submission 132980) | Hypersaline lake sediment archaeal communities from the Salton Sea, California, USA - SS_1_D_1 metaG | ecosystem: Environmental > Aquatic > Non-marine Saline and Alkaline > Hypersaline > Sediment...
TCACGGATCTCTGGGTCTACATTATATGCCTCGGCACTCGACTGTCCGATTTCGCGTAGTGTTGCGGCAAACTCCTGCATTTCTTCGTAGCCCCCAAAATCCTTTTTTTCTGGAAGCTTTGATGCGAGCTCAACTGTGCCAGCCGCAATGCCGTAGCCGACCTCTGAGGCACCCGCAGCGATATTTCTGAACTGCTTTGTAAAGTAGTTCGCCTCAATCTGCTTTCGAACCTTCTTTGCGCGTTCGGATAGGTCGCGCTCGGAGCTGCGTAAGTCCTGCAAGGTCTTTGTCGCATCACCATCAAACCCCATCGATGCGGCCACAGAGTCATAGCTTTCGATCATCGTCTTCTTGTCGAATCCGTATCGATCAACCATGATTTTGCCGACCTCTACTTGAGCATCGACAATATCTTCGTAAGTTGGATTTTCTGGACGAAAGTGGATGACTTGAGTTTTATTTTCCATGCTTTGATTGCCACAGGATGCGCCTCTCGATTGGAGTTAGGATTTTGGCCTTAAGTTCTTGAATCTGTTCGTAGGTTGGGTTCTCGATGTCGGTAAAGAATTCGTTGATTTGATGGTCGGCTTCGGCAACCTGCTCGTGTAGTTCGGCATCATATCCGGCCAATTCTATTTGCTTTTGGAATCCTTCGAACATGGCATTCAACACGACACGCTCCGACTTTTGAATCGGTCTGTCTCGCTGAAATAGGATGCCATCCTTATAGGTCTCGTCGTTTTGAGTGTAGTCGTTAGATCGAGCGTCCAGCAGCATGCTCATTAGTTTCGCCTTGCCACGTACATCAAGTGCACTGGATGAGATCTCTTCGCCCACAGATTTAAACTGGTCATATCTGTCTTGCGGGTCAGATCCAAATCCAACATCTCGAGACGGGTTAAGAAGCATTTTTGTTATTTCAGAGCTAAGCTTTTTATATTCCTCATCGCTTTCGAGAGACTTCATGAATGCCTTCTCGTCTTGTTCAGTGGTGTAGGATTCGATGGCCTGTTCGACTTGCTTCATTGCTGTCTCACGATATTCTTCTGGAATTCCATCCTCGCCGTCCTCGAGCATGCGCTGCTCAAGCTGCTGTATTGCTTCAGGGTTGCCCTTAGAAGCGTCTTGTAGGATGCGCGAGTAGTTGCGCTCCTGTTGTTTGACCAAAGCATTCTTTCGTTTCGATGCGAGAGTCCTGAAGTATTTTCGCTGCGGTTCATCTACACCAGCTAATTCAAGGAGCTGTTTTTCGCTCGAACCTTCTTCGGCAAGATCAAGGGTTGTAGTATAAGACGTATACCGACCAGTCGCCTTATCTTTTTTCATAATTTCATCAATAAACTCGTCGTACTCTGCTGGAGTGGTTAACGAGTCCAATCGGTATTCAACGTCACTGTATTGTTTTTTGCGCAACGAGTTTTCTATCCAGTCTATGCGCTCTTCGTCTGGAATGTTTGCTTTGTTTATTGCGGAAATAGCGCCCTTTACGTCACCAAGGTCGACCTTCATTTGAGCCTGCTGCATAATAGCAGCGTTCGAGTTTTTAATTTCGATTTGGGTGACTTGATTATTTGTCGAGACCTTCAGCTTTTCGGATTGAAGTCGGTACTTTCTAATCAGCTCTTGCTGCCTTTCATCGCCGATGTTTTTTGAGAATCTTTGGTACTCTTCATTGTCAAGAACACTGGTAATGCGCTGATCTGCATATGAACGAATCGACGCAGGGTTATTCTGGTTCCTTGCTGCGTATTCATCGATTTCGCCTTTCGCCTTAACGAATTCAAGGTCAAGTGCAGATTCAGCTGCATCACCGTCAAGCCTCTGCTTTTCCTCCTGCATGCCCTTGATGGCACCACCAAATTGAGCAATTGACTGCCCGAGACCGGTAAGGCTACGTATGGCGGCAGCTCCGGTGGAGGGGTCGACCTGAGAGTATCCGGTTGCTGACTGAACGTCAGGAGTGCGTGGGAGTGGAATGTTTGCCATTATTATAACCCTATTTTCCCTTTAGTAAGAAGATTTTTTCCAATTGTTATGCCGTCAGTTGCGAGGACTACATTTCGACCGAATTTAGTCATCTTTGCGTTTGAACGGTTGACTGCAGCTCTCTGCATAAGAGACTGAGCTTGAGACTCTCCAGAGTAGGCTGTATCCAGTGCGGCCAGCTCAAGGTCTGCGGCAGTCTGACTCATTACGGCGAGAGGTGTTCCGGTTCCGGTAATGCCAGCTTTTGCAAATGCTGCACGCTGCGTGTCTTTAAACCTGTCGGCCTCAGAACGCTGGCGACGAATAGATTCGCGAGTTTCCATGCGCTTTTGTTGCGCTTGGGTTTCTGCAACTTGGGCGTTATATTTCTGCATATCGGCCTCATACGATGCAGCCTGATATTTGCTGTACACTTGAATGGCGGTACCTGCGACACTTAGGATTGGTGCTATAAATCCCATTACTATCCTTTCATTAAAACTTCTACTCCTTTGGCCATGATTTTGTAGTCATGACCTTCGATGAGTCTGCTCATTGAGTGAACGGCACTCATTGCAGCGATTGAACTGTATCCGAGATTTTTCCCGTGAACTGTAAGCCAATCGACGCAGTAATTAAGTCCCTTGAACTTATCTATCGCGCCGACGTCAGGGTTGACGATAGGCCATGCCAGCAGGCCAAAAGGAACGCTGTTGTCCATGTAAAGCCATGCTGCAGCGCACGGGGTGTCCTCGTAGTTGTAGGCAATGCAACCTGTCTGCGGCAATGCACTGTGCGGCACTACGCCTGCTCCGTGGCGTTGCCACCACGATGCAATGGTTGCATGGTCCTCTTCGTTATATGCTCTTAGTTGCATCATGAGCCTGTAACGTCGTAATGGATAACAAGTGCAGCAAGGGTGAAGGGGAGAGGGTCAGACGACTTCAACACAATTTTCGGGTCCCTTGAATGCCCTGTATTCATCATGAGTTCGACTTCCTCGGAAGTAAGTTGAGGCGGCAGCGTTTGATCTTGCGCAACCGTCCGGAAGGCAACATCCCTGAAATTGATTCCGTCGTCGGAGTATTTCAGGCCGATGGTGTTGTAAACATCTGCATAGACTGAAGTCAAAATCTTGGTATAGCCCTTAGACGATCCGACGTTTCCGTCAGCGTTAATCTGAAGCGGCTCAAGAATAGTCTCGTAAGGCAATCCGACGTAAACCAATATGGACTTACTGTCTAGCGTGATTTGCCCTCCAGATACCGTCAAGTCTCGCTGAACGTATCCATCAGCCAAAACCGATACGACACTACCCTCAAGGTGCCAGAGGCCAGCTACGGTCGCACTGTTGCGTGCGTTCCGCTGAACCATGCAGTCGAGGAAGATCGGCTGATTGTTTGGGGCTTTTATAATTGAAAGAATTGCTTCAATGCTTTCCACCATATCCAACATATCAGAAAAGGTGGCTCCCCCTGTTGCGTCGACAATTGGCTTGTAGTGCTGAGGTCCAGTTGTTCCAAAGTTGGTTCCGCAACTTACTCGAATTTCTTTAGCCTGAACTGCTGCCAGTGCGTTAGCTTGTGTCTCCGAGTTACCACTGGGTTCGTCCGTGATAACTACAATATGTTTATCGGCGAATGCAAATGTGTTCCAATTAAGCTCATTGGAAATACGAACAATCGCTTCAAACCCATTTTCCGTTGAGGTGTTTTTAGCGGTTAATCCGTCGATAAGGGTGATGACTGTACCGACGTCCACGAATTCTGACATTTGAACAATGGTTTCTCCGACATCAGCAAATGTGTATAGCGCAAACTTAACGGCGTCATAACGCTCGGACATCGAATACGCTAAATTTATTGCCTGAATTTTAGCTTCATTGATATCGCCTTGCATTGACCCGGATAAGTCTATCAAGAAACAAACGAGGCCTGCACCCCCAGCCGAGTCAGGATTGTAAAGGCCTAACATTCTTTCTACAAAGCGTCGAGTGGTGCCATTGATAGTGCGCCTTGTAGTTACCCATACCTCGTCGTCTTCAGCTCCGTAGAGGGTTTCTAAGCCTTCAAAAAATCCATCTGTGTCGTGAGGATTCCACGCGAACACATTTTGATCTCGTTCGTAAGTAAATGAAAGAAGTTTTCCGTCGTTTGTGCAAACCCATAAAATTGGGTTAGGCACCGATTGATAGGCCAAAGACACGATGCCGGACTGAGTTAAATGATCGCTGAAAATCATCATGTCCTCTCCGTGGAACTTGTCGCGCTCAAGGCTAAATGACATTGCGCGAATCTTTTCGTTACTGCCGCGCTGAACGTACATAATGACATCGTCTATATTTTCAGGACGGATATCTTTACTGCCTTTGTTTTCCTGACGCCGGGCTACAATGTTAGTCGGGCTGATGACGGAGTTTAAGTCGGTGCCGGAAAGCGTCCATTCATTTCCAGACGTGCCAATCATAAGCTTGTCACTGGGAACCATCCAGACGATGTCGTTACGTTCCTTGGAATCCAGTTCAATAAAAAGTCCAGAGGTTTCGGAATCTCCAAGTTTAAAGCTGTCGTAAATGTCGGTCTCAGATTTCCAAATTCCTTGCGGGTACGCAGAAGTGTCTGCGAACCATATAGCTTTTTCAAAAAACGCTACGCACGAAGGATAGCCACGAACATCGCTCCATGCGCCTTCAGACCAGTCTTCGGTAAGACCTGTAGACGCTAAATCTTCCACGACATTTACCGTGACAGAAGTAGGGGAAAAATACCCGATGACCTTGACGGCACCCTCTATCAGGGCAGCCTCTGATCGCAGCGTAGCTTTGGCCGCACCCACATCCCCACCTAAAAAATAATACCGAGACACATCTCTTTGCTCAAACCGGACGTTGAAATTTTTACCATCGCCACCACTTCCATTGTTTGAAGTATAAGATCCCACGACAACCCACTCTACTGCGGTATATGTGGCAAGATTTGGAGACTCTACTACGGCCTTATAAACAACAACGGTCCCGCTCCATTTTCCAGACGTTTCTAAAGTTAAGTTACCTAAAGCTTTAATTGCATTGGTGACACCCTCTGCAGTAATTTCTTCGGACTCACGAAAATGCCGGAGAACCCAATAGCTCCCAACGTGGCTTTGAACAAATGGGGCATGACCATTTGCGGTCATCGTGGCCCCTGTGCCCGTCGTGGCATTTACCGTCAATCGCTTGCCCGATTCTACGTTTGGATCAAGCGCTGCAGGAAAGCTGTATTCCCACTCGGAAAATGTCCAACTAGTAAGCGCAATTCGAATTAAACGCTGCACTGGTTTCGAGCCATCGCAAAACCACATTACGTCATTTTTCTGAGCATAGTCCAGATTGTAGAGGTCATCCTCGGTGTAGACCGAAGCGATCTCGTAAACCTTCTCAGCGAACCCTCCGGTGGTCTCAGGGGTCCATGCGCTACCGTCAATGTCGTTGCCGTCCCGATCCTGAATCTCGAAGGTTTCCGTCGTCACGTTGGCAACCTTGACCCATCGCTGGTTCAGCTCGGTCATCTCCTCTAGTCCGTCGATGTAGATTTCATCCCCATTACCGTAGCCGTGAGATGAGGCCGTAGCCACCACCGGATTTGCAGCCGTAGTCGAGGAGATCGTCTTTGCTGGCTCACGCACCTGAGCACCAGCCACATGGAACCGAACATACTCATGGCCAAACTCGAGCATTAAAGTGTCATCCTTTGAAAACCGAAACCTAATTGGTCGGCACTTGCGGTTATCGTATTTTGCTGGAGCAACCAGCTCAAAGCCCTTGCGCTTGGTGACAGAGCCTTGAACTAGGCTAATGGCATTCTTGCCCTGCCTAAGTGCGCTGGCATGCTTCTCGTGGTCTATCCGTCTGTAAACCTTTGGAGACCACTCCCCGGCGTTTAAATGGTTGATGTCTTTGCGTGTTTTCATGAATTATTCAATTACGACACCCTGAGTGCCCGATGTGCTTTCGTTCGTGCTGATACGGCGCGTAGTACCTGTCCAACGTGATCGCGACAGTATTTTGTCTCGAGCGTTTGTCCTGTAACGTCCCTGAGCGGCTTTTGCGCTCGACTTCTGTGCCTTGACCTCACTTGCCTGCATAAGAGCCTCAGCACGCTGTGCGTCGCCCCGTCGTGCGTTTATGATCTCTGCTGCCAGTGCATCTGTGAAGGCTGCCACGAATTCAGAATCGTAAAGGCTAGTGTCCTCCTCGTATCGAATGTAAACGATATTTGCTGCGTCCTCGTCGGTAAGCAAGTTTCGGCCCTCGATTTCAAAGTAATCGTCGCAGGCTTTGATGTCGCCTCCGTTAAAACGAACAAGCTCAACGTAGTCGGTTGGTAAAATGTAGGAATAGGTCCACTCGAACTCCGGTGCCGTAGCGTTCCGGGCGAGTCCTTTCCGTTTCTGTGCGAAGGCAGGACGGACTCGAGAGAGCGTCTCTTTCAGCTTATTCTCGTAATGCTCGAGAACCGTCTCGGCAATGAGTTCGGATGTCGTGTCTACGTTGCCCGAGATCTTTTGCTCACGGGCTTTAGAGAGTGCAAGGTTGGCGATTTCTGTCTTGTTCATTGGATTGTGTTCTCAGGATAGTAAAGAGGCCACCACCGTCTCCAGTGGTGGCCTCAACTAACCCATCAGTAACGAATGTTAGTTCGCAGAGTTGATAGCGGTGTAGAAGTCGATGGTCTCCCCGGCAACAGCGGTTCCGGTGACAGCTTTTACTTCAGCCACAATCCAGTATTCTGCATTGATGGATGTAACAGGCACGTCGTAAGGACGCGCAGTGTAAACGCCTGAGCCAGCGAAATCAACGCCATCAGCAAGGATGTCAGCGTCAACTACAGTTCCAAGACCACGGTCAGCGGCTACCTCGTAGATACCCACGTCAAGCGTGAGTGCCGAAGCGGTAGTTGCTTCGATGATGTCGGAAAGAACAGGAAGGATCTTAGATCCACCCTGAACAAGACGGACACGGAACTTATCACCGACTTCAAGAGCCTTGGTGAGAGTAACTGTGTCCACGACAACGCGATGAGCGGGAGTCGTTTCGACGTTCCCGAGTTTAGTCTTCGCGGTAGGTGCAGCCTGCACAGCGGCAGTTGCGGAGGTGAGTGTTGCGTCAGCAGCCATAGTATTATATCTCCTTTATTTCTAAGCCTAGATTTAGGCAGTGATGAGAGAGTTGATGGCAACCACAGCCTTCTCTTCGTTACGATACGCGCCCATGCGAGCGGTCGTGCGGATTTGAAGAGCGTGCTCTTGCTGAGGAAGGATGTCCGCATATGCACGGCGCTCACCATCGGCAAAACGGATGTGATCCTTTGCCCATGCGAGGTTGCGTACGATGTTTCCACCCTGACCACCACCACCAGTGACTTCAGTAAGTCCGGTGTGGCACACCCAGTTGAAGCCGAGCCACATCTTTCCTTCGATGGTGCCATCGGCAATCGCTTGGATGTTGATGTAGTCGCTGGACTTCACTTCTTCAACGGTTGCGAGGAGGTTGTCCTCAGCTTCCGGATCGTAGGCGAAGACGCGAGCTGCACGCTTCAGGTCGTTGTCCTTGAAGTAACGGTTCGCACGAATGACCTTCTTCAGAGAGAGGCCGGAGTCGTTTGCACCGTCATCATAGTCGGAATCGACGACTTGAGTGAGAGCCTGAGTCGAGGTGCCGTCCTCACCAACAGTTGCCAGTCCTTCGACGGCTTCCTTGATGGTACGGTCAACCTCACGATTGTAGGCATCAACTTGCTGCATCATGATATCGGAATCAGGAAGAGCGATGTCGCCAAGGTTCTTCTCATCCCACTCATCGAGCAGTTCGGCAAGATCGACCTCGTGGGCGATCAACCAACGGAAGTAAGTCTGACGCTCAGAGATGCGAGTCTTCTGAGCACGGCCAGTCTTACGTTGCATGTCCAAAATTTCGGACTGATTGTAGCGCTTCTTGTATCCTTGAAGATCGACCTTTTTCACATGGGCGAAAAAGTCAGTAACGCGACGTGCGATACGGGCCTCCCAAGTGGTCGAGAAATCTTCGCGGAAGTGCGCGGGTAGCTGTTCATAAGCCATAGTATTATCTCCTGTATTAGTTTGAAAACGAGTGTTTAGGTCGTCATCGGGTATCGGACTGAGTCCGGCCTACGACATACTGGGAAGAATTCCCCCAGCAGGACGAAAGGCTTTGAGGCTGATATACAGGTGTCTCTCCGCTGCTCTCTGAATTCAACGTGCAACATTGCCAAAAATACAACAAGGGTGAAGGTGCAACCACAAAAAAGCCCCACGCGTCAACGTGGGGCTCGATGTGAGGGTTTTGATGCCTTAATCGATGTCAGGTATCGCTGCACGCTGCTGTGCGATATACAGGTCGATTTCACGCAACGTAGGCCGATTCTTCAGGCACTGCTGGAAGTGACGATCTTCCCAGTCGACTGCCTCGCGGGTCTCGAGGATCGGGTTGCCCTTGTCATCTTTTTCGTATTCCCACTCGCACGCCACCTTGATGGTGTAGTGGAGCGTCCAGTTGTGATCCCGAGTCATCTTGACCTCAGCAGGAACGAGTCGCACGCCATCAGGAAGTTCGTTGTTGGCCACAGGTGCCTTGCCGGACTTGATGGTATCGACCGGAACCTCATATCCCAGCTCGGCTGCAATGCCATTCACCTTGGCAATCGTTTCGGGGTCACCGTCGTATTTGCCACGTAGGATCTTGCTGACGGTATTCCGGTGCATCCCGCCACACGCATCGGCCACGCATTGAAGTGTAACTTTCTCACTCATGGCTTACTTGGTTGTGGATGCGAGGTTCATCAGGCGATTGAATTCGGCCTGAGCACGCTTCTGGCGCGAGGGCTCCTCACTGGCAAAGTCCGAATAGAACGGATTTGACGGATCGGTCTTGATGGCGATAGCTTGATCTCGATACGACCCTGCAGTCATTCCGGAGGCGTCACGTCCAGCTCCCCGAGAGACAACGTCCTCAGAGATAAGCTCGGTCATCCTTTGTCCAGCCTTCACGATGTCGGTGTAGCTGATCTTCAGCTCAGCAAGGTTGCCTGACTCGGGGACTTCCACGCCGAGAGCACGGAGCCCTTTCAGTGCAGTCTCAGCTACTTTAGGAAGCTCGTTGCCAAATGCACCTTGCAACTCCTGATTGACGCTGTCGATGCGTGCCTTCTCCTGATCGGGGATGCTATCGAGTTGGGCCTTTATCGAGTTCACTTGATGCTCGGCCAGAGCTCTTACCAACTCGGGCGACGCATTGTGCTGGTGAAGGAGGCCAAGCAGCTCGTTTGTGCCCTCAGCGTCCCAAATTTCATCCGGGATCTCTTCCGGTTTCGTCACACCGTAGCCGTCCGGCTGGTCGGGGACACCGAAGTATTCCTTCACCATCTGTGCGTGCTGGTGCTTTTGAATATCGTCAGCGTCCGGTGAGAGCTTTTGCAGGCTCTTCTGGCTGGCGAGGTATTGGAGGTTTTTAATCCCTCCGTAGAGGGCTTCCTCGTTCGGATACTTCTCGAGCATCGAACGGATAGGCTTCGCGCTCTCAGGGAGCTTCTCGAGTGCCTCGCGGTTTAGGCCGTTATCACCGTAGAATCCGGCGAATGGCGTGGTGAATTCAGCGCTGCCGCCATTTCCACCGCCACCAGCGTCTCCGGTGCCATCGCCCCCAGTGCCACTGTCGCCTCCACCCTCGTCACCGTCTCCGGCTTCGTTGCGGAGTCGTAAGAATTGTCGCATTGATGCAGGCATTATTTCGCTCCCTTCTTTTTGGCAGGCGCTTTCTTGGGCGCTGCGGACTTCTTCTTGGCAGGCTTCGATCCGGCGAGGATCTCTTTTCTTCGTGAACTACTCATCGTATTATTTGGTTACTGTTGGTTTGGTTACTTTGGACACGGGCTCTCGCTCAATGTCCATGAGAATTGCACGAGCCATATTGCGCTCACCCTCGCGGAGTGCTGCGTGATACGGGTCATACTCAAAAGTCTTCGGGTTCTGCTGAAAGGTCTGCCCCTTGAGGACATTTTCGA